>Ga0194118_10005158_pt1 | contig 13811 bp, 10 predicted proteins | sample TA2MahsurfametaG_2_FD_148662 | JGI IMG/M metagenome (GOLD analysis project Ga0194118, IMG submission 148662) | Freshwater microbial communities from Lake Tanganyika, Tanzania - TA2015013 Mahale N5 surface | ecosystem: Environmental > Aquatic > Freshwater > Lake | place: Tanzania: Lake...
CGTCGATTTTTGCTTGAATAAAATGGACCGTTCAAATTCTGACCTACAAAATGTATTAGAAAAAGAATTCAAGAAATATTTCAGTAATGACGGATTGGTCAAAGAGTTTTTGTCTCTAGTCGATCTTCGTCGAATCCATGAAACACATGGTTTATTTCACTATATTTGTCGTCAAATACAGTCTTCTTCTTCAACCAAAAAGCCAGAAAACTGGGAAAGTCAAAAGTCGGGTATTCTTTTTGGAAATAAAACCTTGTTTGATGAAAAATTTCCACCCTTATGGGAAAAAATCATCAACATGAAGAGTCCAATTTCTTGTGACTGGGCAATTTTTGAAAAAATTCATGATGTCTTTCAATTTCATAAAGAATTTCAAGATGTACAGCATCCTTTAGTACGACGACGATGTTTGACTCCGTCTAAACCATTTATAGGGATTGTACTTACTTCATTTCTAGACGAATGTAAAGACGTTACTAATGAACATATTTTTCATAAAATGTGGTGGACACCTCCTTTGGATGATTTATGGATATGTTTTTATTCGTGGGACGAATATGTACGTTACTTGCCGATTGTGACACGTTTAAAAAAACATCATTTCTTTCATATTGTCGTTCTTGACTCTTTTCCTTTATTACAAACAACAACGTATTGGTCCTCTATTCAACAATACCCATGGGGACATACTACGGAAGGTCAAAGCTCTTTTTTTATATTACCTCATTTAACACATGCATTGATTCCCGTTGCGTTGGAAAACTTTTTCCATCCAGTCTCTGATGATCTCGATATTGGTGGTACGAAATTACGTATTATTTGGAATGCTCTACAAGATGGTCAACAAATATCCCTCAACAAAATATGTTTTTTACATTCTGGTGATTTAGGAGATATTCTGTATTCCACCGTATGGATCCAAATGATTAGTGAATCCTCAAATCGAATTTTGTTTATCAAATATGATCCATCCATGAAATTTTCGTCCACGAAAATCAAATTTGTAAAAAATATTGTTCTTCTTCGTGAAATCTTTCGTCATTATTCTCTATTCCATAATGTGTTTATTTGGAATGGTGAACGTATTGACTATGATATGGATCATTTTCGAAAAGCACAGGTGATCACTAATTACACAAACAACGATTTAATTGATTTTGCGAAAGAATCATTACCACCCATGACTCAGTGTCAGTTGTTTTGGTGGACTCCTTGGGTTTTTGACACTCCTTTCGTTTCTTCTGTTTCCATGACCAATCGAGATATTGTCATCTTTCGATCGATCCGATACCACGGCATATTTAGTCGTTTGTTCTTCGAAAGCTTTTGTCAACGATATCAAGATCGTATCGTCTTCATAGGATTACCGTTTGAACATGATCTTTTCCAAAAAGAATGTCACGTTTCGATACCTTATCTTGAATCTTCCGATTTTTTATCTATTTGTCATCAAATACAAACAGCAACCTTAGTTATTGGAAATGGAACCTTTCTCATGTCTCTAAGTGCTAATTTACGTTGGGAACAACCTATTTTGTTAGAGACGTGGGTAGATTCATGTCAGTGTTTGTTTGAACATGTCATACAATTTGGTCATACGGACAATATTTTAAAATATCGTAATAAAACCTTTTACATCCATGACTTCTGGACAGAACACGCATTACAGACATTAGATAGCATGTTTTTACATATCCCTTACCGATTTCCCATATGTCCCGAGGATACAGCTTTTTTGTGGAATCGTCAATTCTTTCATTGTCGTTTTCAAGGAATATCTTTACCTTCTTTACTTCACTGTGTAGAAGGTCGATATCTATCGTTATGGACTTGTTCAATGACATCACGACAAGAATGGAAACTTTTCAAGGAAAAATTAACTGTTCAACTCCAGAAACGAACCCCACAAGACACAATTATGTTACTTTTCACTCTAGACTCAACATTATTTCAAGATGAACATCTTTGTCATGATATTTTATCATTTTGTCTCTTGACCGAAATAGAAAATTGTATTTTATTGGAATGCCCCCATCCTGTTTTTTTACAATACCCTTCTTTTTTGGTATGGTCCTGGATTCACCAATATTCTATTTTTCTACCCTTTCTTCATTCTATACATGTCTTCTTTCTTTCATATACATCATATACATCATATACATCCATCATAACAGATCAAACAGAAAAAATGGAATCATGGTTTGAATGGTTTGTCACCAATTTATCTCATTCTTGTCCGATCAATAACGATAACGATACAATAAATGTGTATTATGAAATGATTTCTTCATCATGGCTTCATCGGTTTTTTGTTGTCTATTCAACTCAATTTGATAAATTATGGAACTTTTGTGTCATGTCCATCAGCGATTAACCAGCATTTTTTTTTTCTTACCACATTGTAGAATAAACAATTTTTTATAGAAACAGATGAGATATCATCTTCAGAAGTCCTTAATATGGATTTTTGGAGATGTCATGGTAGATACGTATCATTACGGAAAAATTGAACGCTTGGCTCCTGAATATCCCATTCCTGTTCATCAATACCTACAAACCACACGGATCATGGGTGGTATGGGAAATGTCGCTTTCAATGTCAATACATGGCGACCTCCTCCTCCTCTATCCATGTTTCAAGATTATGAAGTCCACCTATTTGGTAGGTATTGTCCAGACGATGATGCGGGAAAATGGTTAGAAACACAACAACAAGAACACCCCACAATTCATTTTCATTTATTTTCAATGAGTACTCAGACGACAGAAAAAATACGTTTTGTAACGTTATCCAACGAAATTCTCTTTCGTCATGATCGAGAAAATACTCGTAATTTACAAGATGATCAAGTGGATACCATTTTGAATTATTGTCGTCAACTTGAAAAACAACCAGACGTGATTGTTTTTTCTGATTATGATAAAGGATTTTTATCTCCTTATCTAATTACATCGTTACGTCAAGAATTTCCTGAATCTTTTTATCTAGTTGATGGAAAACGAGACTTTGATAAAGTCAAAAAATGTCATTTTATCAAAGGAAATCTCGTGGAATTTTCTAAATGTTTGGGTTGTTCTATTGATCCTTGTGACATTAACAAATTTCTCTCTTTTCACTCTCAATTTCAAGCACGTATTGAATGTCAATATTCGTTAATGACATTAGGAAAATATGGTCTTTCCTTCTTTTCCAAGAATGATGAAAAACATGACCATTCTAATATTCTCAAACCTGATTGTGTTTCTGATGTCACAGGGTCTGGAGATATTATTTTAGCATGTATGATATGGGGAATGGTTCAAAAAATAACTCCTCAAAAAAATTCGAGGGTAGACTGGTCATCCTTTCTTGAATTTAGTGAACACTGTGCTGTGTGGAATGTCAACTCTTTCGGAACAACAGTCATTCCGTGTTTAACCTTTTATCAAATGTTGTTTCAAAAATTCAAACATGTATATTCCATCGATACATTAGGATGGAATTATCTTGAAAACATTCGTCCATTTTCCACAATCGTATTCACCAATGGATGTTTTGATTTATTACATGCGGGTCATTTATCATTACTTCGTTACGCAAAATCTTTGGCAAGTTTTTTGATTGTCGGACTCAATACAGATGACAGTGTTCAACAAAATAAAGGGAAGAATCGTCCTATTTTACCTTATGAAACACGAAAACAAAACTTACTTTCTTTAGGATGGATTGATTGGATTTGTCCTCTGGAAGACAAAACTCCATTCACATTATTACGAAAAATTCGTCCTCATATTCTTGTAAAAGGAGGAGATTATTCACCAGAAAATGTGATTGGAAAAGAATATGCGGATCAACTCGTTTTGTTTGACTTTCAAGAAGGAATGTCATCGACAAAGATTATTCAACGAGTTCTCTTGAATACAAACGATACAAAATGTGTCTTGTGAAGAAAAGTTTTTTTTATTTGACTAAAAAAAAAGTTACATGTTATAAAGAGATTCAACGTTTTTTTTTTTTCTAAACAACGTAAAAACCTAAAAACCTAACATGGAAGTGGTCACATTTCAAGGAGAGAGTTATCCATTTTTTCAAACGTTAGGTAATGCCGCACAATTTGCGATTCCTTACGCGAAACATTTTTGTAAAGGCAAAGGATGGGATATTGGATTTGGGAAAGAAGAATGGAAATTTCCAGGTGCTCGTAGTATTGATCAAGTCATGAATGATGGGTACCGTAGTCACCATAACTTAATTTATTTCTTATTTCATTTATTGGGGACCGCTGTAAGCGGTCCATTCAATAAATATCAAATAAAGAACAAATTAAAAGAGGTGACGTTACGGCGCCGTGAAAATCGAATAAATTGAATTTGGTTAAAATTCAATTTGTGCGATTACGGTATCATGCGAATCATTTACCAAATGAATTGGTGGATTATATTTTTTCCAGTCATTGTTTAGAACACGTGGATGATTGGGTTACCACACTTGAATACTGGATGGATCATATTCGACCAGGAGGAATTCTATTCCTCTATTTACCTCACATTTCTCAAAAATATTGGCGACCATGGTTTAATCGAAAACATCGGCATGTCTTTACTCAAGAAATTATTGTTCAATTTTTTAAAGACCATGGATGGACTTTTCTTTTTCAAAGTGGAACCGATTTAAATCATTTTTTCATGATTGTAACTGAAAAACCACGATGATGTACATGTATGTTAAGTTACACGAATAACACCCATCTTTGGGTGGTCAAAGTAATGTGATCCATTATTCGTTTCAAATATATATATTTTCTGTAAAATAGGACTTTCCAGTAAAGGAGTTGTAAGTATAGAAACCAGAACTCCAGATTGAACAGCAATGATCCAACGACTTTTTGTTGCCAAAATGGCAAGATCTATTAAAGGTAAACAAAAGGATGATGTACACACAAGGTTATCGATAGAAAGATGATATAAAGGAGAGGTAATCACGATTTTCCATTTTGGATATTGGGAACGATAATAAGCAATCTCCTCTTCGATCTTACGTTGAGTGATTTCAAAATGATTCATTTGTTGAGACATTGGAATACTATTCAATACGAATAAATCAATGTATTCTTCTGTCGGTTTCCATAAAGAGTGTCGTTGTAAGTGATGTTCCCATCGGAAATTCAGTAGAGGAAGTGGTTGGTGAAGTATATCAAAATGATAGGGGTAAGGTATTTCAGTACGTTGTAGCACGGATCGATAAAATGTATTCATGTAGGTATGAAATGATTCATTAAAATTTAGTATGTGTTGAGAAGACGAATGTCTATCAAAAAGATTTTGATTGGCTAACCATAATTCGATCCATCGATTATGATACATCTCTTCACAAGACGATGTATCCTCAAGAACATCAAAGAAAAGGTATTCGTTATCTGTAAAAAGATTGATTTCCCACAAATAGGATGGGCATAATTTGTACCATACAAAGACTTTTTGTTCTTTACAAAATGTAGATAAATGGTTCAAAAATCGAATATTCATAATGTGATCTCCAAAATGAAAAATATTAAAACATTTTAAAATTCTTCCTTCTTCGTTCTGTGGTTCTACAAATTTGAATATTTGAAATAATATGCTATTAAAGATCCACTTACTATGCATAAGAATCTCATGAGTAGAAAACAATTCAACTTTGAGCTGTTCACGTGGTTCTTTCGAGTAATGAAATGAACCTAAAAGTAAATGATGACAAATAAAGTCGTATAAAGATGGGAAAGGAGTAAAATCTATTTGGATGAGAGAAGAACAAAATGGGTTATAAATATAATTTTCAAACCATTGTCGAATTTCTTTCGGAAAAGAAAAAATGGTCATGTCTGGTTGATCCAATCTTTTCCAAAATTGAGCTAACCATTCCGCTAGCGATGACATCATTATCTCGTCAATGATACTCTTCATTTCCTTTTGGGTGAAAGGAGAAACAAGAAATAGTAATTTCACCCATTCTTGGAAAAAAAAGGGACGATATTGTCCAATGAATAATTTGTCCAAAAAGGATAAACCCTTTTTCACATAAGTCACAACGTCATTATCATCATGAAACCATGGAAAAGGATAAAGTCCATATACGAAGGACATCGGAAGTCCAGTAGAGGCGTTATGTATTTCACGAAATAAAGAAGGGTGATTGTGGTACAATGTAAAATAATGAGTCATATTTAACATGATCACGTTTTCATGATGAATTTGATAACAAAAATAATTATCACAATATTGAGTGCCTAATTTCCAGGGAAACCGATGTTCTTTATTTTCCAACAATGGTGTTTTCCATAACCACGTATCTTGACAATACGTAAAATTGCCTTGATTCGTCATTTTCCACGAGGACACACAAAATTCATGAATGGTAGTTTTATCAAGAAAGGAAATGGGTGCTTCTATATCTGTTCTTGTACAAGTCCACACACAAGATCCACATTGTTCATTCATTTTATCAAAGCATCGTAACAAGGAATGTGAGAAATCCTCTCCTAAAATAATATCAGAATTAGAAAGGAAAAAATAACAGTTTTTCATATAAGTATTGGAAACAATCATTGACGTTTGATAATCCAGTCTCCAAGGAGTTTTTGTGGAAATCATGATTAGTTTCTTTTTATCTTCTGTCGATAAATGACTTAAAAATTCATTCCATGAGATGCTACCAGGATAGAAATTATCACACCATAATACTACATAATCAATGACAAGATGTTTTATGTTAAAAGCAATACATGTCAATATTTCATGAAATCTTTCTGTCTTTTTACAATTGTACATTTGTGTAAACCAAATGACACTTTTTTCAGGGAACACAAAAGGAGAAATTATACATTTCCACGTACTACTTTCATTTTGATTGTATTGAAACCAATGACATTCTCGTTGAAATCTTTCTAACGTATCATACACGAATTGTGTATCTTGTTGTTGTTGTTTTAATTGAAGATAATTTATCTCACCCTTAATATAATTGTGTGTCGTTGATTTCGAATGATAGTCTTCACGGAGAAATGGGTATCGTGAATAATTCAAAAGTTTCATTATCCAAAGATTGATCAAACCTTGCTTTTTTACTTTTTTACCCTAATAAATTGTTTTTTTTTTCTTGTTTTATTGGTAAAGTGACATTTTTTATTTATAAGTACTATGTCAACGACAACTGAACTTTGTTCTCAACGACATTCATACAAAAAATCCGCACTGGTATTAGGTGCTGGTGGTTTTATCGGTAGTCATATGGTCAAACGATTAGTAGCGGAGGGATATTGGGTACGAGGTATCGATCTCAAATACCCTGAATTTTCTCCATCGGAAGCTCATGAGTTTTTAATTGGTGACTTACGTGATGTATCTTTTGTTCGTCGCTGTATCCGTTATTATGGACCGTTCCCAAATTTTCATTTTGTACATGACGATCAATTTGGGAATGTCTTTGACGAAATATATCAATTTGCGGCTGATATGGGAGGAGCAGGATTTGTCTTTACGGGAAATCATGATGCGTCTATTATGCACAATTCCGCTTTAATTAATCTTCATGTCTTGGATTCTGTTCATCAATGGAATCAAGAAAAACAAAAAAATCAAACTATTCTTTTTTATTCTAGTTCAGCTTGTATGTATCCTGAACATAATCAACTCGATCCAGAAAATCCGGATTGTCGAGAGGATTCTGCTTACCCTGCTAATCCCGATTCGGAATATGGGTGGGAAAAACTTTTTTCCGAACGTTTATATTTTGCCTATGCTCGAAATTATGATATTCCTGTACGTATCGCACGCTATCATAATATTTATGGACCACAAGGCACATGGTGTGGAGGTCGTGAAAAAGCACCTGCCGCGATATGTCGAAAAATTGCTATGCTTCCTAAAGAAGGTGGTACAATTGAAATTTGGGGAGATGGAAAACAAACAAGATCTTTTTTATTTATTGACGAGTGTATTGAAGCTACCCGTCGTCTTGTTCAGTCTTCATTTCAAGGACCAATTAATATCGGATCAGAAGAAATGGTAAGCATCCGTGATCTTGTGAATAAAATTGCTTCGATTGCTCGAAAAAAGGTTCAGATGAAATATATAATTCAAGGACCTGTTGGTGTCCGAGGACGAAATTCGAACAATGATTTGATTCGTAAACAATTAGGGTGGGATTATTCATTAACTTTACAACAAGGATTAGAAAGGACATATTCATGGATTTGTCAACAACTCCCTCCTTCCTCCACACTCTAATATGTATAATACCTATATTATATTCTATAGAGATCATATATTGATAAATTTTCAATCTCCTTTTACAATACGAAAGGAATCACAATCAAAGTGACGAGTGGATACTTCAAAAATATCTCCTGTTTCTAAACAAAACAATTGATGAGGGGCGCCTCGTTCATTCGTAATCACTTCCCCTGGTTCAAGAATTTCTTCATGTTGTTTTCCAATGCGAGTATCAATCCAAACTAAACGGAATTTTCCACTCGCTACATACCACGTTTCTTTTTTTTGAAGATGGTAATGAAGACTAAAGGATTTATTTTTTTCAAAATGGAGAATTTTTCCACAATATTCATCATTATTTACAAAAATAAGTTCATGCCCCCACCCTTTGTCGACTTTCTCGACCACTTCCTTTTTTGATATCATTCTATAAAAAATGTAAATGAATTGTTCGGATTAGTTCGTTTGTTTTTTTCTTTCTTTCTTTCTTTCTTTCTTTTGAAAAATTTAAAAAAAAAATAGTTTTTTTACTTAAAAAACACCAACTGAAATCATCAATCATTCATTCCTCTTTTCAACATTCTACCTACCTATCTCACCATCATCTTTTACCATAAAACAATGTTATGATTTCACCGAATTCCACTATGTCCTCTACTAGTTCATTATTACCTTTTTCCTACCTCTTGACGTTGTTACCATGGATTTTATTCAGTTGTATTCTCATTTGTCTTGTGTTTCTAAGTGTATTCCCCTCTCTTCAATCTCACGTTTGTTGGAAAACGTTTGGTATCCTTTTCCTTCTCACTGTTCTTCTTCTTTTCCTTTCTTGTTTTTCAAAATCAAGGACCTATTCCTCAAACAAAAATAATAAAAATTATTGGTCTCTTTCAAAAGATTCAACGAGCACCAAAAAATCAAAATCTACCACCACCATTGAATATTTTCAAATGAATCCTCCTCGTGAAACCCATGATGATTCTTCTTATCGTTCTCTCTCCGACATGAGTAATGTCGGTATCGCTCCTAGTAAAAATAATCGTTGTACGACTTCACATCAATCACATCAATTACATCAAGAAGAAGAAGAAGAAGAAGGATCATGGGAAGGAGAACAAGAAGCTCAACCCTTTTCTTTTCTTTCTCAAAAAGGAATTGAAAATGGAAGTTTCGTGACAGAAAATCAAGTCAATACCTACAAATGGCCTCAACCCTCTCCTAAAAACAATCATCTTCATAATCACCATGATCGTCATGATCGTCATGATCATAATGATCATCATGATCATCATGATCGTCATGAAGATGATGATGTCAAATATGGTGGATCTTGTGAAACAAAATGGAAAAAATTTGATGATTCCTATTACTCTTTAAATCAAAAATTAGTTGGTCCTCCTAACCCTAAAACTAAACACAATCCTCCTGTCGTTCCGGATCGATTATATGAAAAAACATGGTCGAATCCATTCTTCGTTCCTCGTGGAATTAATGATCAAAAACAACAAGAATATCGTCAAAATGGATATCTCATTTCAGATGATGAAACACAAACGTGTCCTTCTGAATGTGTTTTAGAGAACAACAACCACATCAAAGAACCGTTTGCGTTAGCAAGTGCGTTCAGTGGTGGAGGTGGTGGTCGTCTATCTTCCCGAGCTCTTTCTCAATTGAGTGGATTGGGGTTAGGTCCTACATCTACCGAACCACCAAAAGAAGTCAATGAAATTGATTATCCAGGAGTGGATGAAACATCCGTGACGATTGAAAATTCCATGTTTGCGCCCATGAATTTATCCTATGGATATTATCCTCAAAATCGAAATGCGAACTTACCCGTCAATATGCCCTTGTCTCGTAATTTTTGTGCGACTCCCGAATACAATGCCGAACTTCGTACTACACCTCTTCAACCTGGTCTTGTCAGTTATTCGGAAGTCAATGTGAATGATGCGAACATGTCCAATCTAGGTATTTCGTATACCCAACCTATGCTTCCTACAAAACTTGTCGATTTAGCAGGAACCGATCAAGCGTTTGTGGAAACGGATCCTTTTTGGAAAGAACATTATACCACACAAAAAAAACAAAATGAAACGTTACCCACCTTTCAAAGTGCCTATACTTCCGAACCCTATCAACCCTCGTGTCAAGATCCTCAAACCAATGGTCCCGCCATGATTCCACGACGAGATATTTTTGATCCTCGTTTAACGGGATATGGAACCACCTATCGATCTTATGTCGATCCGATGACAGGTCAACCTCGATATTATTATGATGATGTGGATGCTCATACACAATACAATTTTATTACCAAAACCAAAATTGATCATCTTCCTCGAACAACTCAATCGGGACCATACCAAGAACCATGTATGAATGCGATGGAAACACGGCGATATGCGGAAGATATGTTTCATAATCAAACGTTACAACAACGTACAGAATTACAAGATCGATTAATGCAAAAAATTCTTCATCGCAATATTCAACGTCATCAAGCTCCGATTTCTACACAAAATACGGGAAGTATGCAATTAACACGAGCTCGTGGTTAATTTTTTTTTATTTTTTATTTTTACTCTTTTTTTTTTGTTTCCTATCATCATCACATCGATTATATCGATTATATCGATTATAAAAAAAGATACGAAAGCATCCGTATCCAATAAGGATACCGATAAGAATAATGATAAGAACAGACCAACGAAAATGAAGAAATAACGATATCCAAGAAAAACACCAATGAGCAAAGGAACTGTAACGATTTCGCATCCAACTTTGTTCACCTCGATGATACGCAATGGACTCTGGATGTAACTGACATGTTTTTGGTAGACAGGGTTCAAATAAAAAAAAGGGGAACACCGTTACGATCCTTTCCTTTTGTAATAATGGAATATCCCATTTTTCATAGCAAGAAGTAATCATTTGAGCACCCGTCCATGAAAGGACTACGGATGGAGATATCATATGTATACTCTCTTGTGTTGTTATTTTGATGTGTTTCTTCCTATTCATTTCTTTTACCATTCTCTCCTTGGTATATTGAATAATATGATGAAGTAGACATGTTAAAAAGGAGTGACGGGGTGTGGACATCATCATTCCATTCGATACATAAATGGAACCGTGAGGTAATGATGACGAAAAAGAAGATTGCCAAAACGGTGTATAGGATAAGGCGGAAAGACCTAACCATTCTGATTGGGAATCTGCTTGGTGTAAATAGGATTGGAAAAAAGAGGAGAATTCCATAGGACGAATACACCACATATCAAAATCCATGTAGATTCCACCATGAACCCATAAATAACAATATCGTCCAAAATCAATAGCTAGAATCATATGCTGAGTTTCCATCCATAAAAAGCAAGATTCCGCTTCTTTTGAATATAGACGACAGGCCTGTAATAGATCATGACGATCCAAGATGTGACAAGTCCAAGCAGGATTCATTTGTTTCCAAATTTGATGATTTTGGGATAAGTCTTTTCGTTTTTGAAATGAAGAATGTGAGGTTCCTTGAAACCAGATTTGATACAATTGACGAGGAAACGTCATTCTTTCTTTATTTCTTCTTGATTTTTTTATTTATTTCATCATATATTTGATATATTATATGAAATATATTTGATATATTATATGAAATATATATGAAATATATGAAATATATATATATATTTTCAAGATTAGGAAGAAGAAGAAGAGGAAAAGTAAGAATGATACCGAGGAAATCGATGACGACTTTGATAATATAAGCCTCGTTCTACCCACATATATTTCAGTAACATGGAACCAGCGAGACATTCATACCATTCCAATTTAGTTACTCTATAGTCCCACTGTTGATCAAGAAAGACGAAAAATGTCACTACAAGAAACGTCGAGTTCAAAAAATCAGGAAAATATAATAAATATTTTCGATTTCGTGTAGACACAACAACCAAAATTCCAATCCATCGCCATACAAAAAAACAAAGAATCCATGGATGAAAAAAAGCTAAACATTTTTTAGAATATTTCGATAATTTTGATCGAAGTAATGGAAGAAAGACGACGAAATAAAATAAAAGGTACATCACCCCGTCCGCAATTTTATCCATCATGATCATATGAAGATAATTTTGTTTTCCAAAAGAATAAACAGATGATTGATAATATTCCCAATAAAAATGGATGGCGTGGGAAATATCTAGAAAATCAAAAGGAATTAAACATAGCGCTTTGATAAACGAAGAAATGGAGGGATACGACAAAAAGAAAAATAAAAATAACGTTCGTATAATTATATTATAAAGAAATAATGGCCATAAAGGGGGTAAAGGGGGTAAAGGGGGTAATAAAGGAGAACGTATACTCATGATGGAGAATTTATTACAATTTCAATAATATTTTGATTAGAAAGATAATAATTATATTTTCAAAATTTTGATGAGAATGATAATGTAGTCGAGATAATTGATAGCTCCATAGCTTAAAAAAAAAAAATATATATCTCTTTGATTTTTAAATCAATCAATTCATTCATAATTGGATTTAAAAAATACTATATACATATATATATATATATATATATTATATGTCCTCCTCCAAAGATTTTGCGGTTGTCATTAGTTTGGGTGTGTTTGTTAGTATCCTTTTTCTCATTTTTATTATTCAAGTATATTCTTACATGAAAATGAAAACAGAACAAGAAACTATCCAAAAAGAACTTGAACAAAAAACTTTACACGTCATACAAACGTTTCAAGTTGATAAGCATACAAAATATGTATTGGCACATAACTATACACAAAATCATGGGTTTAATAAATTCCGAAATTTTGATTCCGTATTACTTATTTTTAATGATAATTTGGTAGGAGAAGGGCTAGGTGGAAATGCACAATCTCGATATTATTCCAATTCTTTAGGAATTCCAACGGGAGATCATTCTTTACAGGGTGGAAAGGGATTTACAAACCTCATGTTTGATAACCCTGACACCTATAAATATGAATACTACAAGAGTCCTAATCAAGGACAAAACTATAGTGTCAAAGATATTATTGATATGAGTATTACGAATATTAAAACTTATTTAAAGAATCATCCCAAAGTGATATATGTCATTTATTCTGGAGATAGTTCCAATAACCAAAAGTTAGGAACAAACATATTTCAACCAGGAGTCAAAGTTGTTGATTATATTACCGACGAAATTCATAAGATATGGAACTTAAATTGAATTTCATGTTGTCTATAATATAAAGAGATCATATATAATGATTTACGACTGTTATTGTTTTTTTTTTAGTCAAAAAAAAATAATATTATCGAGAAAAGAATAATAAACCACAACATGAGTCATCGTCGTCGAAAACCGTTAATTCCTCAACGAAATGTGGGAAAAATATCAATGAAAGGATATACTTCTTCTGTTAAAATGGTATCTTCGAAAGAACTAGAACAATTCGTGAAAGACGAGATTCAAGAGGGACCCCAAATTGTGAGTTTACCGGTTCCTCCTTATCGTCATGCGTTTTTAGTTGATGTTCAATCCAAGGATATTCGAATTGCTGATTGGAATTGTAGTA
>Ga0194118_10005160_pt1 | contig 13808 bp, 10 predicted proteins | sample TA2MahsurfametaG_2_FD_148662 | JGI IMG/M metagenome (GOLD analysis project Ga0194118, IMG submission 148662) | Freshwater microbial communities from Lake Tanganyika, Tanzania - TA2015013 Mahale N5 surface | ecosystem: Environmental > Aquatic > Freshwater > Lake | place: Tanzania: Lake...
TGGACCGCCGAGCGCCACGGCACCGTGATCTCGGTCCTCTCCGGGGACGAGTGGCATCCCGTGAACGTCGCGGAGGCGTGCTCGGGCATCCGGATGCTCCCCGCGGTGCTCGCGGCGATGGTCCCGCTGTCATTCTGGATCCTTGATCGGGCATGGACGAGGGCGACCGTGCTGCTCGCGACGGTGCTGATCACGCTCGTCTTCAACGCCCTGCGGATCGTGTTCATGGCGCTCCTCGCGACGTGGGACTCACGGATCCTCGAGGGCGACCTGCATGCGTCGATCTCCGACGTCTGGGCGCTGCCGGTCGTGCTCATCGCCCTCGCCGTGGCGTGGGGCTTGACCTCCTTCAACCGCGACGACGAGTCGAGCGAGGATCCACCGCCCGCCTGGCGCCTCCCGCCGCCCGCCATGCTCGTCGCCTCCATCGCGCTCCTCGGCGCCTCGGCGATCGGGCTCCGAGTGGTGAACGCGGTCCTCGGCATCGAGCCGGAGAAGCTCGCGGCGCCGCTGCGCTCGCCGCTCTCCACGCTTCCGACGCGCCTTGGCGGCTGGAGCCGGATCGACGAGGACGTCATCCTCGATGCGCAGATGGTGGAGGTGCTCGGCACGCCTCACTACCTGGAGCGGCGCTACCGCCTCGCGGACGCGGATGCCGCAGATCCCACCTCGGTCCTTCGACTGCACGTCGCCTTCTACACCGGCGATCCCGACGAGGCGCCGCACGTGCCGGAGATCTGCTGGGTCGGCCAGGGTCTGACCATCGAAGGACCCGCCGAGATCCGACCGCTCCGCCTCGCGATCGAGGGCGTGAGGGTCGATCCGGAGCGCTCCAATCGAGACACCGGCGAGCCGTATCCGCTCCTCGACCTCGCGCATCCCGTCACTGGCGTGCCGGAGGTCGTGGCGCTTCCGGTGGGCGACCTCTCGCTCCGGATCAGCCGGTTCGTCGATCCTGCCGACGCGCGGACGCTGCACCTTGGCGGATATCTCTTCATCGCCAACGGTCGGGCGACCCCCCGCGCGGGCGACGTCCGCAGCCTCGCCTTCCAGCTCTACCAGCGGCACGCCTACTGGATGAAGGTCGAGTTCGATGCCTCGATCCCGCGTGGACCGCACGAGGGCGAGATGATCGACGCCTACGTCGCGCGGGTGGAATCCCTGCTGTCGAAGATGCTGCCGGAACTCATGCGCCGCCTGCCGGACTGGCCACGCCTCGAGCGTTCGGGCGCCTCCGCCGTCGACGCCGAGCCATGACGCCCGAGCGGCTCAGCCCCAGTCGCCGAGCAGCATCGAGAGGTCGGTTCCATTCACGACGCCGTCGTCGTTGAGGTCGGCGACCGGATCGCTGGTGCCCCACGCGGCGAGCAGCATGGAGAGATCCGTGCCGTCCACGACTCCGTCGCCGTTCAGGTCGCCGGGAATCGCGGGCGCCGACGGTCCCGCGACGGCGATCGCCATCGAGGGAATCGAGCCCGGCTTGAAGAGACCGAGCGTCGCCGAGACCTGGGTCGGGGGCGCATCCGCGTCGAAGCGGAAGCTGTAGAGCGTTCCCCAGCGGAGCGCGTTGGCGTTCGGGCTCTGCTGATACTGCACGCCTCGCCAGAGCACCTTGCCGTCGCCGACCGAACCGCTCCATGCGGTCGTCGAGTACGGCTCGCCGCTGTGGTGCGGGATGCCGCTGAAGCCGATGTTGGACACGGTCACGCCCGCCGGCACCGGGATCTCGAACGACTGACCCGAGCGGTCGGAGTTGAGGTTGTGGATGGCGTAGTCGTAGCGCCACTGCCCGTTGCCGAGCTCCCGCGCCTTGAAGCCGACGAGGAAGCGACCGTCGCCGGGCACGTCGATCGGCGCGATGGTCACCGCGGGATCCGGCACGTTGACGCCAAGTCCGTGATCCTTCCACGCGTAGATCGCCGGCTTCTGCTGCACGGTCGGTCCGACGTACGCGAGGTTCCACGATCCCGAGGAGAAGGTGCCCACCGTCATGCGCCGGTAGGACGCGTTGTTGTCGTCGTTGCCCGCTGCCGAGTCATCCGGCGTGACGTAGTGACCCTCGCCGAAGTAGAGCGCGCCGGCGTTCTGCGCGGGATCGAGGTCGGTCAACTTGACCTGCAGGCGTCGACCGATCGTCTGCGCCGCGGGCGGGGCGCTGAAGGGATACGGGAAGTAGCCGGTCGCCGCGTTCACCTGCGAGCGCGGTCCGAGACCCGGCTGCGAGCCGTTGAGACCCGCCGAGTACGGATCGGAGCATCCGATGCCGAGGGTGCTGCCGTTGGTCGGCTGACAGGTGCCGCAGAGGTTCTGGCTCAGCGCGAAGAAGCCATGCTTCAGCCAGCTCATGCCCACCATCTCGAAGCGACCGTCCTTGAGGCGATAGAGGTTCTGCCCGATCACCGGATGCTGGTTGGTGCTCGAGATCCAGAGCAGCTCCTCGTCGCCGATGTTGCAGGAGGTGGTGCCGAGGGCGTACGCGCTGATCCCGTTCACGGTGCCGTACTTCGCGATGTCCGGCAGCGCGCCGACGATCACGTCCGGACCGACGATCCCCGCGACGCCGCCCTCGTCGCCGGCGCCCCGGGTTCGGGTGCCGAGCGAGGTGGACCACTGACCGACCGCGACCGCCGAGATGGCGAGGCTCGCGCCGAGGACTCCATGCACCGTCTTCATCGAGGCAGCTCCAAGGACTTGGGAGTGAGGGAGATCGCTACGCAGGCCAGATCGATCAAGGTTCGAGAGTACCTCCGATTTGAGCCGTGGCGAGCGCGGAGCACGGGAAGGTGGAGGCAATCACCCCGGCGAGCGCCCCCTGCGGCGGAGGAGGTCGGGCGTGATCGCCGCGAGGTTCGGGCATCCCGCGAGCGCCATGGCGACGTCGAGCTCCTTCCGCAGGCTCTCGAAGACGTGCCGGACCCCCGCCTCCCCGCCGCAGGCAAGACCCCAGAGCTGCGGGCGCCCGATCTGCACCGCGTCCGCGCCGCTCGCGATCGCCTTGAGGACGTCGGTCCCCCGCCGGACGCCTCCATCGACGAGCACCAGTCCACGACCGGCGACCGCCTGCACCACCGCGGGCAGCGTGTCGATCGTCGCCGGCACGCCGTCGAGCTGCCGCCCGCCGTGATTCGAGACGACGACGCCCGCGCATCCGGCGGCGATGGCTCGCTCGGCGTCATCTCCCCTGGCGATGCCCTTGAGGAGGACGGGCACCGGGCTCGCGGCACAGAGGCGATCGAGCTCCGCCCACGAGAGCGCCGGATGCAGCATCCAGTCGAACGCCTGCCCCATGCCGGCGCCCTGGCGGCTCCGCTTCTCGCCATCGGGATCGAGCGGGGCGAGGTTCACCGCGCCGAAGCCAGGGGGCAGGTGGAAGCCGTTGCGGACGTCGCGCTCCCGAACGCCCCAGACCGGGGTGTCCGCCGTCACCACGATTGCGCGGCAACCCGCGGCGACGACGCGGTCCACCAGCGCCGTCGTGCGTCCGGGGTCCTTGTTCATGTAGAGCTGGAACCACACCGCCGCGCCGGTCGCGGTGACCTCCTCCACGGTCATCGTCGAGAGGCTCGAGAGCACCATGATCGAGCCGACGGACGCCAGCGCCCGCGCCGTCGCGATCTCGCCGTCAGGATGGGCGAGCCGGTGGAACGCCGTCGGCGCGGCGAGCACGGGCAGCGTGATCCGCGTGCCGAGAAGAGTCGTCGAGGCGTCGCGTCTCGACACGTCGACGAGCACCCGAGGAAGGAGATCGATCTCGGAGTACGCCTCGCGGTTGCGCCGCAGCGACTGCTCGTCCCAGGCGCCGCTTCGGTAGTAGTCGTAGATGACCCGGGGGAGCCGCTCCCGAGCGAGGTCTTCTGCATCGATCAGGTTCTGTGGCTGCATCGGCGGTGACCGCGTCGTCGCGAGGCGGGAACGGTAGCGGACGATCGCCTCCGCGACCGATTCGACCTCGCCCAATCTCCCGTCGCGATGGCTGGTGAAAGGGCGGGCGACCACGCGACGAACGAGACGCGGGCGGTCCGAAGACCGCCCGCGTCGGAAGACTCACGAAGATCCGTCCCGACTCAGCGGCGACGGCGACTCGCCGCCAGACCGGCGAGCGCGAGGAGGGCGATGGCTCCCGGCGCGGGAACGACGCGGAAGGCGAGCGTTCCGCTCAACGCGGCGTTGCCGCCCGCGTTGATCACGCCGGCACCCCAGCCGAGGTCGTAGGTGCCGGGACCGACCACGAACTGCACGAAGATCGGGTTGTCGGCGGTGGTGAAGATCTCGCCATCGGGATCCCCGTCGCCATAGACCTCGAGGAATCCGAAGCCGGTCGGCGTCGCACCGAGCGAGGCGATCAGCGTCACCTCGATCGGGGCAAGCGCCGTGAAGGTGAGCCTCGCTCCGGCGAACGCGAAGTCCGCATCCGGGTCATCCCCGAAGAAGCCGACGTTCAACGAGTGCTGGAAGTGGAAGAGCGCCACCCCATCGTTGAAGCTGCCGAAGGTGGTGTCGGAGCCGAAGACGCCTTGACCCGACACGCCAAACCACATGTCGATGAAGGTTCCGGGGACCGGATCATCGATGATGATGAACTCCGCGTCGCCCGTCGCGAACGGGTCACCGAAGTCCACGATCCCGCCGCCACCGATCATCTCGGTGAAGGTGAGCGGCGCCACCTCGAAGCCCGCCGTAACGGTCGCCGCGATCACGCCGATCGACGCCATGCCGAGCAACAGCGATTGCTTCAGCCCTTGATTCCGCCCCTGATTCAGCTCCTGATTCATGGCCCTTTTCCTCCTTGTCGACCGCGGCGGCATGCGCCGAGATCTTCCCTCTCGATGTTCGCGACGCGACTCTCCCTGACTCGCGTCGACTTTCTCCCGCAGGACGATCCACTCTCCCGCCGGGCGGCAGCAACGTACCGCACGGCCCGATTGAGTCGAGAGGGAAGTCCGAAAATCTCCGTCTTTCCGGGGTTCCGACCCGGGGGCGTCCAAAGGCGGACCGAGCTTCGACGGTCCCTCCTTCCCGCTCGGAAAGTTGATCAAAGTCCCGGCTCGCAGTCGGCCTTTCCCCCGAACCTTCGCCGAGATTCTCTCCGCCTCTACAGTCCGCGGCATGGTGCGGAACGGCTGGAACTTGGTGCTCGCGCTCCTGCTGGTCCTTACGGGACCGACGCCCTTCGTCTCCGCGACCCCCGTGGATCAGGTCGAGTCGCCCACCTGCTGCGGCGGCGACTGCCGATGCGGCGACTCCTGCCCCTGCGTCGCGAAGTCGACCCCTGCCCCGCCCCAGCCGGACGCGCCCCCCGCGATCGTGCCTCCGCCGTCCGATCGCCTGAGCTCGCTTCCCGCCCGTGCCAGCTTCACCGAGGAGCCCGAGCGGACTCCGTTCGAGCCGGCGACGTCGTGCGGGACGCGCTCCACTCAGGCGACGGATGGGCGGCGCACCCTGCTCCGCAAGCATGTCCTGAGGACCTAGGCGATCTCGCCGCGCCCCCGTTGCGCGCCGACTCGATCGCCTGATCACCCGTGCCCGTCCCGGACGCCGGACTCCCGAGAGCCCGCGTCGACGGTCCCCCCTCAAGGACAACTGCCCATGCGTTCCACGACGCTCCGAAGCTCCGCCCTCGCGCCGCGGGCGATTTCCTCCACCCTGTTCTACGTCCTCGCGCTCGCCGCGTGCAGCGCGACGCCACCAGCTCCCTCGAGCAACTCCGATCTCGCCGCGATGCCATCGCCCGACGAGACCCACGTCGTCCTCGTCGCCCACGGCATGGCGTGCCCGAAGTGCGTCACGAACGCCGACCTCCAGTTGATGAAGGTCGAGGGCGTGCGGGCCTGCACGATCGACATGAAGCACGGCTTCATCATCGTGGAGGTCGATCCCGCCCGGCGCCCGACCCGCGAGACGTACGCCCGGGCGATCGACGCCGCCGGACTCACCCTGGTCTCGGTGCACGAGTCGACGACGAGCGGGACGCCATGACTTCTCGATGGTCCACGCTCGGGCGAGGCGTCCTCGTCGCGACGATCGCGTCGAGCCCGTGCCCCCTCCTCGCGCAGGAGGCGATCTGGATGCCGGCGGCGACGCAGCCTTCGCCCGGGCAGTGGATCCTGACGGAGAAGGTCCGGTACTACGACTTCCGCGACGACGATCCGCTCGATCCGGTCGACTCGATCGTCGCGGCGGAGACGACGGTCGCATACGGACTGATCCCTCGGCTCTCGCTGCAGCTCGACCTGCCCCTCCTGTGGCAGCAGTCCGGCACGCCATCGAGCACCACGTTCGGGCTCGGCGACCTCTCGCTCGCCCTCAAGTGGCGGGTGCTGCAGGAGGACCTTGGACCGGTGGACACGATCCGCGCGTCGGTCATCGGCGGCACGATGGTGCCGACCGGCACGGGCGGCTTCGGCAGCACCTCGGTCAACCCCTTCATCGGGATCGCCGCCACCGGCATCTTCGGCCGTCACGGTCTGAGTGCGGCGGCGTCCTATCGCTTCACCAGCGGCGCGACCTTCGATCCGGTCTTCGCCGGCGAGACCAACGCCGACCTCTTCCGGTTCGAGGCGTCGTATCTCTTCCGGCTCGCGCCGGAGGAGTACACGGAGACCCACGAGGCGGCGACCTACCTCGTCGGCGAGTTCCTCGGCGAGTGGGAGACCGATGGGCAGTCGGAGCTCTTCCTCGCGCCGGGCATCCTGTGGGAGGCGCAGCGGATGGCGCTCGAGCTGTCGGTCCGCCTGCCGGTCGCGCAGCAGGTGACCGACCGCCCGAAGTCCGCGTGGGCGCTGAGCGTCGGCGTGCGGCTCCTCTTCTAGCGCCGCCGCTTCAGGAACCCGGAACTACTCGTCCTCGTCCTGGCGGGTGAAGGACGCGACGACCTGCGCCTGCACGGCGGGCGGCGCCGGAGCGTCGTGGCTGTAGTCCATCACGAACCCGCCCTGCCCGGCGGTCATGCTCTTGAGCTGGCTCGAGTAGGTGCCCATCTCGGAGAGCGGCACCTCCGCCCGCACGAGGCACTGGTCGCCCGCGAGGATCTCCGTGTCGAGCACGTGCCCGCGGCGACCGGAGAAGTCGGAGGTGAGGTCGCCGAGGCTGCTCGCCGGCGCGGTGACCTCGACGTGCACGATCGGCTCGAGGAGCACCGGCTTCGCCTTGAGCACCGCGTCGATGAACGCCCGCCGCCCGGCGGTGACGAACGCCACCTCCTTGGAGTCGACGGGATGGTGCTTGCCGTCGTAGACCTCGACGCGGACCCCGCCGAGCGGATAGCCGGCGATCGCGCCTTCGACGAGCACCCGGCGGATTCCCTTCTCGATCGCGGGCAGGAACTGCTTCGGGACCGATCCGCCGACGGTGGCGTCCACGAACTCGAAGCCGTGGCGGTCGGAGCCCTCGATCGGCACCACCCGCAGGAAGACCTCCCCGAACTGCCCGGCGCCGCCGGTCTGCTTCTTGTGGCGGTGATGACCATCCGCGCGGGCGGCGATCGACTCGCGGTAGGCGACCTTCGGCGGATGCGTGTCGAGGTCGAGCTTGAAGCGGTTGCGGAGCCGCTCGAGCACCACCCGCATGTGCAGCTCGCCCATCGCGCGGGCGACCGTCTCGTGCGTCGCGGCGACCCGCTCGACCGCGAACGTCGGATCCTCCTCGCAGATCTTCGAGAGGCTCACGCCCACCTTCGCCTCGTCGCCGCGGCTCTTCGCCGCGATCGCGAGCCCGTACATGGGGCGAGGCATCTCGATCCGCTTGAAGCGCAGCCCCGTCAGCTCGCCGCCTCCATGGATCACGTCGCCGAAGTGGAGCTCGTCCACCTTGTTGATCGCGACGATGTCGCCCGGCACCGCCTCCGAGACCTCGCGGTGCTCCTTTCCGTGGATCTCGTGCAGGTGGGCGATCCGCACCGGCTTGGTGCCGTCGTTGATCCGCACGCCGTCCCCCGCCCGGAGCGTGCCCTGATGGATCCGCACGAGGCAGAGCTTCCCGACGAAGGGATCGGTGGTCACCTTGAAGACGTGTCCGACGAGGGGCTTGGCGGGGTCGGGCGACGGCTCGAAGGGGACGTCGCCGGTCGCGCCCGGCAGCAGGAACGGGCGAGGATTGCCGTCGATCGGGCTCGGGCAGAGGTGCTCGAAGACCTCGAGCAGCTCCGGGATGCCGGCGCCCGTCCTCGCGGAGACGAAGCAGACCGGCACGAGGTGCGCGGTGCGGAGCGCCGTGCGGAACGCCCGACGCAGCGACTCCTTGTCCACGGCGCCCTTCTCGAGGTACTGCGCCATCAGCTCCTCGTCCACCTCGATCACCTGATCGACGAGCTGCCGGTGCCCTGCCTCGACCGAGCTGAACGCGACCCGGCCGCTCTCCGACTCCCAGAGGTCCACCACGCCGGTGCCGTCAGGCGTCGGCAGGTTGACCGGAAGGAGCTCGGTGCCGAAGGACTCGCGAAGCTGCTCGAGCAGCAGCTCGCAGTCGCCGACGTGATCGTCGAGCCGGTTGACGATCACGAGCCGCGGGAGCCTGCGCTGGCTCGCCACCGCCATGATCCGGCGGGTGGTCGTCTGGATGCCCTTGTCCGCGCCGACCACGACCGCGACCGTCTCCGACGCCGGGAACACCGAGAGCGCCTGACCGATGAAGTCGGGGAAGCCCGGAGTGTCGATCAAGTGGACGACGAGCCCCTGATGCCTCAGCGTGGCGATCGCCGGATGAAGGCTGTGCCCGTGGTGCTTCTCCTCGGGCTCGAAGTCGCAGACGGTGGTCCCGTCCTCGACTCGTCCGGGCTTGGCGATGACCCCGGCGTGGGCGAGCAGCCGCTCCACGAGCGTGGTCTTTCCCGATCCCCCGTGACCAACGATCGCGATGTTGCGGATGGCGTCCGTGGCGTGTCTGGGCATGGCGGCGTCCCTCGAGACCGGGAACGGTCCGCAGCCGCCGATGCAGAAACCCGAGGACGGCATCCATGCCCACGGCGTCTGCGACCCGGGATCCGGCGGACCCGGGCGGTCGCAGTCTACGGCGAAGTCGCCGCAGTCAATCCCGCAAACCCTGACGAAGATCCCCCGCGGACTCCGCCGACCGCGAGGGCGGCAGCGCCTGATCGACCGATACTGACCTGATGCCCACCCACGCCGCGTGCCCACCGACCGAACTGCTCCGCGCCGCGACGGCGGCGGTGGAGGCGGCGTGCCGCGCCACCCGTTCCGTCCACGATCGCCCGGGGGAGATCCACGCCCACCTCAAGGAGGACCGGAGTCCCGTCACGATCGCGGACTTCGCGGCGCAGGCGGTGGTGGTCCTCACCCTCGAGCGGCTCCTTCCGCCGCCGCTTCGGCTCGTCGGCGAGGAGCGACCGGAGGTCCTCGAGGGCGAGGCGGGACGGACGCTGCTCGATGCCGCGACCGCCGCGGTGCGGACGGTCCTGCCCGACGTCCGACCAGAGGACGTGATCGCCGCGGTGCACCGCGGCACCGCGGAGCCCGACGCGCGGGGCTTCTGGACCCTCGATCCGGTCGATGGCACCAAGGGCTTCCTGCGTCGGCAGCAGTACGCGGTCGCGCTCGCCTTCATCGCGGACGGTCGCCCCAGCGTCGCGGCGCTGGGATGCCCGCATCTCCCCGCGGCGATCGACGGCGACGTCGACTCCTCGGATCCGCGTGGCTGCCTTGCCTCCGCGACCCTCGGCGGAGGCGCGACGATCCGTCCGCTCGGCACCGCCGACGGCGACGCCCGAAGGATCCGGGCGGCGGGATGGTCGCCCTCGACCGGGATCGTCTCCTGCGAGTCCGTCGAATCGAGCCACAGCAAGCAGGACCGCACCGCGGCGGTGCTCGCCCGCTGCGGCTCGTCGGCGCCACCGGTCCGCCTCGACAGCCAATGCAAGTACGCGGTCGTCGCGCGGGGGCAGGCGCACGCCTACCTCCGCCTGCCCACCAAGAAGGACTACGTCGAGCGGATCTGGGACCACGCCGCGGGCTCGCTCGTGGCGACGGAGGCGGGCGCCGTGGTCACCGACTGCGAGGGACGACCCCTCGACTTCCGCCATGGCCGCGGTCTCGAACGAAACCGCGGCATCGTCGCGGCGAGCCCCGAGCTTCATCCCCGCCTGATCGAGGCGATCGCGCGGACCTGATCCCTCGCCCGCTCGATCCGGTCGAGACCGGTCGATCGGGTCGAGTCTGGGCGATTCAGATCAGCCGCAGACGCAGGAACGCGAGCAGCGCCTCCGCCGCCTCGTCAACGGCAAGCATCGCGGTGTCGAGTTCGAGGTCGGCCGCCGTCGGCGGCTCGTACTGCTGCCCGATGCCGGTGAAGTGGGCGATGCCGCCGCTGCGGGCCTTCTTGTAGAGGCCCTTCGGATCGCGCGACTCCGCCACGTCGAGCGGGCAGTGGACGTGCACCTCGAAGAAGGGAATGCCCGCCTGCTCGTGGACGGCGCGGCACGCGGCGCGGTCCTTCCTGAACGGGCTGATGAAGGTCGCGAGCACGATCGCGCCGGTGTCGGCGAGCAGTCGGCAGACCTCGCCCGCTCGGCGAATGTTCTCGGTGCGGTCCTCGGCGGAGAAGCCCAAGTCGGCGTTGAGCCCGTGGCGCAGGTTGTCGCCGTCGAGCCGGTAGACGAGCCGACCCTCCTCGACGAGGCGCCGTTCGAGGACGGCGGCGACGGTGCTCTTGCCGCTTCCGGAGACTCCCGTCATCCAGACCGTGCCCCCCCGCTGGCCGAGCAGACGCTCACGGGACTCGCGCGGCATCACCCCCGAGTCCCAGACCACGTCGCGAGAAGGATTGTCGGGATCGCCGGTCGGATCGGACATGGAAGCGGCTCCCGATCGGGACGTCGTTCGCGAGCCGCTCGCGACCCGCCGACCGATCATCGGACGATCCGACCGCCCACGCGAACTTCTCGGTCCCAATCGCCACGGCGGAGTCACCCGATGTCCGATGACCCCTGAGCGGCTCGACCGAGATCGTGGTCTCCATCCGCCCTTCGGGATCCGCCATGTCCGACCTCGCCCTGACCCATCTCAAGGCCCTCGAAGCGGAGAGCATCCACATCATCCGCGAGGTCGCTGCGACCTTCTCGAATCCGGTGATGCTCTTCTCGGTGGGAAAGGACTCCTGCGTGATGCTCCATCTCGCACGGAAGGCGTTCCATCCGTCCAAGCCGCCCTTTCCGCTGCTGCACGTCGACACCACCTGGAACTTCCAGTCGATGTACGCCTTCCGCGACGAGTACGTCGTGAAGCAGCTCGGTCTCGAGGTGATCGTCCACATCAACGAGAAGGGCGTCGCTGAGGGGATCACCCCGTTCACCCACGGATCCAAGAAGTACACCGACATCATGAACCTCGGCGCCCTCAAGCAGGCGCTCGACAAGCATCGCTTCGATGCCGCGTTCGGCGGCGGTCGCCGCGACGAGGAGAAGTCCCGCGCCAAGGAGCGGGTCTTCTCCTTCCGCGACTCGAGGCATCGCTGGGATCCCAAGAACCAGCGCCCGGAGCTCTGGAACCTCTACAACACCGAGGTCGACAAGGGCGAGCAGATCCGGGTCTTCCCGATCTCCAACTGGACCGAGCTCGACGTCTGGCAGTACATCCATCTCGAGAAGATCCCGCTCGTCGACGTCTACCGCGCCGCCGAACGCCCGGTGGTGCGGCACGAGGGACAGCTGATCCTCGTCGACGACGACCGCATGCCCAAGGAGCTCGCGGCGACCGCGGAGATGAAGTGGGTCCGCTTCCGCACCCTCGGCTGCTACCCGCTCACGGGCGCGACCGAGAGCCGGGCGACGGAGCTCCCCGAGATCATCCGCGAGATGCTCCTCGCCACCCGCAGCGAGCGGGAAGGCCGCGTCATCGACGCCGACCCCGGCGCCTCGATGGAGGAGAAGAAGGTCCAGGGCTACTACTGATCCGCGAGCCGCACGACGAGCCACCCATGAGCGCCCCCGCCATCGATCCCGCCGACGACATCGTCGCCTACCTCAAGCAGCACGAGCACAAGCAGCTGCTCCGCTTCATCACCTGCGGCTCCGTCGACGACGGCAAGTCGACGCTGATCGGACGCATGCTCTACGACTCGAAGATGATCTTCGAGGACCAGCTCGCCGCGGTGAAGCGCGACTCCGCCCGCTTCGGCACCACCGGCGATGACTTCGACCCGGCGCTGCTCACCGACGGTCTCCGCGCCGAGCGGGAGCAGGGCATCACGATCGACGTGGCGTATCGCTACTTCACGACGCCGAAGCGCAAGTTCATCATCGCCGACACGCCCGGCCACGAGCAGTACACCCGGAACATGGCGACCGGCGCCTCGACCGCCGACGTCGCGGTGATCCTGATCGACGCCCGCCACGGCATGATGGTGCAGACGCGGAGGCACAGCTTCATCACCTCGCTGCTCGGCATCCGCCACGCGGTGATCGCGATCAACAAGATGGACCTCGTCGACTGGGACGAGGCGGTCTTCGACCGGATCCGCGACGACTACCTGCAGTTCGCCGCGAAGCTCCCCGAGCGCCAGATGACCTTCATTCCGATGTCGGCGCTCAAGGGCGAGAACGTGGTCAACCGCGGAGGCAGCCTGCCGTGGTACTCCGGTCCGACGCTCATCGAGCATCTCGAGTCGGTGCCGGTGGCAAGCGACCTCAACCTGCGCGACCTGCGGCTGCCGGTGCAGTGGGTGAACCGCCCGAACCTCGACTTCCGCGGCTTCTGCGGCAGCCTTGCCTCCGGGGTGATCCGCCCGGGCGACGAGATCATGGCGCTCCCCTCGCGTCGGCGCTCGAGGGTCGAGCGGATCGTCACCTTCGACGGCGACCTCGACCGCGCCCACGCCCCGCAGGCGGTGACGATCACCCTCGCGGACGAGATCGACGTCTCCCGCGGCGACATGCTCGTCCATCCCGACTCGCTGCCCGAGGTCGGCGCCCGCATCGAGGCGACGCTCGTCTGGATGCACGAGGAGCCGATGGTCGCGGGTCGCGAGTACCTCATCAAGCACACGAGCCGCAAGACGCCGGGCGTCTTCGCGGCGATCCGCAGCCAGATCGACGTCAACACCCTCGAGTCATCACCCGCGGTGGCGCTCGGACTGAACGAGATCGGCACGGTGCAGCTCGTCGTCAACGAGCCGCTCTGCTTCGATCCCTACTCGCGGAACCGCACCACCGGCGCGTTCATCGTGATCGACCGGATCTCGAACGCGACCGTCGGCGCCGGCATGATCATCGGGTCGAGCTCGGGCGGCGGCGAGCACTGGGACACCTCGCCGGGCAGCGCGACGCTGGTGGAGGAGCGGAGCCGGGTCGAGCCGCGCGAGCGGATCGAGTCGCTCGGGCACGCCCCCGCCACGATCCTCCTGACCGGTCTCTCCGGCTCCGGCAAGACCGAGGCGGCATTCGCCCTCGAACGGGCGCTCTTCGACGCCGGTCACGCGGCGATCGTCCTCGACAGCCAGCGCATGCGGCGGGGACTCAGCCGCGACCTCGGCTTCAGCGCCGCGGAGCGCTCGGAGAACCTCCGCCGGGCGATGGAGGTCGCGCGGCTCGTGAACGACGCCGGCGTCATCGCCATCGGCGCGTTCGTGGCGCCGGAGGCGTCGACCCGCGCCCGCGCCGAGGAGCTCATCGGGACGGAGCGATTCGTGCTGGTGCACCTCGACGCGCCGCTCGAGCACTGCCGCGCGAGGCTCCCGGATCTCTATCGATCGAGGGGCTCGGTCTCGCTGCCGGGCGTCGACTTCCCCTACGAGGTACCGCGGGACGCCGACCTGGTCATCGAGAGCGCCCGGCAGACCCCCGAACAGATCGCGGCACGCAT
>Ga0194118_10005167_pt1 | contig 13787 bp, 10 predicted proteins | sample TA2MahsurfametaG_2_FD_148662 | JGI IMG/M metagenome (GOLD analysis project Ga0194118, IMG submission 148662) | Freshwater microbial communities from Lake Tanganyika, Tanzania - TA2015013 Mahale N5 surface | ecosystem: Environmental > Aquatic > Freshwater > Lake | place: Tanzania: Lake...
CTTGGCGGGGGAGAAGAGGAAGTCCATGGGGTGAGTATTGCCCACCTCGTAGGCTCGTGCCATGACGACGTGGGAGACGGCAGGCTTCGAGACCCGAGCAATCCATGCCGGGCAGGAGCCCGATCCGCAGACCGGTGCTGTCGTGCCGCCCGTCTACCAGGTGTCGACCTATGCCCAGGACGGCGTGGGTGGACTGCGCGGCGGCTACGACTACTCCCGCAGCGGCAACCCCACGCGCACGGCGCTGGAGGAGTGCATGGCCTCGCTTGAGGGTGGTGCTCGCGGACTCGCCTTCGCCTCCGGCCTCGCCGCCGAGGACACGCTGCTGCGCACGGTCTGCGCGCCCGGCTCGCACGCGATCATCGGCAACGATGCCTACGGCGGCACCTACCGCCTCTTCGCCCGCGTCGCCGAGCCGTGGGGCCTGGAGCACACGCCCGTCGATCTCACCGACATCGATGCGGTACGTCGCGCCATCCGACCTGGCAGCACCCGCGTGGTCTGGGCCGAGACGCCGACCAACCCGCTGCTTACCGTCGTCGACATCGCCGCTCTCGCCGAGATGGCCCATGAGGCGGGGGCTCTTCTCGTCATCGACAACACCTTTGCCTCGCCCTACCTCCAGCAGCCGCTGGCTCTGGGCGCCGACGTCGTCGTGCACTCCACGACGAAGTACCTCGGTGGGCACAGCGACGTCATCGGGGGCGCGCTCGTCGTCGCCGATGCCGAGATCGGCGATCGGCTCGCCTACTTCCAAAACGCGATGGGCTCGGTGCCGGGGCCATGGGATTCGTGGCTGGTGCTGCGCGGTATCAAGACCCTCGGCGTGCGCATGGATCGGCACTGCGCCAATGCGCGGGCGATCGTGGAGTTGCTCACGGCACACCCGCGCGTGACCGAGGTCTTCTACCCGGGCCTGCCGACGCAGCGCGGTCACGAGGTCGCCGCCCGCCAGATGCGCGACTTCGGCGGCATGGTGTCCTTCCGCGTCGCCGGCGGCGAGCAGGAGGCCGTCGTCATCTGCGGGCGGACCAAGGTCTTCACCCTGGGCGAGTCCCTCGGCGGGGTGGAGTCGCTCATCGAGCATCCCGGGCGGATGACCCATGCGTCGGCCGCGGGCAGCCCGCTCGAGGTGCCCGCCGATCTCGTACGCCTGTCCGTCGGCATCGAAACAGTCGATGACCTCGTCGCCGACCTCAAGGCCGCGCTCGGATGACCGCCACCTCGATTGCCACGGCAGCGTCGACTGCCGCCGACGTGCGCGCGGGTCGGCGTACCGCCGTCGACGAGGTGACGGCATCGCTGGAACGCATCGCCGAGCGAGACAACGAGATCGAGGCATTCCAGGTGGTCCGCGGCCAGCGTGCCCTCGCGGAAGCCGCCGCGGTCGATGCGCGGCCTGATCGTGCCAACCTTCCGCTCGCCGGCGTGCCGATCGCGATCAAGGACAACGTGCCAGTGGCCGGTGAGCCCATGCGCGTCGGGTCGGCGGCGACCAGTGCCGCACCCCAGTCGGCCGACCACACGATCGTGTCGCGCATCCGCGCCGCGGGGGGAGTGGCCGTCGGGCTCACGCGCGTGCCCGAGCTCTGCGTCTACGGTGCCACCGACTCCGTCTACGGTGTGACGCGCAATCCATGGAACCTCGGGCGCACGCCGGGCGGATCCAGCGGCGGCTCAGCAGCCGCGGTCGCCGCGGGCATGGTGCCGATCGCTCACGGCAACGACGGCATGGGCAGCGTGCGCATCCCCGCGGCGTGCACCGGCCTGGTCGGCATCAAGCCCGGGCTGGGCGTCGTGCCGGCCGAGCTCGGCGAGACCGACTGGTACGGCCTGTCCGAGAACGGCGCGCTGGCCACGACGACCGAGGATGCGGCTCTGCTGCTCTCGGTGATGGCCGACGACCCTGCGCTCGCGGCCGTGTCGCCACCTGATCAGCGCCTGCGCATCGCGCTGTCCTTGCGTCCGCCGGTCACCGGTGTCACCCTCGATCCGTCGTTTGCCGCGGCTGCCGAATCCGCTGCCGCGATCTTGCGATCGGCCGGTCACGACGTGCGCCGGGCCGAACCGGTCTCGGTCACCGACTCGGCGGGCAACGCCGCGGCGATCGCCGGGCTCGTGCGCTGGTTCGCCGGTACCGCGGCCGACGCCGATGCCGTTGCCGACCCGTCGTCTCTTGAGCCGCGCGTGCGCCGTCATGCGCGCCTGGGGCGCTGGGTGCGCAAGACGCCGCTCATGAGCCAGCGGCTGCGCGACTCGTGGATCGCGCACGCCAACGCGTTCTTCGCGGAGTACGACGTGCTCATCACTCCCGCCCTCGCCCGTCCGCCGATTCAGTCACGCCGCTGGCACGACGGCGGCTGGGGCATGACGATGCTGTCGAATATCCGCTACGCGCCCTATGCCGCGCCGTGGAACGTCGCCCAGTTGCCCGCGATCGTCGTGCCGATGGGCGTGCACCCAGAGGCCGGCACCCCCGTGGCCGCGCAGATCGTCACGCGTCGCGGCGGGGAGTCGCTGCTGCTCGGCATCGCGTCGGCTATCGAGTCCGCGCGGCCGTGGCAGCGCGTGGCCCCCGCCTACGCCTGAGCGGGCCCATCCGACTTCTCCCACGGTGGTGCGGCCGGGGCTGCGGCACGTCCGGTTGCCCCCATGTGCGCCACTCATCGACAACTAAGCGCCCACTAGTTGTCGTTCGCTGGCGCTCACTACACCTGAGCGGGCTTGCGCAGCGTCTCTGGCATGAAGAGCACGAAGACGAGCGCGGTGGCCGAGATGGCCGCGCCGAAGGCAAAGGCCCAGTCGAAGCCGTAGAGGTCCAGAAGCAGTCCGCCGATAAGCGGGCCGACGACGGCGCCGAAGTCCGAGACCATCTGGTAGGCCGCCACGACGCTGCCGCCTTGGCGACCGCCCATGATGTCGCCGACGACGGCCGAGGGCGCCGACCCCAGGAACGCCGTGGCGACACCGAGCACGGCCATGCTGAGGAAGAACACCGTGACGGCCAGCGTCGTCGAGGCCGTTGCCAGGTCGTCGGCAACGAGAATCGCCATGCCGATCACGCTGGCGACACTGCCGATGATCATCGCCGGGCGCCGACCGCGCAGGTCGGTGAGGCGTCCGGCCGGAAGCAGCAGAATCGCCTGCACGACGGCGGCGACGAGGAACGCCCATCCCGACAGGCTTGGGCCCTGACGCAGTGCCTCCACGACGAACAGCGGGATCAGCGCTGAGCGCAGTCCGAACGCCAGTCCCGACGAGAGGTTGACCGCGAGCGCGGCGCGATAGGCGCGGGTGCCCAGGGCCTGCTTCAACTCGGTCCAGCCGCTGACCTTCACGTCGTCGCCAGCCTCGGACTTCTCCACCGACTCCTCGCGCGCGGTGATCCGCTGGGGGGAGAGGAAGACGAGCGCGACGACCGTGGCGATCGCCAGTGTGCCGGCGTAGAAGAAGAAGGGTGCGCGGATCGAGATGGCGAGCACGAGGCCGCCGATCGCCGGACCGCTCACGCCACCGATGAGGAAGCCGCCCTGCCACGCCGCGGCCGCCCGGCCGCGCAGGTCGGCCGATACCACGCGCAGGAGCAGGGCCATCGCCGAGACGGTGAACATTGCCGAGCCGATGCCGCCGATCCCGCGCAGGACGAGCAGCTGCACGTAGCTCTGCGACAGGCCCGCGAAGAGGCTCGAGACCGCGACGATGCCCAGTCCGGTCGCCAGCACGCCGCGCTCGCCGAACCTGTTGGTCCAGGCGCCAGCAAGCGGGGACGACACGAAGCGCATGAGGGCAAACGCCGAGACGACGGTGGATGCGGCCAGGGCGGAGACACCGAACGAGTCCGCGAAGATCGGGATCGAGGGGATGACGATGCCGAAGCCGAGGGCGACGAAGAAGGCGATGCTGGCCAGGACAGCAACTTCGATAGGCAGGTCACGCAGGAGCGGGACCCGTTGACGCACGATGGGGGAGCCTACGCTGCGAGCATCAGGCCGAGCGCCGCCGCCCCTTGCGTGCGCGCACGTAGTCGGTGACGACGTAGTCGCCGAGCCGATTGCCGTCGGTCGCGAAGACGCGGCCGCCGTTGCGCCGGGCCATCGCATCGAGGAACTGCTCCAGGCGCGGATCGTCGCCGAGCCGGAACCACGAGATGGGTACGCCGCGCCGCGTCAGGCGATCAACCTCGGCGACGGTCAGGGAGATCGTCTCGCGGTCGGGCGGCCAGTTGAACCACCAGTCACCGTCCGGGAGCAGATGTGCGGTCGGCTCTCCGTCGGTGACGACAAGACAGACAGGCTCGGCATCGCGATGCCGGTCGAGGAACCGTCCGGCCAGGATCAGCGCGTGGTGGAGGTTAGTGCCCTGGATACTGGCCGCGTCGAGATCGGGGAGCTCGTCGGCCGACACCACCCGCGCGAGATTGGCGAAGGTGATGACCCGCAGCGCATCGAGCGGGAACGCCGTCGACGCGAGCGCCTGCAGCGCCAGCGCCGTGGTCTTGGCGGCTCTCCACGTGTCATTCATCACCATCGAGAACGACTGGTCGACGAGCAGCACCACGGCCGCGCGCGTGCGGGTCTCGGTCTCGCGCACCTCGAAGTCGTCGGGGGCCAGTTGAAGACGGCCCGCCGATCCCTCTGAGAGGTGCCGTCGCGCGGCATTGCCGATGGTGCGCACGACGTCGAGCGGCTGCTCGTCGCCGAACTCCCAGGCGCGCGTCTGCCCGGTGAATTCCCCGGCCGCGCCCGTGTCGTGGATGTCGTGGTCGCCGCGCGGCCCAGCCTCGAGGTCGGTGAAGACCCGCCGCAGCGCGGTGCGGCCGATGCGGCGGATGGCCTTCGGGGTGAGTTCCATGCGGTCGGTGAGGTAGCCCTGCTCGCGCAGCTGGCGTTCGATCTCGCGCAGGCGCTCAATGTCGTCGACGGCCTGGCGGCCCAGGGCGCGGCGTACGGCCTCCTCGTCGATGTCGTCGAGCGTCGCCCCCGGATAGGACTGGCCGAGCTGAGAGTCGAGCGCGTCGAGGTCGGCGAGCTCGGCGAGCGCCTCGGTAGCATCGGGCAGGCTGAGCCCGCGCTCGCCCTGCAGGCGCTGGCGGCCGTTCCACGGAAGGTCGGGCCGCAGCGCCCGCAGGTTGTCCTGCAACTGCGCCATCTCGGCGGCGAGGTCCATGTCCTGCCACGCCTGCGCCATGAGCTCGGCGAGCTCCTCGCGCTGCTCGGGGGTCATCGAGTCGAGCATGCGCTGCATGGCTGCCGCCCGCCTTGCCAGGTCATCGAGCAACTGCTCGAAGGACTCGGGGCGGTCGGGGAAGAAGTCCCCGTGCTTATCCATGAACTCCTCGAAGTCCTCCGAGACGTCCTCGCCGCGGCGGTGTTTATCGAGCATCGAGTTGAGGTCGGAGAGCATGTCCTTGAGGGCCTGCTGGCTCTCCGGCGACATCGGATTCTGCATGGCCTGCGACATGTTCTTGAACTGCTGGTCGAGGACGTCGCGCCGCAGCATCTCGCGGATCTCGTCGTAGGCCGCGCGCGCCTCGGGTGAGCGCCAGTCGTAGTCGGCGAGCTCGCGCACGGCCCGCGAGGTGTCGTCGGGCAGCATGTCGAGCATCGACTCGCGGAAGCGTGCATCGTCGGAGGGATCGGGGAACAGCGCGGACTTCTCGAGCTCGAGCGCCTCGTCGAGTTTGTCGCGCACCCTCTCTAGCAGGCCGTCGAGCCGGCCGCTCTTTTGGAGCTCGCGGCGGCGCTGCTGGATGCGCCGGCGCAGGTCGTCGAGGCCGCGCATGCTGTCGGCGCCTTGCCGCAGCAGATCACGGAGCGCGTCACGCACGGAACTGCCGTCGAGGATGCGGTCGGCTAGCGCATCGACCGCCCCGGCAGCATCGACCGGCTCGGCGAGCGGGTCGGGGCCGCCGTGGAAGGCGCCGTAGCGGTAGCGGGTCACTGCTCTGCGGTCACCGCATAGGTGATGAGGCCGTCCGCCTCATCCTTGTCGATGCGACGGGTGAGCCACAGGCCCTCCAGGGCCATCTCCACGCACGCGGCCGCGATGCCGGCGGTCGGCTCGGCGTCGGGCCCCTCCAGGGCGACGACCAGTCGGCCGAGCCCTTCGAACTGGCCGCCGGAGGCGAGGACGTTGGGTCCGGGCACGAGGTCGCCGGTCTCGATGGCGCCGCCCTCGTCGAGCACCGTGATGAGAGGTGCGAGATCGAATCCGCCGAGGTGCTTGCGGTAGGTCTCGGCCACCGCCTTGCGTGACAGGTGCACGAGCACCTCGTCCTCGCGGCCCTCCTCGCTTACCTCGAACTCGACCTTGCCGCGCAGCGTTGGCACGACACCGGCAAGGTCGCCGACGCGTGCCACGGCGAAGTCGCCGGTGATCGCCGCGCGCCGAAGCGCTGCACCGGCGAGGGCCTCTGCCGATGCGATGGCGAAGCGCGCGGAGACGCCGCTGCGCTGGTCGACGGCGCCGGACTCGCGCACAAGTCGGGTGAAGCGAGCGACGACCTCCATCAGGTGGCGCGGTACGACCGCGACAAGGTCGGCCTCCTGGGCGATGAGGTCGATCTCGTGCTGCACGTCGTAGGGGTAGTGGGTGGAGATCTCCGCACCGAAACGGTCCTTCATCGGGGTGATGATGCGGCCGCGGTTGGTGTAGTCCTCGGGGTTGGCGCTCGCCATGACCAGTAGGTCCAGGGGCAGGCGCAGGGTGTAGCCGCGCACCTGGATGTCGCGCTCCTCGAGCACGTTGAGCAGGGCCACCTGGATGCGCTCGGCGAGGTCGGGCAGCTCGTTGATGGCGAAGATGCCGCGATTGGTGCGCGGCACGAGGCCGAAGTGGATGGTCTCCGGATCGCCGAGCGTGCGGCCTTCGGCCACCTTGACCGGATCGACGTCGCCGATGAGATCGCCCACCGACGTGTCGGGCGTCGCGAGCTTCTCGCCGTAGCGCTCGCTGCGGTGCTTCCAGGCGACGGGTGTGTCATCGCCGCGCTTGGCGACGAGGCGGCGTCCGTAGGCGCTGACCGGAGCCAGCGGATCATCGTTCACCTCAGACCCCTCAACGATGGGCATCCACTCGTCGAGCAGGGTGATGAGCGTGCGGATCAGTCGCGTCTTGCCCTGGCCGCGCTCGCCGAGCAGCACGACGTCGTGGCCCGCGAGGAGTGCCCGCTCCAGTTGCGGCAGCACCGTGTCGTCGAAGCCCACGATCCCCGGGAACGTCGGCTCGCCCGCCGACAGCCGTGCCTGGAGGTTGGCGCGGATCTCCTCCTTCACGGTGCGCGACTCGTAGCCCGAGGCGCGCAGGGCGCCGAGGGTGCGGGGGAGACCGACGGGGGCGGCTTGGCCGCCCCACCGGGCTCGGTCGACAGGGGCGGGGGGCGTCGTAGCGCTCATGCCCCGACCGTACGTCAGGATGGGGATCGTGGCGTCCGGAGACCAGCAGGCCCGCTGTGCCACTGCCTTGCGCCCGGGCCTGGGCACCGTGCCCGAGGCGGTGGCCGAGGCGATGGATGCCCTCGGCGCTGCGCCCTCGCTCGCCATCGTGCAGGTGTGCGCTCCCGGTGATCCCCTTGCCGGCGGACGGGCCCTCGCGCACGCCGGCCAGCTCCTGCGTGAGGCATCTGCTGACTGCACCGTGGTCGGCTCGACCGCGCACGGGGTGATCGGCGGGAGTGACTCCCTAGAGCTCCAGCCCGGTATCTCGGTGTGGCTGGCCTCGCTTCCCGGCGCGCAGCTGCGGGCCTTCCGCATTGCCACGGTGCCCGGCCCCAGCGGCGGGCTCGCGCTCACCGGCCTGCCCGAGCTCCACGACGACGATCGCGTCGCCGTACTGCTCATCGATCCGTGGACCCTGCCGGCCGACGAGACCATTGCCGCGTTCACTCGCGTCGACGGCCCGCTGCCGGTCGTGGGGGGCTTCGTCTCAGGCGGCGGTCGCCGCGGCGATTCGCGCCTGATGCTCGACGGTGCGGTCTTCGACAACGGTGCCGTCGGCGTCGTGCTCGACGCGCAGGCGCCGGTGCGCGCCGTGGTGAGCCAGGGCTGCCGGCCGATTGGCGATGCCATGACCGTCACGGGTGCCGCGGGCAATTCGATTGCGACCCTCGCCGGTGCGCCCGCACTCGATCGGCTGCGCGAGGTCATCTCGTCGCTGGATTCGGATGATCAGGCCCTGGCGGTGCGCGGACTGCACCTGGGCATCGCTCACGACGCGCATCGGGAGGGCGACGTCGCCTCCGACTACGTCATCCGCGGCATCCTGGGCGTCGATGCCGCGACCGGGGCCATCGCTGTCGGCGACGAGGTCGAGGTCGGCGCGGTCGTGCGCCTGCACCTGCGCGATGCCGACTCAGCGGACGCCGACCTGCGCTCGATGGCATCTGCTGTCGGCGACGCCGCCTCCGGTGCCTATCTCTTCACCTGCAACGGCCGCGGAAGCGCGATGTTCACCACCCCCGACCACGATGCCGCCGTCCTCCGCGAGGGTTTGCGCACCCCCCAGGTCGGTGGCTTCTTCGCCGCGGGCGAGATCGGTCCGGTCGGGGGCGCCAATCACCTCCACGGATTCACGGCGGTGGTGCTCGTGGTCGACCCGATCGTTGTGGAGCCCGATGTCGAGGTCGCCCGTGAACACGCCGGCAATGGCCCCGAGGCCCTGGACCTCGATGCTGAATTGCGCGCGCTACTCGGCCCGTGACGTGTCCACAGGCCCGGGCGCGCCGTTGACCGGGTGTTCGTTCCCCGATCTAGGTTGGGCGTCGTGAGTCGCGACCAGCACCGCTCCGCCGTCTACGCCGCCGAAGACCAGCTCGGCCGACTGCTGGCGCGCGGTGGCACCGTCGACTTCTACGGATCTACCCTCACGCTCCCTGTCGAGAGGCGCTTCGCCGACATCGCGAGCGTGCAGCGCTACGTCGATGCCGTGCTTGCCCTGTCTACGGTGCGCGAGCGCTGGCCTAGGGTCGCGCCGGTGCGGGTGCGCGAACGCTCGGGCCTGTCGCGGGCTCACTACGAGCCGGCCGTGCCCGAGCGCCGCAGCACGGCCACCATCGCAATTCCGCTCGCCGGCCCGGTCGAGGCGCGGTGGGCCGCTCGCGAGACCGTCGTCCTCCACGAGATCGCCCACCACCTCGTGGCCCAAGACCTGCCGCCCGAGCCGTTGCACGGCCCGACGTTCTGCGGCGTGCTCCTGTCGCTGATCGCCACGGCGATCGGCCCCGAGGCGGCGCTCGCCCTCCGCGCTGCCTTCGACGGCGCCGGGATCCGGGTCACCGAGGTGGCCGTCGGGCCGGATGCCGGGGTGGAAGTCGAGGTGTCGTCGTGAGTCACGCGGCCCCGCGGGATGGCCAAGCCATCCCCGTCGGACTCGAGCGCATTGCCGCCCTGCTGGTCAAGGCCGAGCGCAGCGACAACGTCCACGAGGCCGAGGCCTACCTCGCCAAGGCGCAGGCGCTGGCCACGCAGGCGAGCGTGGATCTTGCGGTCGCCCGAGCCCTCACCGCTCGCCGAGAGGCACGCGAGCAGCCGGTGAGCATCACCATCACCATCGGCGAGCGCGGTAAGCGTGCCAACACCCACCTCGTCAGCCTCTTCGTCGTCGTCGGGCAGTGCAACTCGCTGCAGATCGATATCGCTCACAACTCCACCTATGTCATCGCCTACGGCATGCCGAGCGACATCCAGCTCGTCGAGGCGCTCTTCGGCTCCCTGGCGACGCAGATGACCGCCTCGGCGACCACGTGGCTAGCGCTGGGTGAGTGGCGGGACGACACCTACGTCTCGCGCGATGGCTGGCGCAAGGACCATACGGCGCAGACGGCTCGCGCGGCCTTCTATCGAGCCTTCATCGATCGCATCGGCGATCGCCTGCAGGAGGCGCGCGATGAGGTGCTCGCCGAGGCCGAGCGGCTAAGGGTGGAGATCCCTGCGGAGCAGGAGGGCGGCACGGCTGTCGCCACCACCGGGGCACTCGTGCTGCGCGGCAAGGAGGCCGAGGTTCGCGCGTTCTATCGTCAGTCCTCCAGCGCGCGTGGTCGCTGGTCGGGCTACTCCGGCGGGGTGGGTCGGCGCGGGGGGAGTGCCTCGCGCGCAGGCCGCGACGCGGCAGCGCGGGCGCGCTTGACCAGTTCGAAGTCCATCTCGGGCAAGGGCCCGGGCCTGTCGGCCTAGCGGCGGCGCAGCACCATGGGCATCCCGCCCTTGCTGCGCAGGGTCACCGCGGGAACGACCGATATGTCGCTGCCGGGCACGAGCTCGGGGCGCCATCCTTGCGCGAGCGTGGCGAGGATCATCGTGGCCTCCATCCACGCGAACTGCTCGCCGATGCACCGGCGGTTGCCCCAGCCGAAGGGGAACCACGCACCGCGCGGCTGGCCGGGAGCCTCCTCGCTGAAGGCACCTCCCGCGTCGATCCAGCGCTGCGGCAGGAAGGTCAAAGACGACTCCCACCAGCGCGGGCTGCGGTGAAGTGCGAACTGGCTGATGAGCGTGATGGCGCCGGCGGGGATCGTCCATCCGGCGACCTCCACGTCGGCGAGGACGCGCCGGCCCTGGATCCACGCGGGCGGATAGAGGCGGATGGCCTCGGCGATCACCGCGCGCGTTCGCGGGAGCGACGCCAGGTCGTCCATCGACGGGGCACGGCCGCCGAGCACGCAGTCGAGTTCGTCGTGCAGCCACTCGGCGACGTGCGGGTGCTGGGCCAGGAGCATCCAGGTCCACGTCATCGTCATCGCCGTGGTCTCGTGCCCGGCCAGGATCAAGGTCATGGCCTCATCGCGCACCTGGGCGTCGGTGAAGCCCGAGCCGTCCTCCTCTGCCGCGATGAGCATGCTCAGCATGTCGCCCGTGTCGCCCTGGGCGCGATGCTGGTCGATGACGCGATCGACGATGCGATCGATACGGGCGAACGACCTGAGTGCACGCTTACGTGCCGGTACAGGCAGCCGCAGGGCGCTGGGACCGAGGACGAGATAGCGGCCCATGCCCTGAAGCAGGCTTTCGAGCGCATTTCCGATCTCGTGCGCGTCGCCAGCAAGATCGGATCCGAAGAGCGTGCGGCCGACGATCGTGAGCGTGAGCACCGCCATGTCGGTCTGCATGTCGAGGGCCTGTCCGTCCTGCCAGTTGCGCTCGTGCGCCAAGGTGAGATCGACCATGTCGCGGGAGTACGCCGCGATCCGATCTCGATGGAAGGCCGGTTGCACAAGGCGGCGGTTGCGCAGGTGCACCTCGCCCTCACTGGTCAGCAGGCCGTTGCCCAACACCGCCTTGGTGCCCTGGAGCCCGCGGCCCTTCATGGTCTCCCGACCATGGCCGATGTAGACGTCGACGATGGCGTCAGGGGAAGTCAGCGCATAGGTGTGCTCCCCGATCAGGGTGAAGTGGGCCAGCGTCGGGTAGTCGCGCTCGACCTCGACCATGAACCACGGGGCTTGGTCGCCGATGATGAATCGGCGCAGCAACCGTGCTCCGGAGGGGCCGGGCGGCCGGTCGACATCGCGGCGTCGGTCCTTGGGGATGGGCACGTCGCTGTGGGAGATCCGGGCCAGCGCCACTCGAGAGGTCTCCCGCAGGTCAATGGGCGGCTCGACGACGAAGGTCACGAGCCCAGTCTGCATGGGCAGCCTTCTGGGGCGCGTGCCAGGATGCGTCCGTGGCATCGCAGGAATCGGTCACGCTGGCCGATATCGAGTCGGCGGCAGCGCGCCTGCAGGGCGTCGTGCGCGACCTCCCGGTGCACTCGGCGCGGTGGCTGTCGGACCTCGTCGGCGGGCCGGCGTTCCTCGCGACCGAAAATCTCCAGCGCGCAGGCTCATTCAAGATCCGGGGCGCCTACAACCGCCTGTCGCGGCTCACCGAGGCCGAGCGCGCGACCGGCGTGGTCGCCGCGTCCGCTGGCAATCACGCCCAGGGCGTGGCGCTGGCGGCCGGAATGCTCGGCATCCGCGCGACGATGTTCATGCCGCGCTCGGCCTCGATGCCCAAGGTCATTGCCACGCAGGACTATGGCGCCGACGTACGCTTTCATGGCACCACCCTCGACGAGGCGATAGCCGAGGCGAAGGACTTCGCAGCCAGCACTGGTGCGCTCTTCATCTCGCCGTTCGACCACGCCGACATCGTGGCCGGCCAGGGCACCTTGGGACTGGAGATCCTCAAGCAGTGCCCCGACGTGACGACCGTGGTCGTGTGCACGGGCGGCGGCGGCCTTCTCGCGGGCGTCGCGCTCGCGATCAAGTCGCTGCGACCTGATGTGCGCGTCGTCGGCGCGCAGGCGGCTGGTGCTGCCGCGTATCCGCCCTCGCTTCTCGCCGGCCACCCAGTGCCGCTGGCGCAGATGCGGACCATGGCCGATGGCATCGCCGTCGGCAGGCCGGGCGACATCCCGTTTGCCCTCATCCAGAAGTACGTCGACGACATCCGCGTGGTCTCCGAAGACTCGTTGGCGCGTGCGCAACTGAAGCTGCTCGAGCGGTCGAAGCTCGTCGTCGAGCCAGGGGGCGCCGCCGCTGTCGCAGCGATCATGGACGATCCGGGCTCCTTCGAGCCAACCGTCGTCGCCGTGCTGTCCGGAGGCAACGTCGACCCGCTCGTGCTTATGCGGGTCATCCGCCACGGTCTCACCGCCGGCGGCCGCTTCACGCAGTTCACCGTGCACATGCCCGATCGGCCTGGCTCCCTGGCAGGCCTGCTCAACGTGATCGCAAGCATGGATGCCAACGTGGTCGACGTCTCCCATCTGCGCACCAATCCGCGCCTGGCGGTCGACGAGGTGGAGATCACCATCGATCTGGAGACGCGTGGCGAGGCTCACCGCGAGCAATTGCTGTCAACTCTGCGAGACTGCGGATACCGGATCGTTTCGGCGCAGTAGTCGCATGTAGGGTCCTTCGCTGTGTCGGACATCATCGTCGCCGTAGGGCTCGTCAAGAAATTCGGTGACGTGGTCGCTCTCGACGGACTCGACCTGCGGGTCCCCGAGGGGACCGTCTATGGCCTCCTCGGGCCCAACGGCGCCGGCAAGACCACCTGCGTCCGCATTCTCACGACGCTGCTGAAGCCCGACGCCGGTGCGGCGACCGTGGCGGGCTTCGACGTGGTCAAGCGACCCAATGCAGTGCGCCGGGTCATCGGGCTCACGGGCCAGTACGCCGCGGTCGACGAATACCTCAGTGGGCGCGAAAACCTGCGGATGTTCGGCGACCTCTACCACCTGGCCCCAGGCTATGTGAAGGAGCGCAGCCAGGAGCTCCTGGAGCGCTTCGACCTCGCCGACGCGGCTGATCGCTCGCTGCGCACCTACTCCGGTGGCATGCGCCGTCGCCTCGACCTCGCGGCCAGCCTTATCGCCAAGCCGCGCATCCTCTTCCTCGACGAACCCACCACCGGGCTCGACCCGCGCTCGCGCATCGGCCTGTGGGAGGTCATCAAGGACCTGGTGGCCGATGGCACGACCGTGCTGCTGACCACGCAATACCTCGACGAGGCCGATCAGCTCGCCGAGGACATCGTCGTCATCGACCACGGCCGCGTGATCGCGCATGGCACGTCGGATGCTCTCAAGGATCAGGTTGGCGGTGACCGGCTCGAGGTGATCGTCGACGGTCGAGAGGCTGTCGTGACCGCGGTGGAAGCCCTGCGGCCCCTGGCGACCGGCGAGGTCTTGGCCGAGGTCGCCGATCACCGGGTCGTGGCGCCCGTGTCGGGCGGATCAACGGTCCTCGTCGACGCCATCCGGGCCCTCGATGCCGCTGGCGTACGCGTGGAGGACGTTGCGCTGCGCCG
>Ga0194118_10005168_pt1 | contig 13783 bp, 10 predicted proteins | sample TA2MahsurfametaG_2_FD_148662 | JGI IMG/M metagenome (GOLD analysis project Ga0194118, IMG submission 148662) | Freshwater microbial communities from Lake Tanganyika, Tanzania - TA2015013 Mahale N5 surface | ecosystem: Environmental > Aquatic > Freshwater > Lake | place: Tanzania: Lake...
TGTCGCGGATCTGGAGAAGCGCCTACTCAAGGAGAAGCGTGTAAACGCTCTGCTGCCCCTGGCTTCCGTAACTGGCCTGGATCAGAAAGTTTACTCTACGGTGGCGCGCATAGATTCGATCCATCTCACCGGCGCATTGGCGGGCAACCCGTCCGTCGCCGACGATTTGCGCAAAAGAAAACTGGTGGAGTACGCCAAACGCCTGCCTCGCGGCGGGTCCAACCCGCACGTCGCCACGCTCAAGAAGATGGTGGAGAACGGCTCGAGTCCGGAAAGTCAGGCTTCGTTTTACGAGGCCATCGCCATGACCAGCAACGTCGCCCCCTATCTGGAGGCCTGCCTGAACAGCAAGGTTATCTCGTCTGCGGCGATCGACTCCATACTCGAGAGAATACCCGTCATCTACGAGATGTCCGGGTCTTCGCTCGATCGTCACACCGCTAAGTTCTTCCATGTTCTTGCCACCGTCCAACTCAACCCGACGCAGCACAAGAGCCTGCTCGCAGGTATGGAGAAAATAGTGGATTCGGTCAAAAGTTCGTGGCGGGTCAGACCGTACCAGGATATCCTCGAGACGATCAAGTACTCGGACGCAGAGTACGATGCCGTGTACGAAAGGTTCGTGTCCTGTCAGGATGCGGACGAATCGGCCTTGCTCCTGGACGAACTCAAGCACAGGGTGGCATCCCGCGGCGCTGGTTCGTCTCAATCCGCCTCCATACGGCACAACGAGATGGCGCGCATGGTGCGCGCCGTGGCATCCCACAGGTACCTGCCGGTGGATAAAACGCTGGCCTACACCTCGGAGATGACGGAGTCCGAACTGCAAGACCTGCTGGCGCGCATGGAGGCCGGCAACGACATGGAAAGCATGGTCGCCTTGTTGGACGCGGTGCGCGTACCGGAGAGGGTTCTCTACGGCGCGTGCGATCCGCATGCCCTCGTAAAGGCGTATGTCGCCAAACGGGAAAGCAAGGGGTTCCCCAACCCGTTGTGGTTGGCTTCGTGCGGACCTATGGTCAAGGACGCCAATCTCGCCTACGCTTCACTGTCTTACGAGCATCTGCTCGTATGCATGGGTCGGAACCTGGAACTTCGTGCCATGGTCGCCGCCGAGATGGAGAAACACCTGGTTTCCCAGGAAATGTGGGAGGTTTTCCACAGTCTTGCCAAGGATTTCACCGGCAAGTTGTCTCAACTCCTGAGCGTATCCGTGAATATCCGGTAGTAATACGCAAGAGCCCGGTCGGAAGACCGGGCTTTCTTGTTTGTCCGCCTTGTCGTCGTACCTGTCTTGGGCGCACGTGCAGGCGTCAGAGTTCGAAATGGTGGAGGTGGTTCGTCCTATTTGCAGGCGATCTGCGCCTGGATTCCCAAAGAGGTGGTGGCGACCCTGTCGGCGTTCTGCATGCCCTCTATCAGCAGGGGTATGTTGGCCAGGCCCGAGATTTCCATGCTGACGAGAGACACTTCCAGTTGGGATCCCGCCGCCAGGGACGAATCGAGGCTGTCTTGAAATTTCTTCAGTGCGTCGGGGTCGGTTATGTAGTTGTTCGAGGACTCCCTGTATGCTTTTACTTTGTCTAGGATTTTGTTCACTTCTTTCAGGGCCAACTCCAGGTCGGTCTCCACCCAGGTGCGGACGTTGTCCATCAGGTAGCAGGAGGCTTTTCGCAGGTCTTTACCGATGTTCTCCTCGTAGCCTAGAGCCTCTGCACTGACCTCGGATCCCGCCTGGGTGTTCTCGCTCGTCTCTCCGCCTTGCATGTTTCCGCCGTTCTCGCTCGTCTCCCCGCCTTGCATGTTTCCGCCGTTCTGGGTTGTTTGGGGCTTGTTGGTCTCCGCGCCGGTGTCCTCGCTGCTGTTGGAGCATCCGGCCAGGAGGGCCGCCGTCAGGATGGCTGTCGCGAGTTTTGTGGCTTTATGTTTGCGGATTGTAGTCATGCGCTTTACGGTCCCCGCCCGTATTCGGTTGGCATGCAACCGGGTTTAGTGACGGACAATCCGGGCGCCTAATCCGGAGTGGCAGAGCGGCCCAGGGTTCGCGCATGGTCCGTGCGGGCAAAAATCAACGGTCGCCGCACCCTCCGTGTTCGATGACTGACATTGCGCGAAACGATCGCACGGTAGCAGGTGTGTCTGGTCAGGACCAAAAAACCCAGGTAGTTTTAGACACCTCTACTCTTTTATCCGATCCCGAGGCTCTGACAGGTTTTCCCGGACAGGATGTGGTCCTGCCTTTGACGGTCATAGAGGAACTGGATTCCGCCAAATCCCGCGTCGACGCGCAGGGTGCGGCAGCCCGTCGGGTGATCCGGTATCTGGAAACAAGCCGTCTGGCCGCCGGCGGGGATCTGCAGACCAAGGTAGCGACGGGTCACAACTCCACCCTGCGCATAGAACTCAACGGCCACAAATCCAAGAGCGTACAGGCCCTGGGTCTAAGTCTCGACCGCAATGACAACCGGATAATCGCCGCGGCACTCTCCCTGGTGTCGCCCGGTACCCGGGTTCGTCTTGTGAGCGTGGACGTGAACATGCGGGTCAAAGCCGCCGCTCTGGGCCTTATCGCGGAAGATTGGCAGCCTGCCGGGACATCGCCTTCAAGGATTCACGGCTGGCACTCCGTGCAGTCCACCCCGGAGGACATAGACACGCTCTACGGCCAGGGGAAATTGGCGCTACCCGAGGGTTGCGTTGCCGTCTTAAACGAGTTCGTGGTGCTGCAGGCCGGTTCTTCCTCTGCGCTCTGCGTTTGTACCGGCGATTTCTTGGAGAAGGTCGGGTCCCCTTCCCCCTGGGGGGTTTCGCCGCGCAACAAGGAACAGATTTTCGCCCTGCACCTCCTGATGGACCAGTCCATACCCATAGTGGGGTTGTCCGGTTCCGCGGGTACCGGCAAGACCATCCTGTCTCTCGCAGCGGGTCTAGAGCAGGTGATCGAACCGCAGTCGCGCGTCTACGAAAGACTCATAATACTGCGCCCGGTGGTACCGGTGGGTCGGCAAGAACTCGGCTATCTACCGGGTACGCTCGAGGAGAAACTGGGACCTTGGTTTGATACGGTGGTGGATGCAACGGTGGCCTTGAGCGATAGTTTGTCCCATCCGCAGGCCAAGGACAGACTGGCGATGTGGGTCCAGCAAGGAAGGCTCAGTATGGAGACCGTGACCTATCTGCGCGGCCGCAGCCTCAACAAGTCTTACATCATAGTCGACGAGGCACAGAATTTGGAAAGATTGACTTTGAAAACGATCCTGACCCGCGTAGGTGAGGGTAGCAAGGTGGTGTTCCTCGGGGATACTTCCCAGATAGACAACCCCTACGTCTCCTCGGATACTAACGCCCTCTCTATACTGATGGAGAAGTTCAAGGGTCAGTCGATGTTCGGCGGGCTCACCTTGACCAAGGGGGAGAGGTCCAAGGTCGCCTCGCTTACGGGAACCATACTTTGATCCGTTGTTTGCCTGAAGTGCGTTTGGGATAAATGCTCACCGCATAGTGCACGCCGCAAACTCCCGTGCAAGTAGCCGACACCCAAGCGTGTCTCAACTGGATCCCTCTATATCGGGGTGTTCTTAGTTGCGGTCGTGGATGGGCTGCCTATAGTAAATCTCAGTACCGTTGTACGACGGAGGCAACAATGTTCACAGTAGATGAGATACGCGAGGGGGACAAGTGTCCTTATTGTATGGAACCTGCCATAGTGTTCGGTAGTTCGTACGCCGTTCAGTGTCCGGGCTGTCAGGCGGATCTGTGCAACGCCGAGTATCTCGACCCCGATTCCGCCGAGACCTTGTGCCTGGTGGACGCGGACGGGTATGCGGACGTGCTGGAGGGGCTCTAACTGCGTGTGTGCTATTTCGTTGATCTGAGAGGTCATGGTCGGCATACTCGGAGAGGTAGATCCTCGCGCCGCCCGGTAAGTCGCGTACCTTCAGACACATGGATACGCCCGTACCGGCTACTGTCCCAGAGCGGAAAAGGTCGAGGCGGGGGTTGCTGCAAAGTCACCTTCGTCTCGCTGCCCTCGTCGCCGGCGTGCTGGTGGGCGGTGTCCTCATAAGCTTCGTATTCCGCCTGGTAGCGATCGGCTACTTGTTCTTGTCTGGTGTACCTGTCATGGACGAGTGGCAGTGCTCGAAGGGCCAGGCGCCTGCCGTGAACTCGATTGGCGGGCGTAACTGCTTCCCCGAAGGCGCGACCCTTCCCGCCGAATACACGTGGGACTCGCTCGGCAACCGCCCGTTCTCTTGTGATGGTCGCCGTGGGTGGACGGTGATCTACCGCAACCAGGAAACCGACTGCTTGCGAGACGGCATCGAGATGCCGGATGGCTGGTCGAGATAACTGCGTGCGCTCGATTTCATGGTTTGAGTGCAGCAAGGTTCATGGCGACGCAGGCGAGTTGCAGCCATGCGGTTGCCGAGTCGGTCGAGTTCTCGAAACTCTTGGCAAGGCAGTAAGGCGAGTGCCGGGGTATGTGTTCCGGCTCCTACCACGACCGGATTCGTGCATACAGCCCGCTCAGCGCTCTCTGTGCCGGGGCTAAACACAGGACAACCCCAGGATGAGCGGACACGTGGACGAGGCCGACGTTCCGACACACCTGGGGTGCCGTATCGACATGTAGTGTCGACTCTAGAGGCTCGCCTTGAATACGCAACTCTAGTCCCACCGCATAAAGCAGTGTTTTGGCCGGAGTTACCGGCCCCCCATTTTAGGGTCACCAGGTAACTAGCCTGGAGTCAAGGTTACGCCCGCCAAACCTTATGGTTTCGGCCGCGACGCAAGCAGTCTACTGGCCGCCTGTACCTTTAACCGTTGCCGCCGCCGACCCCTCCTCAAGTTTTCGGATCCTCCTCGACTCCCCGGTTCCCCGGGCCCCTTCTGCTCCAGGTATGCCGAAAAACCGTACAGGATAACAGTATGACCTGCGACTCGTTTAACGCAAGGAGAAAGCAGTACATGACTAGGGCAGTAGGTATAGATCTCGGTACGACCAACTCGGTTGTGGCCGTACTGGAAGGCGGCACGGCGGTGGTCATCCCTAACAGCGAGGGCGGTCGCACGACCCCCAGCGTCGTGGCGTTCTCCAAGACGGGGGACGTTCTGGTCGGCGAGGTGGCCAAACGCCAAACCATAACCAACATAGACAGGACTTTCGCCAGCATCAAGCGCAAGATGGGTTCCGACTGGGTCAGCGCCGAGGTGGACTCCAAGAAGTACACTCCGCAGGAGATCAGCGCACGCATCCTCATGAAACTGAAACGCGACGCGGAAGCCCACCTTGGTGACAAGGTGACGCACGCGGTCATCACCGTCCCCGCCTATTTCAACGACGCTCAGCGCACCGCCACCAAGGAGGCCGGCATGATAGCCGGTTTGGAGGTCATGCGCATAGTCAACGAGCCGACCGCCGCCGCCCTCGCGTACGGCCTGGATAACAAAAATCGTGACGAGACGGTGCTGGTTTTCGATCTCGGCGGCGGAACGTTCGATGTCAGCATCCTGGAGATAGGCGACGGGGTCTACGAGGTCAAGAGCACCCACGGCGACACCCACCTCGGCGGTGACGACTGGGACGCGGCTGTGGTGTCTTGGCTTGTGGCCGACTTCAAGGCGGCCCACGGGATAGATCTGAGCACCGACGCCATGGCCTCTCAGCGACTGAAGGAAGCCGCAGAGAAGGCGAAGATCGAATTGTCGCAAAGCCAGCAGACCAGCATAAACTTGCCGTTCATCACCGCAACTAGCCAAGGTCCCCTCCATCTGGACGTGATGTTGTCGCGTTCCAAGTTCCAAGAACTCACCTCCGACCTGCTGAAGAAACTTTCCGCTCCCCTGCAGCAGGCCGTCACCGACGCCGGGGTGTCCTTGTCCGAACTGGATCACGTGGTTCTGGTCGGCGGCTCCACCCGCATGCCGGCGGTCCACGAACTGGTGCGAAATTTCACGGGCAAGGAACCCAACAGGAGCGTCAATCCCGACGAAGTAGTGGCCTTGGGCGCCGCGGTTCAGGCCGGTGTCCTGCGGGGGGACGTCAGGGACGTTCTTCTTCTCGACGTAACCCCTCTGTCGCTCGGTATAGAAACCAAGGGCGGAGTCATGACCAAGTTGATAGGGCGCAACACCACCATTCCTACCCGCCGCTCGGAGATGTTCTCCACAGCGGAGGACATGCAGCCCGCGGTGGAGATCCACGTGCTCCAGGGCGAGCGCGAGATGGCCAGCGACAACAAGACTCTCGGTAAGTTCCAGCTCGTGGACCTGCCGCCCGCCCCGCGCGGCGTACCCCAGATCGAGGTCACCTTCGACATCGACGCCAACGGCATCGTGCACGTGTCCGCCAAGGATCGGGCAACCGACAAGGAGCAGTCCGTCACGATTTCGGGCCAGTCCTCCCTGTCCAAAGAGGAGATAGAGGGCATGGTGCGCGACGCCGAGACCCACGCCAAGGAGGATGCCGCCAACCGTGCCGCCGCCGAGGTGCGCAACAAGGCCGACTCGCTGGCGTACCAGACCGAGAAGGTCCTGCGCGAGCAGGGCGGGAAGGTCTCGGACGATGAACGCAACGAGGTAGAGAAGCCCCTGGGGGAACTGAAGACGGCCCTCTCCGGAAACGATGTGGACGCGATCCGCGCGGCAACCGATAGGCTGATGTCCGCCAGTCAGGCGTTCAGTCAAAAACTCTATGAGGCGGCGTCGCGCGACGCCGCGTCCGGTACCTCGGCCGCGCCGGGTGCCGGCATCAGCGACGCGGAGATCGTCGACGGGGAAATCGTCGACGAGAAGTGACCCGGCCCGGCGGATGGTAGGGCATGGTTGACGACACCCGCAACACCGACCAGGACGACCTCGTCAACCAGGTCGACGAGGTCGTCCCGGATCCGCTGACCGTCGTGTCCAGGGAACGCGACGATTTCAGGGACCTGGCCGTGCGTTTGCAGGCCGACTTCGAGAATTTCCGCAAGCGTTCCGCCTCCCAGATGCTGGACGACGTCGACCGGGCTACCGGCAAGGTCGTCGAGTCCCTTCTGCCCGTGCTGGACGCCTGCCAAGCAGGGTCCGCCCACGGCGCGCCGGGAATGGACCCGGTGTACGCGGCCCTCCTGACCTCCCTGCAGAGACAGGGTCTGGAGGTCCTGAGCCCGCAGGGGGAACCTTTCGATCCGGCCACCGCCGATGCGGTGCTCCACGAACCCGGGGATGGCGACGGTCCGGTGGTGGTCGAGGTGCTGCGCACCGGGTACCTGTGGAAAGGTCGCGTATTGCGACCAGCAATCGTTCGGGTAAAAGGCTGAGGACGGGGGGACGATCGTAGTATGGTTGCTCACCGGGAATGGTTCGAGAAGGATTACTACGCCGTGCTCGGCATCGCACAGAACGCTTCGGCCAAGGACGTCACCAAGGCCTACCGTAAACTCGCACGCCAGTACCATCCGGACGCCAATCCCAACAACGCCGTAGCCGAGGAGAGATTCAAGGAGATAGCGGCGGCCTACGATGTTCTCGGTGACGCGGACCGTCGCCGTGAATACGACCAGGTGCGGAGCCTGGGATCCGGTGCGTTCGGCGTCCCGGGCAGCGGCTCCTTCCGTTTCGATGCGGGCGATCCGGACGTTTCCGGGGGTTTCTCCGATCTGTTCGGTCGGGTTTTCTCCGGCGCCCGCCGCTCCGGCGTCTCAAGCCCGCAGAGGGGTTCAGATCTGGAGACGGTCATGCTGCTGGATTTCGTGGACGCGGTGAAAGGCAGGACGGCGACCCTGCGTATCGAGGCCGCTGCGGTATGTTCGACCTGCAACGGCTCGGGTTCGCGCCCGGGCACGTTTCCCAAGCAATGCTCTCGGTGCTCGGGCCGGGGCGTAACCGAAGTAAACCAGGGCGGCTTCGCGTTCTCCCTTCCTTGCGCGCAGTGCTCCGGTCGCGGTGCGGTGATCGAACATCCGTGCACCACCTGCACGGGCACCGGCACGGAGATGCGCCAACGAGAACTCAATGTACGGGTGCCCGCCGGCGTGGCGGACGGAGCGCGCATACGCGTCAAGGGCCGCGGCGCGCCCGGTCGCAACGGCGGCCCGTCGGGGGATCTATACGTGGTCTGCAGGGTCTCCCCTCATCCGGTGTTCTCGCGGGAGGACGCAAATCTGCTCGTACGTCTGCCCGTTTCTTTCGTCACCGCCGCCCTGGGAGCCGACGTACAGGTTCCCGTACTTGAGGGCGGGCACGTCACCCTCCGTTTGCCGCCTGGTACGCAGCCGGGTAGTCGGCACCGTGTCAAAGGCAGGGGCGTACACGACGGCCGGGCCAGCGGGGATCTGATCGTCACCGTTGATGTGGTCGTGCCCACCAATTTGACCGAAAGACAGAAAAAAATGCTAATCGAGTTCGACCGGGAGGATACATGATAGATCCGCGTACTTGGACAGTTAAGACAGGGGAAGCCGTGGCGGAATCCGTGCAGAACGCCGCCCTGGCGGGCCACCCTGAGGTCACCGCGCATCACGTTCTCTCCGCGATTCTTAGACAGGAAGGCACTATCGTCGCGTCGATGCTGGGCAGCGCAGGGGTGGCCGTCACCGCCGTTCTAGGCAGCTGCTCGACCGCCCTTGCCAAGATACCCGCGATCAAGGGGGGTCCCGAGCCCCGTCTCGGACGGGAGTTGGTCGCGGTGTTCGCCGCCGCCTCCGAGATGCGGAAGGATTTGCGCGACGAGTACCTTTCGGTTGAGGTCCTGGTCTGCGCCATGCACGAGATCGTCGGGGTATCACGCGAAGATCTGCTGGCCGCCCTTAAAAAGGTCCGCGGTTCGCATCGGGTCACCTCCCAGAATCCCGAGAGCCAGTTTCAGGCTTTGGAAAAATACGGGGTAGATCTTACCGCCCGTGCCCGTGACGGCAAGATGGACCCGGTCATCGGCAGGGACGAGGAGATCCGCCGCGTGGTGCAGGTGCTCTCCCGTCGCACCAAGAACAATCCGATTCTCATAGGCGAACCCGGGGTCGGCAAGACGGCCATCGTGGAGGGTCTCGCCCAGCGTATCGCCTCGGGTGACGTGCCCGAGGGTTTGAAGACCAAGCGCCTGGTCTCCCTGGATTTGGCGGCGATGCTGGCGGGCGCCAAGTACCGTGGAGAGTTCGAGGAGCGTTTGAAGGCGGTGTTCAAGGAAGTGGTGGACGCGGGCGGCGAGATCATCACCTTCGTGGACGAAACCCACACCCTCGTCGGCGCGGGTGGCGCCGAAGGGGCGATGGACGCCGGAAACATGGTCAAGCCCATGTTGTCTCGCGGCGAGCTGCGCATGATCGGCGCCACGACCCTCGACGAGTACCGTAAACGCATCGAGGCGGACGCCGCGCTCGAACGCCGGTTTCAGCAGGTTTATGTCGGCGAACCGACCGTCGAGGACACCATCGGCATCCTCCGCGGCCTCAAAGAGCGTTACGAGGTGCACCACGGCGTGCGCATCCAGGACAACGCCCTCGTCACCGCCGCGGTGCTGTCCAATCGCTACCTGACCAATCGCTTCCTGCCCGACAAGGCGATCGATCTCGTGGACGAGGCGGCCAGCAAGTTGCGCATAGAGATAGATTCCATGCCGACCGAGATAGACGTCGTGGATCGTCGTATCCTCCAGATGCAGATAGAGAAAGTGGCCCTGTCCAAGGAGACCGACCCCGCCAGCAAGGAGCGTCTGTCGCACATCCAGACCGAGTTGACGGAACTGCAGGACCGGTCCTCGGACCTCAAGAAGCGCTGGGGGGCGGAGAAGCAGGCCATCGGCGCGGTGCGCTCCCTCAAGGAGGATCTCGATTCTCTGCGCCAGCAAGCCGAACGGGAAACCGATCTGGAGAAGAAGGCCGAACTGATCTACGGGCGCATCCCCGATCTGGAGCGCCGCATCACTTTGGCGACCTCGGGCAATGCCGCCGCGACGGGTCCCGGTTCGGTTGAGCAGCGGATGTTGAAAGAAGAAGTCGACGCCGAGGATATCGCGGAGGTGGTTGCCAAGTGGACGGGGATACCGGTAACCCGCCTGATGGAGGGGGAGGTGCATAAACTGGTGCACCTTGAGGAGTTGTTGCACCGGAGGGTGGTGGGGCAGGATCCCGCGGTTGCCGTGGTTGCCAAGGCCATACGTCGCAGTCGCGCGGGGCTCTCCGACCCCAATCGTCCGATCGGTTCGTTCATATTCCTGGGACCGACGGGCGTCGGGAAGACCGAGTTGGCGCGCGCCCTCGCCGCATTCCTGTTCGACGACGACAAGGCCATGGTGCGTATCGACATGGGCGAGTATTCCGAGAAGCATTCGGTCAGCCGCCTGGTCGGTGCGCCACCGGGATACGTCGGCTACGACGAGGGCGGGCAGTTGACCGAGGCGGTCCGGCGCCGCCCGTACAGCGTGGTGTTGCTCGACGAAATCGAGAAGGCGCACCCCGAGGTGTTCAACGCGTTGCTGCAGGTCCTCGACGACGGTCGCCTCACCGACGGTCAGGGCCGCACGGTCGATTTCACCAACACGGTGCTGATCATGACCAGCAACCTGCCCGTCGAACCGATTGAGTATTTCAAGCCGGAGTTCGTGAACCGCATAGACGAGATCGTCCGTTTTGCGGCCCTCACCCGCGAGGACATGGGGGCCGTCGCGGAGATCCAGTTGCAGCAACTCATCGACCGGCTGGCGCAGCGTCGCATCACTTTGGCGGTGACTCCCGCAGCGCGGCTCGCGCTCGCCGCCCGCGGCTACGACCCGGATTTCGGCGCCAGGCCCCTTAAACGACTGATCCAAAAGGTCATCGCCGATCCCGCCTCGCTGTTGCTTCTGGAGGGCAAGGTGTCGGAGTCCGGGGAGGACGCCATGATACTAGTGGACGTGGTTGACGGGGAGTTCAAAGTCAGGCCATCCGCCGCCCGATCCTCGTCCTAGAGCCGTACGTTCGGGGCGAGTCGTGCCCCGTTTGTTTCCCGGAAACAAGAAACGGAGGCCTTTCGGCCTCCGTTCAAGTTTTTAGGGGTCTGCGGTACTATAACCGTACTGACGCGTTCAACAGTTGACCGAAACTTCCGGTCCAATCGTGGGCCAGATCGTAGAAAGATTCCCAATTGCCGGGATCCCCGCCCATGGCGTCCACGATCATCTGGTTTACCAGATCCAGATTCTCCGTGAGTCTGATGTTGCTCATGTACTCCCAAGGTGTAATCTCGTAGAGTTCTCTTGAGGGTTTGGCCGATAGTACGCTGTTGAGTTTTTGCAGGAAGTTTTGCTTCCCGCGGTATCTCCACATGTCCTCGTTTTGGCGCTTATTTGCGTCATCGAGTAGTCGTGTCAGGATGTTCGACATCTCCGCGTCGCTCGGGGCCACTATGGGCCACGCTTCTTCGGGTACCTGAACGATGTCCTGTTCGATCACCATGTCTGCCAGTAGGTCCACGCTAGGATTGATGGTCAAAGCGCAGCACAGGTCGACACCGGTGGCGGCGCACAGTATGGTGTACACGGTCGTGTCCGGCAAGGCGTAGAATTCCCGGTTGCTCAGGATGTGTATCAGGGAGTCCCCGTACTTGCTGCGCGTCGCACCCTCCTCTATGAGTTTGGTGAGTTTCTGCACGGCACCCATGAGGGTCCTTCCTTTGCTGTTCCCTGCCTTCACGGCTGCCTCGTTTGGTGCGCTCAGAGTGTAGTCGGGTGTGTACCCCACCGTTTTACTGAGATACCCCAGGAACTGGTCGCTGCCGTTCACGAAGGTGAGATCGATCCAGTTTTTCGCCAAAAACGCGCGAACCTCGTTGACGTGATGTTCGCTGGGTTTCAGGGAGGGATCGAGGGTCTGTGCAAGCAGCGTAGCCGCCCGAATAAGGGAGGATTGTTGTTCCCACCGGTCGGTGTCGCCGTTGTATACGCTGCCCGGGCGTATTTTCTTTATGGAGGAATCCGCTACGGATTTGAACCATTTCAGCAGTGTCGGCGTGTACGCATGGTAGTCGGCCGGTGTCCTGTCGTCAAGGGAGAAGGACGCCATGTGGATGGTCTTCTTGTTGTCGATCAGGCACTTTGCCAGGATTTGGAAGTCCTCCGCCGATCTGCGTAGGGCCTTGTCTATGGTGTCTAAGCGGCCGCTTTGCACTCCGTCGTGGTTTCCGGCCAGTAAGTTCAACGCCGCCACAAGGGTTTGGGTGTGGGAGATGGAGCTGTTCAAAATGCCTTTGGCAAGGATTTTGGTCGGCTTCACGGCTAATTGCGCCGCAATCGCGTCCAGCACCTCCGGGTCGGTCTCCGCCAGGTTGCAAACGCTGACAAATACCTTTGACCGTTTTTCCTTCTTCAAGAGTTCACCGCGGCCGGTCGTTTCCTCCCTGTTGAGGTAGCAGCAACGCACGGTTTCGACGCCGATCTCTCTGGCTTTGGCAAGGCACGACTTCGGCAAGTAGTCGAAGGTCGCGAGAATTCCGGCCAACGTTTCGTAGTCACCGCGTCTCTGAGCGAGGTCCCAAAGGGCTTCGACGAGGATGTCGGCATTGGTGCCCGCTTTTACCGGGATTTTTTTGCCTAGTTTGTCCTCGAATTCGACGAGTTCTCGGTTGTATCTGGCTTTCAAGTCCTCGTACTGGCGGTAGGCCTCGTCGTTCTGGGTGTACCCTGTTCTGCACGACTCTTTACCGAGGTCGTACAGGTAACTTGTTCGTATTCTGCGAGTCATGTGTCACGACCCTTTCTTTGCTGTTTTTTGTGGATTCTTGCCTGTTTACTGTAGGCGCGTACGCGCCGGGGAAACTTGCAGGCGTCCTGCTGCGGGTCGTTTAATTCCAGTATTTGGCTTTGCTGCCAACCACCCACCGGACTCCTCCCCGCGGGTCTTCCACGTCCCCGGCTGTTCTCGGTATAAGGTGCACGTGGGCGTGTGGCACGGTCTGGCCGGCATCCTTTCCTATGTTTACCCCTATGTTCCAGTTTCTCTGGTCCGGTTTTCTGCTCAGGCGCGCATCGTATTCCCGGATCATGTTCAAGGAAACTTGGTGTATTCTCGCGCATTCATCCTCGCGAAGTTCCAGCAAACTGGACACGTGCCTGTTGGGGGTGACCAGCATGTGCCCGTCGGCGACCGGGTACAGGTCGTAGCGCACCGAGACCAGGTCATCGGCATATAGATCCCCCTTCCCGCAGAAAGGGCATGGTTTCGTCACGGCGTCCCCGCACCGCTGGCAATGGGTTTTTCCGCGCATATCCGCATGGATGGTACAGTTCCTTTGTCTCGGCAAACGGGTCCGTATGCCGGTTGTGTGATTGGTGATATTTACCTGTTGCGTCCTGCATGAATCCGGTCCCAGGTTCGTTACGGTTCTATATGCGTCGGAAGTCACAAACTTCCGCCGAGGTTTCCGGTAAACATCGGAAATCGAAAACAAGCTAGGCCGCGTTTTCCGGCAATTATGTCAACCACAAGGAGACAAAATCATCATGCTTAAGTCAGTAATCAAGGGATTCTCCCTTCTCGAACTCGTAGTCGTTTTGGCGGTTATGGGTACTCTCGCAGCTGTTGCCGTCCCGGTATTCAGCTCCGTAACAGACAACTCGTCCAGCGGCGCCCTTCAGTCGTCCGCCGACGCGTTGATCAAGGCCGGCAACGGTAACGCGCAATCCGACTCCGCAGATGCGGGTCGCGGCGTGAGAATTGCCGACATTGACATCAGCGGATCCAACGACGCCGTTCTTTCCGGCGGAGTAATCACGGTGTACGGTCAAAAGGACCAGTGCATCCAGATCTCCGTCTCGGGCACGGCCAGC
>Ga0194118_10005169_pt1 | contig 13782 bp, 11 predicted proteins | sample TA2MahsurfametaG_2_FD_148662 | JGI IMG/M metagenome (GOLD analysis project Ga0194118, IMG submission 148662) | Freshwater microbial communities from Lake Tanganyika, Tanzania - TA2015013 Mahale N5 surface | ecosystem: Environmental > Aquatic > Freshwater > Lake | place: Tanzania: Lake...
CGTTGAATACCCGAATAAATCTCAACACGCTCTGCATTCGAAGACATAGTCGTATCACTAGGCTTACGCCTAGCTCCTATTTACGACAGCACTGTCCGGTCGAAATGGGGGCTGCTCCAGTAGTTAACTAATTTAACTGCCGTGAAATAAAATCCGCCCATCGACTCGACGCCTGTCCGTCCTCATGCCGAAAGCAAATCTTTCGAAAATTGGAGCGATGTCGGCTGAACTTATCATCTCCTCGAGAGATCCGTTCGATAGCGAGATTCAATTCCGCGGCGGTTGATGTACGTTCCCCAGGTAGGAAGTCGTTAAGGTTGTCTATCAAAAACCCACGATCCGCGAGCCCCGCCGCCCTATCCTGCGTAAAAAATATGATTGGTCGATTCAGCAACAAGTAATCTATAAATACCGACGATGCATCAGTAATAAGACAGAAGGAAACATCGAGCAATTCGTATAAGTCGAGATCGCAAAGCTCTGGAGATGCCTGACTAACGATCCGAATGCGTTCGTCGCCTGACTCGAACGGAGTTTTAGGTAGTAAAGCAGGGTGAACTTTAACCAGAAAAAACAAATTATGTTCGACGAATAACGCTCGGTTTAATGCAGTAACAAGCTCAACGACCGAGGACATTCCATTTTCATAGGTGAGCGCTACGACAACCACTTTAGTCTGGGAGTCGAACCCAAACAAACATTCGAACCGGGAGCGTCTAAACTGACGTCCGCCATCAAAGAAAAGATCATTTCTCGGTGCGCCGGTAATCACGTACTTCGCAGGGTCGGTTACCATGCACGCATTCAGAAGGGCGGTGTTAGTGCCAGAATAAGACAGAATATATGTCGCACGCCGCCAATCTGGAACCCCACGAAATTTTCCCGATCCCCTTTCGAGGGAAAACATTACGCCGTTATTCTTTATAACGAACCCATGCCAAAGCTGGACGTGAATTTGCCGCAAGTTGAGTCGGACGCTTTGATGCGTCGTAAAAATCACTCTCGCGTTAAAAATGTTCTGAAGGAATGATAACTGTTGGCGGACCGAGACGAGCGACTGATCCCTTAGCAAAACAAGCTCGAAGCCGGCGAAACGGCTATCTTTTGAGAAGTAGTTAAACAACGCTCTGCTGTTAGATCCTGACCTATCATCCTCGAGGAAAACAATTTTTTTTTTTGAAATAAAAGCCCTGCGATACCAAAAATAAACCATAATACGCGGCGACGAATTCTTCCGAAGTGGCTAAACGAAGCTTTCATACGTTCCTTAGTTTTTTCAAAGTGTCATTTATTAATGTAGAGCTGGTGCCCTGTGTGTACGGAATGTACCTAACGTCGACGCCGACATTCTTTAAGTTCCGTTCAAGGTCCGGCCAAATTCCTGCTTCATGCCAATCGTCACCAACAACAAGAACATTAAACTTCAATTTCTTCCACGCCTGGAACTTATCAATGTTAGTTTGGGGAATCGCCAAATCGACAAATCGGCAGGAACGTACCACTTCGAGCCTTTCAGAAAACGGGATAACTGCCTTTTTGTGTTTATACGCAACGAGCTCATCGACGGTTACCCCCACGATAAGACGATCGCACAGAGCCTTCGCCGACCTTAGTAAATTTACATGACCGATGTGAAAAAGATCATACACGCCGGTTGTATATCCTAATACCATAAGCAAAAGCCTTTAGTTTAGTCGCTCAAACAATCTCACGCAAAGTTGCCAGATTGAAGTCCAGCCATGCTTCATACGGGCTCTTATCTTTTGGTCGGTCATGAAATATCTTTTCAAGCGGAACTGGGAAACCCACTTTTGGACGATAAACAATTTGTTGGGGCAGGTATCGCTCTGCAACTTTCTTCAGCGGATACTTAGCCTCATTCTTATGAATAAAAAACGATGGCCGGACCGAGAGAAGCCGATCATTTAATACATTACTGTCGACAAACGGAACTCGGGCCTCAACAGCGCTCTGCATAGTTGAGAAGTCAAGCCTACGAAGCAGGCCGTGAAGATGGGCCTCCCTGAAAAATGCCATCACGATATCAATCGGCTTCCCCAGATGCATATACTTGTCGAGCGCTTCCTCAATGGGCTCTATGTCGACGACTCTACCGTAACAGTACAGATTGGCGAAGTGCGCGACATCAAAATTGCCGGTCGATAGCGCCCACCTAAAAATTCGATCATAACCCAGGAACAGTTCATCCGCCCCCTCTCCGGAAAGAACTACAGTGGTCTTTAATTTTATGTGCCGACTCAATTCGAAAATCAAGACTTCATTTGGGATGGCCAAAGGCTCAAACCGCCTATGTACCATTGCTCTCGCTATATCTTTAAACTTGGCCGCATCGAACGTAACTTCTGTATGGCTTGTATTAAGCTCGGAGGCTACGGCACGAGACCACTCGAACTCGTTTTCTCCCTCTGCGCCTACGACATAACTATATTTAACCTTACTAAGTGCGGTTATCAACGAACTATCAAGACCGCCGCTTAAAAAAGAACCGACCGAAACGTCAGATAGTAACCTCGTCCTTACCGATTGACTGACAAGGGAATCCAACTCCTCGATCGTTGGCGGCGAGTCCTCACATTCGAACGGAGCCCGCCAATATGTTTTACAACTTCCGTTATCAATGAACGCACCCGGCGGAACAAAAGTATATTCTTTAAAAATTGTTCTATTTCCAAACGTACCGCGCATCTGCAAAAACTGACGAGCTGAAAACTCATCGACCGTCGCGCGCTTATGCAAAATGACGAGCGGCTTTAGCTCGCTACTGAACGAAAAAGCTTCACCCTCACGATACATATACAATGGCTTGACGCCGCGACGATCGCGGACAGCAACCCAGCGGTTTGCGTCAATGATAAAGAACACCGCCGCAAACATGCCGTCTAGCTCCCGGAAGATGTCCGTCCCTTCTAACTCAAACAACTCAACGAGCGCCTCGCTATCTCCGAAATCAGATGCAAACGGTACGGCGTATTTTTTTAATAAATCTTTGAAATTATAAATCTCACCATTGAACACCATAACCGTCTTACCGCTTCGGGAGTATATCGGCTGCCCGCTTCGATCGGATAGATCGATGACTTTCAGCCTCGTGTGCCCAAGCCTAACGCGACCAAATCGCCTAGCGCCGCTCGAGTCTGGTCCTCGGTGATTAAGCTCGCAAAGTGCGCTATAAAAGACGGCGTCGGTTAACTTTTCACTGTTTGAGAATAAAATTCCGCACATAAGCTAAATTTATTATCTAGTCGTTCCTGAACATTTCGCTTTCACGCTGCCTGCATCCCGATTTCTCGGCTTGGCAGACCAAAGATTCCGGTGAAGAGCCGCAAAATCGAGGCCCAAAAAAGTGCGATCCAGCGAAGGAGCCAGCGCAAGTTATAGCCGGCGGCGCACGAGAGGACGTGCAAAGCATCACCGAGCGCACCTTTGAGACGATTTCGGCGTAGACGACAGTCGTCCTTCAAATGTCCGATGACAGGCTCAACGGCCTGGCGACGTTTGACCCACGACCGTTGGCGTCGGGTGAGTCGTTTGGGTTTACCGCGGTGCAAAATCTCCACGCCCTCAAGGCTTCTACCCCGATAACCGAGATCGACGATGGCGGTGTGAGGCTTTTCACCGCTTAAGATTCCCGCCTGCTCCAGTTGCTCGGCGAGCGTGTCGCCATCGTAAGGGTTCCCAGGGAAGCTTCTTGCACCCACGATGAGTCCGCCTCTTGCGGTGATGGCGATGCCCACTTTCACGCCAAACTCATACGGGTGTCGGGATTTCCCTTTGCTGATGCATTCGACTTCCGGGGCATGCAAGGCATAGAGCTTGTTCTTCGCCTTGCGGTGTTGGACTCGCAGTTGCTCCGCACGCGCCAGCATCGTACGCAGTGAGGTCGTTACCGTGGCGGTGTCGATCTTTCGCTCGATGTCGCGGATCACACGGCCGAGTACCGTTCTTTGCCGGCGTAACACGCGTTTCAGGCGCTTGAACTGCTTGGAATGGGCATAGCCCCCTGCACGGCGTCGAAGCCTCGGGCCTTCGCGCTCGTAGCTCTGTCGTAGGGTGATCCCTTCCTGTTGGGCGAGCTTCACGAGCTTTTGGCGCGCGATTTCCAAAAGGCGACTGTCGGTCGGATGCGCAATCGCTTTCTCTTGCACCGTGGTGTCCACAATCACTCGGCGCAGCTCGTTCGTCGTCACCGCGCGCATCGTCTTGGCCGCTTCAATGGTTTGCGCGAGCAGTTCCTCCAACCCCGCCTCACCCAAGCGATTACGCCAGGGCGTGAAGGAACTCGGATCACACGGCAGCCGGGTTTGGAAATACACCTCCCCGGTGAAGTACTGCCAGTAGCAATTCTCCAGCCAACGCTCACACGTCGCCTCGTCCGAGAGGTTATAGGCATGTTTGAGATACAAGAGCCCGGCCATCAAACGGATCGGTAGCGCGGGTCTCCCCGCACCCACTGGCGCGGGTGGCAACGTCGCCGAGACCGCCCCTTCGATCTCTATCCACGGCATCGCCCGAGTCAATTTCGCCAGCGGGTGCGACAGATCAATCAGCGCATCAAGCCTTGCTCGAAAGAGCTCTTGGCTCAGCGCATCCGCCCCTTCACTCGCCGTGCTCAGATGCCGCATGACAGTGCTCCGGTTTTGCCAGAAAACTGCACCAATATTATCAATTTCTGGCAATCCAAACACGTCTCGTTCAATCAAAAACATCTGGAAAACAAGAGCGAAATGAATTGTTCAGGGGCGACTATCTAAATAAACATTTTTTAAATAACAGGAATACCGGCTTTCGGAGTGCATTAGCCGCTCTGTTGACATTTAGGACCTATGTTCTTCAGCCATGCAAACCTCCGTCGCTACCTAAATATTCAAATCAAAGACATTATTGACGCCACGCTCAAGCCACTCAGTATCGGAGGCACAGTACACCCTGCAAAATTTGAGCCGCTCATCCGCGTAACACTCCAGCACGTAGCCCGCGTCGATAACCGGACCCTTGAACCCCGCGAGTTGGGGAATAAGGTTTCCTTTTCCGAGCCCGCCCCCTACTAGGCAAATTTCCATCGACAAGTCCAAGTCGCTCAAAGATAAGACGTCGAAGCAGCTTCGATCTTTCGAAATCGTTACCCAGCGAACGCGAGCAGCCCCTAATCGCAGCAGACTCGCTGTAATTCTTGACTGCTTCTCCCCCGTCGCAGAATGGACGACTAAAATTGATCGGGCGGAGTATAACCGGTTTGCATAAGGACCAAGTAACATTGCGTAGACAAAGTAAAAAGGACAATAGTTATCCGCCCCAAACTTTAAACTAAGCTGATCTATCAGACTATCTATGTCTTTAAAATATTGCTCGCAAAATGGTCGCCCTGGGATGACGTTTAAATGGAGGGCGACCCTACCTTTACTAAATGCCAGCATTATCGAATCGGTAAGCGCTTTTCGTATCGCCTGAACCTCATGTCCATCGTAAACGCCCGACGAGTATACCCCTTCTGTGAAGGCGTAGATCCCGCGTCCCCGACGAAGCCAGTCTCGGAAATGTTGCGCTAACCGTAAAATGTTGGTAGTTATTCGATCCTCAGAGTTCCAAGAACGCCGTCCGAAAAGCGCCTGGTACTCGCCATCGCTCAACCTTAATATCGGATAGAACTTTTTGCCAATTGAGTTCGTGGCGTCAAAAAACACCTGGTCGAACCATTTGCCAGGTTCACCTTCTACCGGTGACAATAATTTAATTGAGGATGACGGATGGGTGGTCAAAAACCCTGGAACCTCAAAACTAACGAGATACGGGAAGTTTTTCATAGAGTCGAAATCCGCTCAGACAGCCTTGAACACCAAGGACTTATTTAGAAAACTTTTTTTCTGACTGCGACTAAAATCAAAGTCGAACATAAGGCGGCCCATAAAATAAAATATCCGCCCTCTATGGCGATGTCCATGAGCCCCGTTGCTGGCACGCCATTGAATATCGTCGCTGTTATAAGGCAAATCACAAAAATGCCCGCGACGAAAACTACCGACGACGAAATAAATTCCTTTATTAATTGAAAAAATATCCGAGCGAATAAGGCGCTAACTAAAAGCCACGATAAAATTAAAGCCAATGTCACGCCAAGCGTTCCCAGCGCCACGCCAAACATGCAGACCGAACCCAAGTAGGTAATGTTTTGTAATATCATCAGTCTCGCGAACCGTTGAAATCCAGGCGAGGCAATACCTATATTATACAGAATATTCCCAATAACTTGAAACAGCGCACCCACTAACATAAACGAAAAAACGAAATCTCCCACCCATGAGTCTTTCGATACCCAAATCGTCACGAATGCATTGTTGAATGCGTATGTTCCAACCATTGAGAAAGCTAAAATAACGAGTTGCGTCTTCCCCAGTAATAGCAAAGAAGCTCTCATGTGGCTATTCGACTGGTTTTCAGAATATGCGGCCGAAAGTCTTGCAACTACCGGCATTAACGCCACAGATCCCTGAACATTGAGTTCTCTGAAAATGTCAATTAGTTTTTTTGACACAAAATACGCAATGGTCTCTTTTGACCCGACAAAGGCTTTAATAATAAAGATGTCGATGGAATTTACCAGCGCGCTCAAAAGACGCGACATCCAAACTGACCATCCGGCGGCTACGAGTAAGCGGATTTCGGTTCGCCCTAATTGAATTTCAGTTGGGATCGAACTTAGCCGGGAATAGAGGTAACACGTACCGAGTAGAGCGTTGACGATTGATGATGACGCAAGCCCTAATACTATTGATTCTAGTCCAACCCCGACGTTCAAGCAGTAAAAAGTAACGACTGTCTGGATAATTACCGAAAACGCAGTAATAATTTGCGCAAACACCCGACTTTGCAAGCCGATATTAATAGAGGTAATACAGTTGCTATATACGTTCAGCGCCGCCGCGCAAATGCCAACAATCATGGTACTATGGATAGTTACCGGAATGACATGGCCAAATTCTGGAATACATTGAAACAACTTAAGCGTTAAGAGCCCCATACATAACGAGAGAACAGCCATAAACGCCGCAAGAACAACACCACAAACTGCGAAGTTTTTGTATTCCCGCTCCGTGCGCGCATAGGATTCTGCGACCTGCCGCTGCACCACAACCGGCAAAGCGAGATCAAGAGTTTGAACAACGCTTATTAAAAAACCCCCAGCATACCAAGCGGCTAGCTCGTCTGCAGGGACAAATTTAACCGACAACGGGACTACCACCAAGCCCGATACCCAAGCCACGAGTAAATTAAGGTATCGAAAAAGAGCTCCGCCGAAAAATACAGCGCGAGGGGACCGAACGGATTTCATCGCTAATATTATCGATTTCTTCTTACAATTAATTTTTAAGCGGCTACGGCCGAACCTTGAATTCTAAACTGCCTTATGTATGTCTACGATTAGAAACCAACCGAATCGGTTATTCAAAAAAGAGTTAACCGGTTTGGCCATTCTCGGAAAATTCGCTGACAACCTATGCCATCCGAACCCGAGGCTCGGAACTCCACAATCAGCAACCCGAAATTTTATATCGTTAAACCGGCGAAAGAGCGCTCGGGCCTGTCGCTTTGAGTAATGGCGAGCGATAAACCCATCAGTGTAACTCATGTTAATGTCATAAAGCGATTTATATTTAAAAAAAGCTAGCTTAAAAATTCCGGTGTATAATCCATACCAATAATATCGGATAGAGTTTTTATTATAAATCATAATCGTGGCAGACCCTCCAGGTCGAAGGCACCGATGTATTTCGTCAACTACTTTTTCGGTTTCTGCGGAATGATGAATAACGCCCCAACTCCAGACATAGTCAAAAGAGTTATCGGCAAAAGGAAGATCTTGAGCATCCGCACGCGTGACGGACACGTTAGTGTGTCCGAGTTGCTCTAACCGCTTTGTAGTTGCGCGAACCGCTCGTTCAGTAATGTCGATGCCTGAATAAGACGCCGACCAGCCGGCCAATAAGGCTGCATGGGAGCCCATTCCACACCCGATTTCTAGCACATGGGAGTTGTTAATCCGTGAGTACGGAATGAGGCGGTTAAATGGCCGTTCCGCAGGATAGTTGGGGTGGGCAAACTCCTTCGATATTGTAAAGAATTCTTGATCTATCTTTTGAAAGTTAAATTCTTCAGAATCCAATGTTTTATCGTCCCAATCGTAAGTCATAGGACGCGTTTCCCACCAAGTACGATTCTCATTTTGAGCCAAGTGCTGATCCAGGTTGTCACCGGATCGCAAGAAGCTCTTATTAATAATTGACATAAAAATTAATTCCTATAGCGAAAACTCTCGGTAAAAGTTCGTCCATTTCAAGGTCGACTCAACCATGTCGTCAATGTTTGCTTGGGCACTCCACCCCAAGCGACTCTGACACTTCGACGTATCGGCCCAACTCCTCGCTATGTCCCCCGCACGTCTTCCAACAGTTTTTACCGGTATTTTGATATTCCCGACCTTATTGAAGCTCCCAAGAATTTCAAGAACCGATACCGGCCGGCCTCTCCCGATATTAAATACGTCATAGAAATGTTCAGGCTGACTACGCAAAAATTCTAATGCAGCAATGTGAGCCTCAGCCACATCCATAACGTGGATATAGTCGCGAAGACATGTTCCATCAACGGTGTCATAATCGCTTCCGAATATCAAAAATTCAGGTTCTTTTTTGGAGGTAACAGAGGTTATTTTTGAAAAAATGTTGTCCTTAAATGGACCCGGAATTTCGCCAAGTAGCCCGCTTTGATGAGCCCCCACTGGATTAAAATACCTAAGAGCTACGCCCCGGAGTCCGTTGCACCCGCAGGCAAATTGCAACAGCTCTTCTCCTACGACTTTAGAGAAGGCGTAAGGGTTATTTGGTGAGATGGGCGTCGAATCCTCCGACGCCGGCAACAACTCTGAATCACCGTAAACCGTGCAGGATGAGGAAAACACAAAATCGAGCGAATATTTAGTCGCTAACTGTACCGCTACGTTTGTGCTATTGACATTGTTTTTTATGTACAACCCAGGATGACTGATCGACTCGGAAACTGATTTAAAGGAAGCAAAATGTATTATCGAGGTAACGTTACTATGACGTTTAACGACATCGTCGAATTCAACCAAATTTGAAACGTCGCTATTATAAAAAAAATGCCCATGTGGGACCAATTTATCAATCAAGAAGCCAACTTTCTTCGACGTCCGTGAAAGATTATCAACACAAATTACGTCATAACCGCGAGACGCGAGCTGCACGGCAGTTATTGCTCCGATATAGCCATAGCCGCCAGTCACAATCACGGCGTCTCTCATAAAGTGTATACCTTTAAATTTTTAATTTTTAGTGAATTCTTAAGGTCAAAAATAATACCCTTATCATCCTTCAGCAGCGAGGGGAAATCCATACTCAAAAACGATTCGTGGGCTACTGCAAGTACGATAATGTCATACCTGCCTAGACTTGCGACGACCGTTCGACCGCTCTCTCGAACGACTTCCTCTGGAAAGGCCCAGGGATCGTGTAAATGCACGTTAAACTTATAACTTTCAAATTCCTCGGCTAAGGCGAAGGACTTTGACTCGCGTAAGTCATGGCAATTCTCTTTGAAAGTGAGCCCGAGAATTAAAACATCTTTTCCTCGAATAGATAAATCATGCTGGATCATTAATCTCACTAGCTTCGAAACGATAAAGCGCGGCATACTCTCGTTTACCCGCCGCCCGCTCAATATTACATCTGGATGGTAGCCGACGCTCTGCGCTTTATGAACTAAATAATATGGATCGACGCCGATACAATGCCCGCCCACCAGCCCCGGCACCATTCTTACAAAGTTCCATTTAGACGACGCCGCTTCAATTACTTCGTAAACCGACATATCAAGACGGTCACAAATTACAGCTAGCTCATTGAAAAAGGAGATATTTAGATCGCGTTGACAGTTTTCAACCACCTTTGACGCTTCTGCAACTTTGATTGACGGTGCCGAGTGAGTGCCTGCGTCGATTATCTGATTATACAGGTCGTCAACGAACCTCCTGGTGACCTCGTCGGATCCCGAGGTAACCTTCGGTATATCTTTCAGTTTCTTATTTTTGTCGCCTGGATTTATTCGTTCGGGTGAATAGCCACAATAAAAATCTTTCCCGAAACTCAGTCCGGAGGCTTGCTCCAACCGCGGTACACAGATCTCTTCTGTACAGCCAGGGTAGACCGTCGACTCAAAAATCACTATCGAGTTTCGACGCATTACCGAACCCACTGAGAGGCTCGCATTAATTAACGGTCCTAAGTCCGGCGACTTAAACTCGTCCAAAGGCGTGGGCACGGTAACGACAAATACATCCGAGTCTGCCGCCTCAGTAATATCGGAGGTAAGATACAAGCCCGGGCGATTATCGGATGATTTTCGCATTACCTCTTTTAGCTCGGCTTCGGAGACCTCTTCAGTTTGATCAAAAAAATTTCTAAGCGAGGTGATCCGCTGAACATCTTTATCAATCGCAACAACTGAAAACTTTCGCGCAAATGCCACCGCAAGCGGCAGACCTACATATCCCGCACCAATGATGCAAATTCGTACATTATTTATTTTCTTCATGATTTGTTATGTATTTTTTATCTAAGGCTTAAGAATTTAAAAACGATGGCGTCAATAGCCGCCGTGGATCAACAAGCTGTTTTTTCAATTGTCACCGAATGCTCGAGCCCGCCGTCAAAGTTTAATCTCCAACCTTTCGACGCGACCGCGAAAGTCGTCGTATGCTCGGACAAGTCCCTCGTGAAGGGTGACTACCGGGGACCAGCCCAGCGCGGCGATGCGCCTGTTATCTAAAAGTTTCATTTGGGTGCCATCAGGCTTAGTCGAGTCATAGATTATTTCGCCTTTGAATCCAACGACGCTCTTGATGGTCTGCGCCAGCTCAGCTACGGTCAGATCGCTTCCCGAGCCGACATTTAAATGACTAACAAGCGGGCCTGTGACGGACGAGTAAAGATCCTTAGCTGCTCCCATCACGAACACAGCCGCCCTAGCAACGTCGTCAACAAATAGAAATTCGCGCCTAGGCGAACCAGTACCCCACACTGTGACACTGGACGAGCCGCGCATTTTCGCCTGATGAACTCGTCTTAATAGTGCGGGTATCACATGGCTATTAAGCTCATGGTAATTATCACCTGGACCGTATAAATTACAGGGCATTATTGATCGATAGTCGATTCCTTTCGACGCTCCATACTGTCGATTGAAGTTTTCGCACAGCTTGATCCCGGCAATTTTTGCGACAGCGTATGCCTCGTTTGTTAGCTCCAATTGCCCAGAAAGAAGAGCCTCCTCCGTTATTGGTTGAGGCGAAAATTTCGGGTAGATACAACTAGATCCAAGGAAAAGAACACGTTTAACGCCACTGAGAAAACAGGCGTCGATAACATTGGTTTGAAGCGTGAGATTCTGGAGAATAAAGTCCGCCGGAAAAGAACTATTGGCGTGAATCCCCCCCACTTTAGCTGCAGCCATGTAGACCTGGTGTGGCCGGTTGACTTCAAAAAACTGCCTCACGGAGAGTTGGTCGGTTAAATTCAAATGTTCTCTCGTGGGGGTCAAGAGATTGATATAACCGTTCTGGCGAAGCGTCCGAATGATTGCTGACCCCACCATGCCAGTTCCGCCGAGCACTAAAATTTTAAGCGTGGATTTCTCACTCATTGTGGCGCATAACCTTGTATCCTTGGCTATTGACTAAATGGTCTCGTTCGGCAAGGGTCAAGTCCTCGGCGACCATCTCCTCAACGAGATTGACGAAAGAAGTCTTTGGAGTCCATCCTAATTTAGATCGCGCCTTGCTAGCATCACCCAAAAGAGAGTCGACCTCTGCTGGACGAAAATATCGGGGATCGATACGAATTGTCTCTTTACCGTCCAACAGCCCAACTTCATTTAGCCCTCGCCCCCTCCACTCGAGGTCCATTCCAAGGGTTTTGGAAGCGAGCTCAACAAAATCTCGAACAGAGTGCTGTTCGCCAGTTGCAATAACAAAGTCTTCAGGTACGTTTTGTTGCAACATTAGCCACTGCATTTCAACATAGTCCCGAGCATGACCCCAGTCACGTAGCGCATCAAGATTTCCGAGAAAAAGGCATCTTTGGAGTCCAAGTTTGATGCGCGCTAACGCGCGAGTTATCTTTCTTGTCACGAAAGTCTCGCCGCGCATCGGCGACTCGTGATTAAATAAGATTCCGTTGCAAGCGTAAATATCATATGCTTCGCGGTAATTAACGGTAATCCAGTAAGCGTAGAGCTTGGCTACCGCATAAGGACTTCTCGGGTAAAAAGGCGTAGATTCTTTCTGCGGGGTTTCTTGAACTAAACCGTAAAGTTCAGAAGTGCTCGCTTGATAGAATCGAGTTCGGGATGTGAAACCCAAAATTCGGATTGATTCAAGAATACGTAGCGCGCCCAGTGCATCGGAGTTTGCCGTATATTCCGGCGCTTCAAAGGAGACTCCAACATGGGATTGAGCCCCAAGGTTATATATCTCGTCCGGTCTTGTCTCCTGAATTATTCGAATCAATGAAGAAGTATCAGTGAGATCGCCGTAATGAAGAATTAGACTCCTATCCGGTACATGAGGATCTTGATAAAGGTGATCTATTCTGTCTGTATTAAATAGTGACGATCTACGTTTCAAACCATGTACTTCGTAATTTTTGCTTAAGAGTAACTCGGCAAGATAAGCCCCGTCTTGGCCGGTTATCCCCGTCACTAAAGCTACTTTTTTACGATCCGACATTCGCTAAACCCCTGCCGATCTGACTGGTTTCGAGTATGACTTTAAGATGATGCTTATTTTTTACACAAACAGCGCGAAGAGAAATTTTAAACTAGACTATCGCCGACGTTTAGAACAGGTCTTCGCATTTGGCCTCACGAAAATTAACGTGATTTTAAAGACGCGCTACGCGTTTCACGCAAGGAAAGGAGTGACGCACTGGATTTGTATTAACCTCTTCTGCTTTTAACCGCGTCGAATTTGAGTAAAATTCACCCCATCGAATTTCAAGGGAATTCTGCTGACGTGCGAAACCAACGGCAACTGTACGCTTAATTCGGTTTGGCAAATATTTGCTCGCAAGGCATCATCGCTATACCACCCAAGGTCGTTGGAATTTTTGAAATTTCAGAGCTAGAAAATCTAATCGACCCTCGCTGAAACGAAATTTAGTCTCAACTTATCAAGTCTACAGCGTCCGTAGTTACGATCGATCGCTAACCCCGCTCCTTCAGAGGGAATCGCGGCATACTCAAGTTAAACGCGGTGAACAATTCTGCTTCCAACTCTTTAGCCGAACATTCGTTCGATCCTGTAGCATGAGACCATAAAAAAACGGTGCCGGGCATCTAAAGTGAACCGGAAGACCCGTTCCCGGTCATCCGCGGTCACTTCAGTTGCGGGCCGGTGGCGCGCGGCCGGCATCGCCCAACGGATCACAGAGACCATTATTCCGGCACGACGGACGGGAGTCGAACCCGCGACCCCGGCGTGACAGTCGAGTAAATAGTTAACATTTTCAATAACTTACAGCGCCTGCGTACCCACAGTTTTGCTTGGCGATAATTGCTTATCAAGTAATCAAAACCGCTTCGCTTAGATAACACGCGGATAATCGAGTCGCCCGGTACCTGGGACGCCGGTAGAGAATACGGTACGACATAGTCTGGTTTGGCGTTGGGGCTGATAATCACTCCATCGCCTCT
>Ga0194118_10005170_pt1 | contig 13777 bp, 10 predicted proteins | sample TA2MahsurfametaG_2_FD_148662 | JGI IMG/M metagenome (GOLD analysis project Ga0194118, IMG submission 148662) | Freshwater microbial communities from Lake Tanganyika, Tanzania - TA2015013 Mahale N5 surface | ecosystem: Environmental > Aquatic > Freshwater > Lake | place: Tanzania: Lake...
ATGAGGTCGCGTGCTTCGATGGTCTTGCTGGTCAAAGCGGCATGAAACTCGAGACGACCCGCATTTATGCCACGATGACGACAGCGGGCGGTGTTGAAACAATTTCAATCGCCGGTGCCGGCACGGGTAAATGTGGTGACGGGCCATACACGATGCCTGCGCAAGTCACCCAGTTCGAGCGCCGCGTCGGCAACTAGTTCGCCCCGCTGCGCGCTGTAAATAACGTTTACGTCTCGCTTTTTAATACAAAGCAAAACGGGTTGCCCTCGGGGTCGAGCATTCGTACCCACGTTGCACCAACTTCATGTATCGGTTCAGAGTCAACTCGCTTTGCGCCAAGTTCAACAGCGCGCTTGGCTTCGGCCTCAATATCGTCGACATGCACATCAATATGTATGCGCGTCTTTGCCGTCACGGGCTCGGGCACTCGCTGAATGACTATTCGCGGCCCGTTGTTGTTTGGGTCGGCGATGCTCCAATAGCGCTGGTTCGCGTCGTGATATCGAGCCGGGTCGCGCAATTCATAATTCAAAACAGTCGACCAAAACTTGATCATTTTTTCAGGATCATTTACGTCGAGCGCTATTTCAAAAGCCATAAAACTCAAGTTAGTACCATTAGCCTCAACGGCATTAATAACCAGATAATCGTCATCTCGGGCAGCCTGCGCAAGGCGTCGTTCACCACGGCCGTTTGCCGCGCGTTGGTCGGCGAGATGAACGCGACTCGCAACGCTTTAGCCGGCAACAAAATTGAGTTTGTTTTGCGCGACTATGTTCGTGAACTGCCGACCTACGACGGCGACCTCGACACCGAGACGCCGCCCACAGTTGTTGCCGACATTCGCCGCGAACTGGGCAACTCTCGGGCGATTATCATCGGCACGCCCGAATACAACTACAGCCTGCCCGGCGGATTAAAAAACCTCGTCGATTGGGCGTCGCGGCCTTTCGCCAAGCATTGCCTTATCGGTCGCCGCGTCGGCGTGTTTGGTTGCTCGCCAGGCGAGCGCGGCGGCAAGGCGGCAGTCGAATATCTTCGAAACATCGTGCCGTTGCTCGGGGCAACACTCTTTGGGCCCGAGTTGCTATTTCCGAAAATCAATTCGTTGATCACACCAGACGGCAAACTCGACGCGAGCGTGTTGACGCCGCTGACTGAACTGGCTAAAGAACTAGCTCAATAACCCAAGTTTTTGGGCTCGCCTGCAGTCTGCGCACCAATCAGCGCCCTACATGGTGATTGTCATTATGGTCAGGCTATGGACCAGTGTTGCAAGGCGTCGGAGCTATACCACTTGATACATATATATAGGTAAGAGCATCACCTTGCCAAGGAGCCTTTAGTTCTGCGAAAAATTCGATTCGGTGGTTCGTCAAGCGCACCAACGCTTCCACGAGCTTCAAGTAGCAAAATTTCTGGTCATAGAACCTGTCTGAGCCTCTCCTTACCCAAGGAGAAAACATGGACATCAGGCTTGTTGACGAGTTCCAACTCGATTGGCATCTGGAAGGCAAATCAAAACAGACGGCTAAAAACTATTCATTCGACCTGCGAAAATTTTTGACAGAGTTCGAAAGCCCGACACTTGAGCAAGCCAAGCAGTGGGTCCTTAAAACCGATTCGATAGTCGGCAGACGCAAACGTGCCCAAGCAATCCGGGCTTTCGGCCGATGGTTGGTCGACCAAGGTATAAACGGTTTCGAGTGGCACCGTCAACTGCCTTTGACCAAAGAAAAAACGTTTCCCCAACCAACAGTCGTCAAAAACGACTACGAAAAGGCCCTCGCGGCAGCGAAAACTTTGCGCGACAAGGCAGTTATCGAGGTTTTATGGTCGTCCGGTTTGCGTCGAACCGAACTCGCATTGCTGCAAGTCACCGATGTCGATTTCCTCGGCGGATACATAGTCGTTCGCCAGTCGAAAACCGGCAGACCGCGAATAGTTCCGTTGTCACCCAACGCAAAACGCGCCCTACGCAGACATCTCCAAAGTCGCACAGAGGGCTCACTGTTCGAAATGGAGTCGAACGCAGTACGCCTACTACTGAGACGCCTCAACGCTCCCTCGGCGCACGCCTGGCGTCGTGGCTGGGCGGTGCAGGCTCTTCGCAACGGTGTATCGGAGGCCTCGGTGCGTGCCGCAGCGGGCTGGTCGAGTGGGGCGATGGTGGCCCGATACACCCGTGCGTTGTCTGGTGAGCTGGCGGTAGAGGAGTTCCAGAGAAGCTGGGGATAGAGAAATGAACTTTTTATATGTATGAATTCGCGGCTTAAAAGCCTTCGTAGTCGTTGATATCGCCGTGTATGTAGTCCATATTCGAGTATTCGGCTTGACAGTTTGGGCAAACAGCCCAATCGTCGTCAAAAAATTCGATAGGTGTGCCACAAAAGTCGCAGGGCTCACCCTCCTCGACAATGTCGAATGTCATGGTCAAATATTGCCGACCGGGTGTGGTGAGGTAAAAAGTTCCTTCTAAAGCGTCTCAATCTGTCTAAGTGTTTCAGGTCTGGCGCAGGCAGCCAAAATTGTCCGAGGTCGGCTGAAGCCAACATAGGCATGGCGGCGCAGCTCCACAGGTTGCAGCGCCTTTTTATCAAGAGGGTCAAAAATACACAAGACAGCCTCAGCCTCAAGACCTTTGAAGCGACGAATAGTGTCGACTTTGATTGAGCCATTTCTTCCGTCTCCCATTTCGAATTGTCCAAGTCGTGACCCAAATAGGGCATCTGCGAGCTTGGCGCTATCTGACAAAACCACTATCTCGCCGTGCCCAAGACCGAGTTGTGTCGTCCATTCCACCAGGTATTTAGCGATGAAAGTTCGGACACCCTCCCAGTCTGCAACTTCCTCGAACAGTGGCTCCATACCGTGAGCCCCACGGACCGCGGAGTCAAGAAAGCCGCAGCGATTGACGTGCGAAGCAATTTCGAGAGTATTGCGGCAGTTCACTTCCAACAAAACGGGCGTAAAGGAGGAAAAACGCTCGAGACCATTTCCGTAATAGAGATTTTGCGCTGAGTCAGCAAAAATGTGAAGCCGGCCGCGGTCTTTAGAGACAATTTGTTCAAGCGCATCCCACCAGTCGCTCAAAAAATCCTGTGCCTCGTCAATGATGAGCACATCAAACGAAAGCTTGAGAAATTCGGCGGCCTGCACTAAGTGGTATGGAATATCTTCATCTTGGTCGATTTCAATGCTCAGGCCAGACGAGTGGATGGCTTGATGGGCGAAACCATGGAAAGAGTTGACCGTGAGATTCGCGATTCCCTCGGTTTCTTTCTGCAGCATGTCTGCGAGAGGTCTGTTGAAGCAAAGAAGGAGAGTTTCAAGCCCCTTGCTTGCGGCACGAATCGCATCGTTCATCGCCAGCAAAGATTTTCCGGTCCCCGCAGCACCTCGAACCAGAATTGTCGGTGCTTCACGAAGCATGGAGAGGGCCTGGTCCTGTTCTTTGGTGAGTTCGAAGATTGTCTTCTGTGCCTCGGCGAGCACAACCCGATTAGAAGAAGCAGGGATGTGGAGGTCGGGTAGCAGAAGCCTTCGAACATGTTGAATCGCTTCGGCGCTAGTCGCTAATCGAGAGCCTTGAAATTTCGCTATTCGTTCAACGGTTTTTTGGGGTTCTAATAGGTCGTTTCTATCGCAGATTAGATTTCGATTTCCAGACGGACCCAAATCTCCGACTTGTCGGTGTGCTGGGAACACAACACAGTGCCCGAAGTGTGGCGAGGTGAAACTGGTTCCTCGAATTTTCTCATGTAGCCACTTCATGAGAAAGTGTTTGGAGTCAGAAGCCTGCTCAAAAGGATTTTTGATTTCGAAAAGTTGCCCTTGTTTCATTGAGTACCAAATACCATTTTCGACTCGAATTTCGGCTCCTCCTTTTACTTCGACTATCAGGGCGCCGTAATCCGGATTGAGCAAAACAAAATCAGCTTCACCATCGTTTCTTTCGCCGTTTCTTGACCCAAACCAGCTGATTGAGTACAAAACGAGCCAGTCGTCGGAAAGCTTCGAAAACGAGTCATATGTTTGAGCTTCTGCCCACCTTGTGGGGTCATCACGATGCGGGAATGTTGGCGGGAAGACCTGGGCCATGGCGTTAAACGTAGTGTCTTGATTGCTTACTATAACAACCATCTTTTAACATTCGAGCTGTGGTCACGATGCGCGAGGAAATGGCACGTGTCGAGACCAACTTGCGTCACGATTTGGCCCAAGTACGACTAGTCGCCGAGTTGGACCTCGATGTCGATGGAGAGCTTTTCAAAAATGCTTACGAGGTTTTGCGTCAACACTTGATGGTAAATCCCGGTGCCGAGACCGTAAAACGCATTCCCGAGACTTTTCCCGCAACCATGGTGTTTGTCTTTACTGCACTCGGGCAACACCTAGGAGGGGCGGACGAGTACTGGCAGAAGATTCAAGAAGGGCATGACAACACTTTTGAAATACCGGGCCTATTTGAATCGAACAGCAGCATCTATGGGAAGGCCTTCCGTGACTCGCTCCTTGTTCTCGGGTTGCCAGAATTCAAACACGTTAATGGAAGAGTCAATCTGGTCCCACTGCTATTACACGGAGCAATACCGTCAAAAGATATCGCGCAGGTATGGCGTTTAGTTGGGAAAGCAATTTCAAGTGGCATGGAAAGCGGCGACGAAATTGTGGCTGCATGGAGAAAAGACCCGACCTCTGTCCAATATTTAAACAAACCCGTCATTCGATTTGTTCAAGAAACCGGTCGATTCGCGGAAGACATCATTCAAAGAATGGTTTCTGCGCTAATTGAGCTCTCCACAAATAATCAAAATTCGGACATTCACCGGGTAGCCGCGAGAAACCGACTACCAAAAATTTATGTCGAACGTTTAGCCCAAGGAGCAGTTGGCGATTTGAGTCGCCGCATCCAAATACCGAACCCAACCATTTTCATTGACAAATACTCAGGTGCTGGCCCCGTGATTCGACTACCTGCTGTTAGAGAAGACAGGGAAGAGGCGATGTGGCATTTCACCAGCAAAATAACACGCTCACAGCGGGCAAAGAATTTTGATGAGTCTTTAGTACAGATTGACCCGGCCGCTCGGTGGAGCTACGAACTCACGAGCGACGGGGAAAGATTGAAATTTCGCGAATATTCGACCCTGAACGGCCTGGACATTTGGACATTCTGCCGCTATGGGGACGAATTTCGACTTCGGGAATCGTCAAACAGCCTCGACAATGAGGTGGTCTACCTCTTGGCCCCGGTAAATGCTCGCATTTGTATAAACGAAAGCACCAGCGAAAAATTGGCAAAAATTGCTGCAGACGTGATTGCATTTGGCGGCGAGTGGAGCAACTATTCGCTTTTTGAACTTGACCTTTTATCCGCAAAGTCAGTCGATGTAGAAATCGCGGAGCTCGCTAAGCAGACTTATCCCGTAGTCGAGAGCCCCCCACGAGCCTCGATTGAGGGTCCACAAACTTCAAATTTACGAGACGCAGATGGGCGCCGCGTATTCGTCGCAGAACCCCACCTGCATTTTTCTAAAAAAGTAGAAAGCCCAGACTTATTCACTCTTGAAGTAATTCATCCGAGCGGGCACGTCGAGGAAAATCGTCTTTCGTCGCTGCCCGTTGCGCCGAACGGTTATCAGCTTGCAAACTCGCAACTTCAACAAACCGGAACCTATAAAGTCCGTTTAAGAGGTCCTCTCGGCTCGGACCTCACCGACCAGTTCGTCTTGCTACCAGGCGCTGAACTCAGAGACCTCGATGGAGTGTTCGGTCCGCATGAGGATGTCAACGGCTCCATCACAATTTCGGGAAATTTCACGAGCCCTTTGACAATATTCGCACCTCGTCGAAGAACAAGCCTGAAGCTCTCGTGTAATGGCGGCCTCGAGGAAATTCAATTGGTCGTCAGCATTCGAAGAATCGAATTCTGCATTACCGGCGCAGGCTATCCACTTTTTGATAACACGCCGAAGCAATGTAGTCGTGACGAATTTGATTTTGATGGAATAGCCGGGGAGACCCTTTGGATAAGAACATGCATGTTGACTGGGCCAGAACTGGTATGGCACGATGAATTCAATCCTCCATCAACTAGACCGATTTCCCTGAAGCAACTTGACTCAATAATCAAAATTCCTCTTGCGCAATATCGCGAAGAAATTCGCAGTTTGCAAAGTCCTCGGGCAGAGCTCCAGCTTTCGGTCCCCGGACACCCGCCGATATCACTCCTGGCTGTCGGGAAAGATTTAAGCGAGGCGATAGAAACTGTTCGAGCGGAGACGGCAAACGAGGGGTATATAACCTCTCTTTTTGTCCACTTATCTCAGGGCACGGCTAGATTTGCAAATTCTCTCGAGATGGTCAACCTCGATGAGCCTTGGCGGACTGCTACAAGAGTTGAGTTGGTGGATTTTGACCCAAGCGGTAGGAGCAACGTAGAGATTCGCGGCCAGGTAGCTCCCGGCAATCACCGCATACGCGCTTATGGAGCCACCGAGAATCGAACAGTTCTGCTTGGAGAGACCACTGTGCACTTAGGTGGGGCGTCCGAGGTAAGGAGCTATTTGGAGGGCCTGGGTAATACAAAAGAAGATGTGCTGGCCAAGATTTTGCGTAAAGGCACAAAAATTTTCGAAATCAGCGAAGAAAGCTATCCACTTTTATTGAACGACGTCTTTAAGTTCCTTATCAAAAATATCAACAAACGTGAGATGAAAAAGCAATGTGATGCAGCCAGAGAATTCATTCTCTTGGACGGCAAAGAGGCGATTCTTTTGGGCTGGCTATCGGAAAAGCTGAGTGATGAATCACTCCGTAACGCCTTGGAAGTGTTGATTATTCGATTGTTTCCATTCATGTCGGATGCGCTTCGTGGGGCGGCGCGCCGATTGTCACCGGATACTCTCACGAGGACTTGGCGTGCATCGCCTTTGGTCGGCGCAATCATCATGCCAACATCACATTCTGCCGAAGACAAGCCCGGAGGGAGCCCAACAGAAATCGACCTCGCCATACGTCACGAAAAAGACCATTGGCTGGGAGATAAAGCCGACTTTGTTCCGACGTTCTACGAAATTTTCCTTGAGGGCAAATCTGGCTCGAAAAATGACACGATTACATCTCCCGTCCATTCCCCCTTACTCGGATTCGATGCTCTTTCAAATGTTCTCACGCGTATTCACGGGTCATTCCATGCACAAAACTCGCCGGAGTCAAGTTTCGAGCGCGAGTCCAGAGAGCTCCTGAAAGGGAAACCAAAATATCGGGGACCAATCACAAAGGAAGTCAAGGACAAAGTTTTCGGGCAAAATATCTCACCACAAGATTTGCGGTTCTGTTCGAATATTAACTATATTTTCGGCCTATCATCGCTCATGCTCGACACTTCCGTTCCCTACGAAAGGTCGACAGACGCGTCGCAGCTTCTGTCCAGCCAATACCTCTCTGAAAAGTCACTCGTGGAGAGAATCATCTTGGAGACTGTGACCGCAAAATGAGCAAAATTTTCAACCCACTCGACGCCTCAGAGAATATAGTTCGGGCGTATCGCGAATACCTGTTGTCAGCCTTTGAATTCTCGAGCGATTTCATCCAGGAGGGATTCTCGAAAGCACTAGAAGCCGAGTTCGCGCTATCACGAGGGCCATATCTTCAGCTCACACCACCATATAAGCGAGGAAAAACACTCAAGACTTTGATACACGAGGGGATTCTTCATCCAAGCTTTGAACGTCTTGATAGGACCGTCCTCAACGATGGAACCCGGGTCCTTCCGAGCAATCGACCGCTGTATGAGCACCAGGTCGAGTCGATTCAAAAAGTGGTGAAAGGCCGGAATCTTCTTGTCGCAACCGGAACTGGTTCAGGGAAAACTGAAGCGTTTTTGCTCCCAATCATCAACTACTTGATGGCCGAAAAAGACGCCGGCACGCTCTCCAATCACGGGATTCGAGCCTTATTAATTTACCCAATGAATGCGCTGGCTAATGACCAAGTCAAACGCCTTCGGCAACTGCTGACCGCATTCCCAGAAATAAAATTCGGACGATACGTCGGCGACACCAAAACAGAGTTGAAATCAGCACTCGAGGATTATCGGGTGCGATTCGGCGAGATGCCGCTGGAAAATGAGCTGATTTCACGGGAACAAATCCAACAAACACCCCCACACATACTCATAACGAACTTCGCCATGCTCGAGTATTTGCTGCTCAGACCGGCAGACACCTCTTTATTTGACGGGGTAACGGGACGGCAATGGAAATTTATCGTTTTGGACGAAGTGCACACCTACCAGGGTGCTCAGGGCGGGGAGATAGCGATGCTCTTAAAACGGGTTCGCGACAGGGTCCATGCTTCGGAAAAATCACGAATCCAATACATAGGAACGTCTGCGACCATCGGAGATACCCATGATGCGACAGTCGGTAAAAAAATACAAAAATTCGGTCAAGCACTGTTTGATGAGAAATTCGAAATCCAAGCGGCTTCAGAAAAGTCCGACGTCATATCGCCGCAGTTTGAGAACCTACTTACAGAGGAAAGTCAATGGACCTCGACTCCTGCAGACATAGAAATCCTGGCCGATGCCATTCATAAAAGCCCTGTAAGTGACAGCCAAAGCGTCCTTGATTCAAAAGTTACTGAAATTTGTAAGAGACATAAAATCCCGTTTGAAAGCCAAAGGACCGCGGCCGAAAGTCTTGGATACATTGCGTTGAGAGATTCCAACTTTCATAGGCTGCAAAGCAACCTTCTGAATAGCTCAGCTGGATTGCCCGAGCTGGCTGAAAAACTTTTTGGTTCAGGCTCGGATGCCGACACAGTTCGCCTTCTGGTCGACGTTTACTCGGCAGCTCGCGTGCCAGCTGAAGAGTTCAACGTATTGTCTGCGCGATATCACGTAATGATGCGTGCACTCGAAGGATTATTTTGTTGCTTTTCGCCAAACCACCCAGATGGTAAGCCACGGGTGTTTTTGGAACGTCATGAAAAATGCCCATCATGCTCTGCTGCGGGTCTTGACTCCACGGTATTTGAGCTCGCTCCTTGCCAGCAGTGCGGAAGCCATTACATCATCGGAAGCAAGACAAGTGTGACCGACTTGAGGGAGCGGATTTCCTCGGTAGAACAGTTCAATCGTGAACTCGAGTACTTCTCATTCGCGGACGATGAAGCTTCGAGTTTGGATGAAGATGAACTTTTGACGGACTCGAACGATGAGGTCAGTGATATTCGCGTGCTCTGCCTTGAATGTGCCGAGATTGATGAGAAGCAACCCAAGTGTGGCCACGACAGTTCGAGCATGCGGCGCGTCCGCATATCAAAGCCAAAAGATTCGGGCTTACCACTTCGAACATGCGTCAACTGTTCAGCTCGCACAACCGGGCAAATGGTGGGTCGGGTCCAAACAGGTCAAGATGCGCCCGGCGCGGTTATCGCCGCAGCCACATATCAACAGTTGCCTTCTTCGAAGTCCCTCGAGACCCAGAATCTTGTTGGAGAAGGCCGCAAATTGCTGACTTTTTCAGACTCGAGACAGGATGCAGCGTTTTTTGCCCCATATCTCGAAAGAACTTACTCAAAAATGATTCAGCGAAACCTGATTTATCGAACATTGTCCAAAAAAGCGACGGCCGTACAATTTGAGGACCTACTTCAACCTATTCAACAACTTGCCACTGACTCCCGAGTGCTCGACCCTGAGAAGTCGTCTGAGTCACGGCGAACAGAAGTTTCAGCATGGCTATGTAGAGAACTCCTCGCAACAGACCGACGACTTAGCGTTTCCGGTGTCGGGCTTGTGGACATTCGCCCAAGTCTTCGAGAGGAGATGCCGGCTCCAACGTGTTTGACTTCCGCAGGGATGAAATATGCGGACGCGATGCAAACGATGCAGTTTTTGCTGAATTCTTTACGAGAGCAAGCCGTAATCACCGTTCCGGATGGGGTAGACATCCAAGACGAAATTTTCGCCCCACGAAACGTGTTAGTTGGGATGAGGGAGTTGTCTGAGAAGGGAATTTTGGGATGGCGTCCGCAAAGCGGCATGTCAAATCGTCGGCATGCATTTTTTGCCAAATTGCGGGAGGCGAATGTTATAGATGCTGACCCCGATGCTTTGCTTCAATCTCTTTGGTTCGACGAATTGCGTAACCCGAAAAGTCAGTGGAGCAAGTTCTTTGTCGAGTCAAGGAGTCGTCGGGGCGTAAACGAAAGCAAGCTTGATTATCGCCAATTTGAGTTTGCGGCGGTATCCACGACAAGCCGTGTAGCGCAGTGCGGCACGTGTAAACAGATTTCTTGGACGAATGTTGCGAATGTTTGCACGCGCCACAACTGCAAAGGAACGCTCAGCGATATTTTGCCTGTTAACGCCAGAAAGGCTGGATATCGAAATCAGTACCAGTATTCTGCGCCAAACGGGATGGTGGTGGAAGAGCATACGGGTCAGCTATCAAACGAGTACGCCGAAGACGTTCAACACAAATTCACCGAAGGCCAAATCAATGTGTTGAGTTGCTCAACAACATTTGAGCTGGGGGTTGACCTTGGCGAGATTCAGGCTGTACTGATGAAAAATGTTCCGCCATCTCCCGCAAACTATGTTCAACGTGCCGGACGCGCGGGAAGGCGCCTCAATTCGGCGGCACTCGCGGTGACTTTTGCACAACGAAGAAGTCACGACCTTTACTACTTCAATAGCCCGGATGAGCTTGTCAACGGAAAGGTCCGCGCGCCGCAGATATCAAATGACAATATCCGCATTCAAAGAAGACATCTGCACTCGGTTGCATTGGCTGCATTTGCGAGGAAAGTTACCTCGGAAGGTCGCGAATGGCCGCATAAGGTTGGGGACTTTTTCACTCCAGTAAATGGCTGTCTGGCTGATGAGTTCAGAATGTGGTTAGAGTCTCGACCGACTGATTTGGACGAGGCTCTTTCGAGACTTTTTTCAAATTCAGTTATTGACAAAGAACTTGGGGTTTCTGATTGGTCTTGGGTCGGATTGCTTTACGGATTTGATGCAACGCGTGAATCTGGATGGATGACACGAGCATCAGATGAAATCACGAATGAATTGTCGGATATCAAGAACTTAATCGAAGCTAAGCAAACAGAATTAGCGGCTCTTGAATTACAAGACAAAAAGGGCCAGGCGATTAGTGCGCTGATAAACAGACTTCGAAATTATTATCGCACGCTCTTTGATAAGCGACTCTTTGATTTTCTTGCCACCCGTGTAGTGATACCCAAATACGGATTTCCAGTCGATGTCGTAGAGATGGATGTGTGGCAAAGCGGAAACATAAAGAGTGGGCATGTTGAACTCACACGTGACCTGAGAATCGGAATTCTGGATTTTGCTCCCACCGCAGAGACTGTCGCTGCCAAGCAACTTTGGCAAAGCACAGGCCTTCGTCTCATGCCAAACAAAGAACTTGAAGAAGTCAAATGGGCCGAGTGTGATGACTGCGGAACTTTCAGGCGTGAATCCTATGCATCGGAAGTGACGTGCTGCCCTGTTTGCCAAAGCGACAAAAAAAAACGGGGTGGAATGCCTGCCATCAAACCGAGTTTTGGATTTTATGGAACCATGTCTAAAGCCCGACCCGGTGAGTCTCGGCCGCAACGGGTTGGATATGTTTCTTCATATTTCAGCGACTATGCCGGGAAGTCGCCCGACTTTGAGAGAGTTCGTCTGGGTTCGGCAGAGATTCAGGTTCGTACGAGCCGACAAGGACGAATAACCGTTTTAAATCGTGGTCCACGCGGTAGAGGCTTTGATTTGTGCACCAAGTGTGGATTCGCACAACCGCCAAAAGAAAACAAAAAAAGAACGAGGAGCGCTGCAGATATTCAGCCTCATGCTCGACCAGGAATTGGCGGTGGTGAATGCAAAGCCTCGACTTCAATTCGATACTTGGCTCACGAATATTTAACAGACACAATCGAGATAGTCGTTCCAGGGATTGGCGAGGAGGAGGATGCATGGAGCCTCCTGAGTTCTTTACTTGCCTCTATGCAACACCTGGGCATCAGCGACAAGGATGTTTCTGGCACGGTGCGAGCCCATGGCGCACGCGGCCAAGGAAAATCTCTCATCATTTTTGACTCGGTCCCTGGCGGCGCCGGATATTCGCGCCAGATTCGTGAGTCAATTCCAGAACTGTTCAGTCGCGCCCTACAGCTGGTTCAAAGTTGCGAGTGCGGTGAAGAAACATCGTGTTACGGATGTCTTAAGAGCTACCAAAATCAAGCGCATCACGAAAAACTTGTTCGTGGTAGGGCGCTGAAACTTCTCCAAAAAATCTGATTTTCACAACCCAGACGAAGGCAAGATTCAACTGAAGGGAATCCATCTGTAATCATCATTTTTCTCGATTACCTCTATCGAGGCGTAACCCAACACCTCGAGAGTGTCGCCGCTGATGATTCGACCGCAGCGGGAACAGAGGTGCAGTGAGCCATCCCATGGTCCAAGCACTGGCTGGACGATTCTTCCGAGCTCGTCACAAGGGTCGAATCCTTCGAAATCCGGGGTATTCCCACACCGACATTCCCAGACCCCGTCAGCAATTTCAAGAACATATTGAGCTGTAAGCCCTGGATTTACAAGCAACAACTCAGCCCAGTGAAAGTGGTCGTTAGGTGACGACGCTTGTTTGCCCAGCACCCTGAAATTTTAAGTTAAGGGTGTTACACAGTTTCCACTAAAACTTAAGTTACTAATTTTGGCAGGCTTGGTCGAGCGGTGCGATGGTAGCCCGATACACCCGTGCTTTATCCGGTGAGCTGGCGGTAGAAGAGTTCTAAGGAAGCAGGGGTATTTAGTCAATGTCTTCATCTGAATACTTGTCGTCACCTTCAAAAAAGTTTGTTGCATGCAAGAGAACTGATTCCCATAGGTGAAGAGTTGAAATCAAGTGGTCTCGTGTGACTCCTCCACAAAGCATCACTGCCTGTTCGATTGCAACAATTATCTGCTCTTCTTGGTCCGTTGCATCAGCATGAATCATTGATGTGAATGCAGTGCAGTAGTAATACGTGCGATTGAATTGGTTGCACATTTCACCTGGGTCAAAGTCGGGGACAATAACTGTTCTGAGCAGGAAGCTGTCGTAGAAAGGTCCTTGGCCGAGTGGCGCCAGGTTGAACGGTTCATCTGACATCACGCAGGTTATTAATGGGTCTTCGGTTTCGTCAAAGTCGACCTGGTATTCGACTTCGAGCTCGTCGAGTATTTCAGATATCTCGTCGACGGTGATGTAGTTCATAATCATATTGCCTGCCTCCTGCTGGGGTTGAATTTGACCATTAAATAACTTTTGCTGCTGTGGGCATTCCTGTTTTGACACATCGGCGGTTCGCTAACTCGGACATGAAGAACTATTTCGTTGTCGCATTGTGGGCATCGCCATATGTCGTTGCGTTTTGGTATCGGTTCGTTAAGCATCGTGAATCCTCGTGGTTGGTTGATGAGGGTCAGCACTATAAGCACCTCTCTTGTAGGGTTTGCAACATGGGGTCGGAGTTAGTACCTACTACGTAGGTACTAAAAATATTTTTTATCGACAGTTTTGGAACGTATTTGGTCTATTTTGTTTCGGTGTTTTTCTTCTCGGCGAGAGCACGAATAATTTGTTCGTAGGTTTCTTCGGCGAATATCCGTATTTCTTCTTTGGTCATTTCGCTCAAAGGTTTTGGTGGACGCAAATAGATGCGCTCATTTGGGTTGTTATTACTCATTATTTCTCCTCATCGTTCCCAG
>Ga0194118_10005171_pt1 | contig 13775 bp, 17 predicted proteins | sample TA2MahsurfametaG_2_FD_148662 | JGI IMG/M metagenome (GOLD analysis project Ga0194118, IMG submission 148662) | Freshwater microbial communities from Lake Tanganyika, Tanzania - TA2015013 Mahale N5 surface | ecosystem: Environmental > Aquatic > Freshwater > Lake | place: Tanzania: Lake...
CACGGTTTTATATTGGGACTTCCACATGCGCCACGAGAAGACTTTCGTGAAAAATCCGCGCATCGCCCGTCAGGTGCGCGCTGCGCAAAAACTTTCAGACATCGCTGACGTGCAAAAAACCGCCAAACAAATTCTCGAGCGCCTCGACCGCGGCACGGTCTAACCTACCCACCCGATTTTCAATGACTTTCAAGACACCTAGATAACTGAAGTGAGATAGACTTGTAACGTGCTCAAAAAAGTAATCACTGTCGCGACTTCGCACTCTCAGAATGCCAAGTTCGACAAGGCTTTTTGGGCCAAGCAAACTCCACAGGCTCGTCTTAACCACGCACTCGAACTACGCAAGGTCAGCTATGGAACAGATCGAGTTTCCTCAAGACTTCAGCGAGTTCTTGAAATTACTCAACGCCCATCGCGTTGAGTATCTGCTGATCGGCGGTTTCGCCGTCGCCCTACACGGCTACCCCCGCGCGACTGCCGACATGGATGTCTGGGTGGCGAGACATCGTCAGAATGCCGAAAGACTCGTCGCATGTCTGCGCGAGTTTGGTTTCGACACTCCAAATCTCAACCCCGAATTATTTGACGACCCCAATCGAATCGTACGAATGGGCGAAGCTCCACTTCGAATCGAGATTCTCACTGAAATCGATGGAGTTAATTTCACCGAATGCTCGGCGCGCGCGATAACGCAAACTGTCGCCGGCGAAACCATCCCGGTGATTTCACTAAGTGATCTCAAAACAAATAAACGGGCAAGTGGCCGCGCTAAAGATCTTGATGATCTTGAGAATCTCCCATGATTTTTCTCGAGCGCCTCGACCGCGGCGCCGTCTAGAGTCCACAACATCATGACGCGCGGTTTTGTCGGCACTGTCAGCACGATCATCGTCATCATTTATGCAGTCGGCGCTGGTCGCTGGGTTTCTACCGATGCGGGTTGGTATCGCTCGCTAAATCAACCGTCGTGGCAACCGCCCGATGTCGTCTTCGGTCTCATCTGGCCTTACAACTTCGCCGTTCTGATCATCGCCGGCTTGGTTGTCGCGTCGCGCGACTCGCGAACAGAGCAGATCATTTGGCTCGCCTCGCTCGCGCTCAGCGTTACGGCCGCACTCTTGTGGGCGTGGCTGTTTTATGTTCCGCATTCGTTGCAAGCATCGGGTTTCGCTCTCGGCGCCGCCACATTGCTCACGGTGCCACTCGTCGTCATCGCGTTTCGAGCGTCACCACTGCTTGGTCTTGCTCTCGTGCCATATCAAGTTTGGGTTGCAATCGCCACTTCACTCGCCTTCGGCTACGCCACCCGCAACTAGATAAGTATTCAGGCCGAGCGTGACGCGTCAGCCGAATGCGCGCATCGGCCGCACCAAAAATGGGCGTTGCGCACCAGATGCGTTTCCGCGCAATGTCTGCACACGGTCGAACTGTTGGCAATCGGCGAAATACTGCGACCAAGCGGTTTTGCCGTTGTAGTCGCTTGAAGTCCAGTAGTAACCGCGGTCAAATTGCCCTGCTGGCGTCAACTGTCGGCCGGTTCGCGAGTGCGAAAGCTGTCGACATGCCTCGTTCAGTTCGTCCTTGGATGGCAAGAACCAATCTGTGAAACCATTGCACTCCATCGATGCTTGAACCGCGGCGAACATCTGTATCTTTCCTGGCGAATTCTTCTTAGTTTTGTTCGGCAACAGTGTCTGCAAATACGCCGCGTAGTCGACTATCCGTTTCGTGTTTGTTTTACCCGCTCCAATCGCCTTGCCCAGAATTCGATCGTTTGCACTTAGCTTCGGTGTGACTTCCCTTGTAGCCCACGGCAAATTCGACTGCTCGCACGATTTGGGTGCCACCTCGAGAAATCTTCCCCACGATTGCTGACTGCCCGCGTCATAGACGATTATTCCGCCCGCAGGTCCGAGATCACCAATTTTGCAATCTTGACCCGAGGTCGCACAGGTGCCAGAACGAGCAAATCTGGTCATGCTCGGGGACGGGCCAATACCACCAATGCTTTGACCAAACGAACGCACCGGTATCACCGTCATCGGCGCGGGCTTGAAGTCCGAGCCGACATGCTTCGGGCTCGTCAAAACATTTTTGTTCGTCGGATATTTCGGAATAACTCCGTTGGCGTCGGTGAACTGGGTTCCATCTTGAAACAGCTGATACCAAGCGTATGAATCTTCCGACTCGGTCGATGTCCATACCGGCACTGCACCCCATACACCGGAAACTCGACCCAATTTCCAAGCGTTGTACAAAACATCAAGTTCATCTTTCGATGGGATGAACCAGCCAGCGTTGGTGATCACCCCGCTCGTCTGCACATTCTGTAGAGCCAGTGCCAAAGGGCTGCCATTCGCAATCATTTGCTGGGTCGAAGCCTTTCCCAAGCCGAGTTGCATCGCGCGTCGTTGAGCAAATCGCCGTAAAGAGAGAACATCGCTATTTTCTCCACTTGAAGCAGACAGATAGATCGAGCCGGTGGTCGCACCCCAAGTTCCTGCCAGCGTCAACTGTGTTGGCCAGGCTTCGAGATAGCGGCCCCACCACTGCGGCGAACCAGCGTCATAAAAAACGACTCCACCACCTGGGCCGACCGAACCGACACTACAACCAGTGCCGTCACTCAAACACGGCGCAACACTCGCGTTTGCGACACCGACTGAGGTCGAGGGTTCTGCAATCGGCAAGTCGACCGGCGCAAAAACCGTCAACGCCGTCGCGCCCAGAACCGCACCGATGAAAACACCGAACCAACGTCGACGCATGAGGTTCACGATCCCAAACCACTTCTAGCCAAACGACTCGGCGGGCAAATCGCGCTCACCGGCGATTATTGCGGCGACAATTCGCGCCGCAACCGAGTCAGGGGTCAGCCCGACGGGCATTTTCGGTGCCGCACCGGCGATCGCCCGCGTTGCCAATCCGGTCTCGGTGTGCGGCGGTCGGGCATCAATCACATCGATTTGTCGTCGGCGCAGTTCACGCCCCACGGCCGACATCGCCGCCCACGCCGCGGCTTTCGACGCGCTGTATGCCGCCATTCCCGCGACCGGTTGCGTCGCCACCACCCCGGAAATATTCACAAAGAAGCCGCCGTCCGTGATCAGCGCCGCGGATTCGCGCAACATCGCGATCGGCGCAATTGCGTTCACCGCGAACAATCTCGCCAACGTCGCATCGGCGAGTTCGCCGATGCCACCGAATGCCACGACCCCAGTCGCGTTGACCACCCCGTCGACTGGCGCGACACCAGCCACCGAGGCGAATGCCGTCTGCATCGCGACCTGATCCGTCACATCAGCCAACGCATACTGAAACACGCTCGAGCCATCAAGTCGTGAGTGATCGCGCACGATCGCCGAAACTCTGGCACCCGCCGCCGCCAAATGCGCCGAAATCCGCGCACCTAAAACGCCGGTTGCGCCGACGACAACCACATGCTTGCCGTCTAGTTCACGCACCGTCACTTTACGGCACCAATTTTCGCAAAATCTCGGCCACGAACCTTTCGGGCGACGCCCCACATGCGTCGATCTCATTTGAATCCATGATTTTCACGACCTTACCCCCGTCATCGCGCATTACAACTGCTGGATAGTTGCCGTTTATGCAGGCTCGCACGTCCTCAGGCTGATCATTGCGGTGAAAGGTTTCAAATTTGAGGTGTGAGTCGCTCTCAAGTTTTCTTTGGCACTCGCGCCACTGCGTCTTTTCAGAAAACAATGAGTGTGTGATATCACATAAACCACAGTGGCGCAGACCAAATCGCGCGCCAACCCAGTAGGACAATTCACCCCAAAACGTCGCGTCCGCATCGTAAACACCGATCAATTCCATGAAAGTAATTCCCTGGGTTACCGAATCGTAACGAGCAACACTGCTTAGGACCTACCCCATTGCACTTTGTCCCATCCTCGCTCATGAAAGTAATAGAGGGCAGTTTTCGTCAAAACTTCAAGACCGGCAATTGCTGAGGCAGTTAAGGTCTCTTTGGTGATGAACAAGGACAGCAAAAATGTGTCTAGGGTGCCGATTATGCGCCATGTCAGGGCTTTTGCCGCTGAGCGGCGCCTGTCGTTTTTCATTATCTTTCTTTTTTGAAAGTCTTCACATACTCCGAGGCTTCGGTCAGGCCTTTGGCCGCGAGCGCCGCGGCGATGTCGGCTTTTATCGCCGCCACGACCTTGTGTGTGCCGTTGCAATTTTTCTGTTCGTCAGTTGAATATCCGCATCCGCATGTTCCCATGGCGACACTTTACCTTTTGTTGTCGAGCCAGTCCACCGGCACGGCGATCAACGCCGGGCGCTTGCGCGTCGTCTCGATCACCATCACCTCACGTCGCGGGGTCAACCAAATCCAGGCCCATTGACCGCGATGGCCGATCCAACTGAACCAGCCCATCGCCCGTTGGCGGCTCAACTCGGCCCCGGCAAGTTTCCATCGCAGCACTCTCGAGACCGTTTGGGCATCGCTGAACGTGATCTGCACGATTTCTTCGGCCCGCACTGCCATAGTTCGACGCGGATAACAACCCAGCCACCGCGCACCCGCCGAGAGTTCGATGACGATCCCCGCGCCCGGCGGCAAGCCCGCGCCCGGCGGCAAGCCCGCGCCCGGCGGCAAGCCCGCGCCCGCGCCGCCCACAAATTTCACCCGCGACTTCACAACGCCAAACTAATCGCGCGCGCTGGTGGCAACGCGCGTAATTTTGCGCGTGCGAGGTCAGCCGACTGCAACTTCGATGACGATGTCGTCTTGCACGACGACGGTCACGCGCTGCAGCGAATAATCGGCAGTCAACGGATACGACTCGCCATCGCGCATGCCGACGCGAAACGCCCAGCCCAATTCATCGGCGCAAAGCTCGGCATTGCGCTCACTGAAACCAATCAACAAATTCGACCTTTCGGGTGTGATCGCCGTTTGGTCGGCGACACTTTTCTCGGGGCAAACGAGATCGCCCGCGCCGCCACCCGCGCCGCCACCCGCGCCCGCGCCACTACCCGCACTCGTCACCGGTGTTGACGCACCCGACCCGCACCCCGCAACAACCAACATCACCGCCACCAGCACAACAGCAAACCTTCTCACGGATTCACCGTGCCGTCGGGCATCGTGGCACCCGCATAGTTCGCATTCGTTCTGTTGCTACGCGAAAAGTCGGCGCCAAGCAAAATCGCCCCGCGAAAATCGGTGTTGACCATGAATGTCCCCGAAAGATCTGCTCCGGTCAAATCGGCATTCGACAAATTGGCGTCGGTCATGTCGGCACGGTGCAGGTTCGCCGCCACCAAATTCGCACCGCTCAAATCGGCTTGATACAAGTTCGCATCTAGCAGGTTCGCACCCGACAAATTGGCGCCGACCAAATTCGCTCCCGTGAGTTCGGCCCCCGCCAAATCAGCGCCGACGAGATATGCCCCCGAAAGATCACGTCCCGCCAAGTTGGCACCAGCCACGATTTCGCTCGGCGCGAACTTTGCCGCATCATTTCCCCCGCACGCCGCCAGCGCCAAAACGCAAAAAATCCCCGCGCAAACCCCGGCGCAAATCACGGCGCCCCGCGCAAACGACCTCACCGTGCGACCCGCCTCACCACGCAAACGACCTCATCGCTCGAAGCGACTCCACCGATGAATGCCAAAGTTCGTGTCCTCATGCCACGCCTCGACCAACTTCACGGGGTGCTTGAACCGCGCGTCGAACTCGGCCTGCAATCTGCTCTGAATTTCGACCGACCCGACACGCATCCACGCTTCGAGCGACTCCCACACGAACACGACGCTCACCCGCCCGGGCCGAGAGTCGTCGAGCCACACTTCTTTCGACAAAAACGGAATCCGCTCGAACCCTGGCAGTGTCGCCTCGCCGAGCGTCCAGATTTCGTGGTCGATCGCCAAATATTCGTCGAGATGTTCGGGGTCCATCTCGAATACCAACACTTCGATCGGCAGTTTCTCGCCCTTCGAATATCTGTAATTTGCCACGGCACAAAACTACTAGTTTGGTTTATCAGATTAAATTATGTCTGACGACGCAACATATTCGGCGCCTGGTCTCAAAGTCGTTTCATTAGGTTCGCACCTGCGTGGGGTCGTTGCTGAACGCAACTTCAAACACGGTGAAATCATCGCCATCTGGCGTGGGTCGATCATCACCGAACGCGAAGCAGTCGCGCTTTCGGAAAGTGAACGCAGCCAATTATTGCAAGTTGACGAAGACAAATTTCTCGTTACACACCAGGCACTTGTCAACGCCGACTTCATCAACCACAGTTGCGACCCGAATTGTGGTTTCACCGACAGCACGACTCTCGTCGCAATGCGTGACATCAATGCAGGCGAAACGATCACGTTCGACTATGCGATGAGCGACACGAAATCAATCTTCGCCTTCGACTGTTGGTGCGGCTCATCAAAATGTCGCAAAAAAATGAATGGCAGCGACTGGCAAATTGCCGACCTGCAAGAGCGCTACGCGGGCTGGTTCGCCCCACATGTCGCCCAACTAATCAAGCGAGCAAAGCACTAACACGTCTGAAGCGCCGCGAGCAACTCTGCGGCGCGCACGTCCTCACCCTCCAACTGATATTCGCGCATCGTGTATGAGAAACTCGTGCGCAAACTCGGCCACGCCCCATGCGTCGAACCACCGGCACCCGTGTGACCAAATGCGTCAATCGGCGCGCCCAATTGCGATGGGTTCGGGTTTAGTTCAAAACCAACGCCAAAACGCAACAACCGCCCCGACAGCGGGTCGTCACCAAGCGAGCGCTGTCTGCGAGCGATTGCAATCGTTTCGGGCCTGAGTAATCGCACACCATCCAACTCGCCGCCATTAACCAACATCGCATACAACCGCGCCATCGAATAAGCGTTTGCCACCCCACCACCGCCAGGCAATTCGATTTTCGCAAAGTTGCTCGTGCCGCGCTCAGCCGGAATCATGCCGTATACATGTTTCAATCGTGCATCAGCATTCGGGTCAGACAAAGCCGTGTAGTTGTAGTTACCCGCTCGCGTCGTCTCGGCGATTCTCGGCAAAACCTCGTCGCGCGCACCAATGTGCAGATCGAGATCTAGCGGCCCGGCAATTTCTTCGCGCACAAAATTGCCGATACTTCTTCCATCAGCCCGACGCACGAGTTCGCCTGAGATCCAACCGAATGTCAGGGCGTGATACGACGGCGCACCAATCGGCACGAACGGCGTTTGCTCGGCGACAAGTTTCGCCATCAAAATCGGATCAGACAATTCGGCAACACCAATTTCGCGCTCGAGCCCCGGCACCCCAGCGACGTGTGCCAAAGCGTCGCCAATCAATACATCACCCTTGCCGCCAACACTGAATTCTGGCCACATCGACTTAATCGGTGCCTCGAGATCAATCAACCCTCGTTCGACACACATCAAAATCGCGACCGCACAAATGCCTTTCGTTCCTGACGCGATCACGCAAATCGAGTCGTCGCGCCACGGCGAACCATCTTTTTGTTGACCACCCCAAAGGTCGACAACTTTCTTGCCCGCAACAAATGCCGCGAAAGACGCGCCGGCACTCGCCTCCGAATGATGCTTGTCAAACACCTTGCCTACAGATTCGTAGCCAGGCGCCACGAACAAACTGCGTGTCACCGCATCGACCTCTCGATGCTCGGGGTCGCCGAAATCAAACTCTGCGTGTACTGCTGCTGAGGGTTGCCAATCACCGACTCAGACGGCCCGACCTCGACGATTCTGCCTTCAGACATCACCGCAACCTCGTCGGCAATGCTGCGCACAAGTGGCAAGTTGTGGGTCACGAACAGCATCGCCAAGCCCAATTGGCGGCGCAAATCACCGAGCAAATCGACAATCGCCGCCTGCACGAGCACGTCGAGTGCGCTCGTCACTTCGTCGCAAACCAAAACCTCGGGTTCGCTCACGAGAGCCCGGGCAATTGCGATTCGTTGTCGCTCGCCACCCGAAAGTTGATCGGGATATTTGTTGGCGTAAGAGCCAGGCAGGCTCACTTTGTCTAGAACATCGAGCACTACCTGGCGGGCACCACTTTTCGACTTGCCGTCAACCACCAGCGGGCGCGCGATCGAGTCACCGACTGTTCGACGCGGGTTCAACGAACCATACGGGTTCTGAAACACATATTGAATCGCCAGGCGATCCGCAATCGCTCGTTGCCGCGCCATTGGTTTCAACTCGCGACCGTTCAAACGAATTGAGCCAGTCCATTCGCGATGCAAACCTCCGATCGCGCGCGACACGGTGGTTTTACCCGAACCAGATTCACCGACGAGTGCGAGACATTCGCCTTTGCGAACGGTCAACGAAACATCATGCACGACGGTGTTTCCCGAATATCCAGCGCTCACCGACACCAACTCGACGGCCGGCTCGCCGCGAGTTCGGGTCGACATCGCCTTTGACGATGCGACCGATACCGCGACTTTCTGATTCGCTTTGATGCACGCGGCCGTTTGTCGACCACCAACCGAAACCATCTTCGGAAACTCGACCCGGCACGCATCTTCAGCGAGTTCACAACGCGGCGCAAACGCACATCCAACAGGACGCTTGCCCGGCGATTGCGCACGACCCGCAAGACCGACGATCGACTTTTTGCTCGCAATATCTGGCGCAGCAGCAACCAAGTGTCGCGTATACGGATGTGCCGGGTTTTTGAAAATTTCTGAAACTTCACCTTGTTCGACAACACGACCCGAATACATAACCGCGACATCGTCAGCCAGGTCGGCAATCACCGCCAAGTCATGGGTGATATACAGCGCGGCGACACCGTGATCTCGGGTCAGTTGCCGAATCGTCTTCAGCACATGCTCCTGGGTAGAAACATCAAGACCTGTCGTCGGCTCATCGAGCACGATTACCGACGGTCGACATGCAAATGCCATCGCCAAACCGACACGCTGTTGTTGACCGCCAGACAACTGATGCGGATAACGCTCGAGATATTCGTCATCGGTCGGCAATAAAACTTCGGCCATCATTTCTTTGATTCGCGCTTTGCGGGCCTCGTCTGAACCGCCAAAGTTGTGGGCTTCAAGCACTTCGAGCAATTGCAAACCGATTCGCAGCGCGGGGTTCAACGACGATGCCGGGTCTTGCGGCACATACGAGACAAGTCCGCCGCGAATTTTGCGTTTCGCCTCGCTGTCGAGACCCAGAACCTCAGTGTCACCGCAAAAAATCTGACCATGTGCAACTTCGACACCGCGTCGCGCATGGCTCAACACTGCGAGACCTACCGTGGTTTTGCCAGAACCAGATTCGCCGACGAGGCCGAGCACCCGGCCTTTTTCGATCGTCAGGTTGATCTCATCGACGATGTCGTTGCCGGTGGCGACGACATTCAACCGCAGGTCGACGATCCGCAGTCCGGCCGCGTTACTCACCTTTGCCTCCGCGGTCGATGCCCGCTGACACGCGCGAGAATCCGTCACCGATCAAACCGGTGCCGATTGTCAAAAGAGCGAGTGCCGTCGTCGGCAGAATCACGCCCCATGGCTGTTCGGTGAGCGCGACACGATTTTCTTGGATCATTAAACCCCAGTTCGCCGCGTTCGGCTCTGGGGTGAAACCCAAAAATGCCAGCGATGCGATGAGCCCGACGCTGTAGGTAAGTCGAAGGTTCATCTCGACCAACAACGACGAGGTCACATTCGGCAACACTTCGGCGAACACAACTCGCTTTCGCGACTCGCCAAGGGCCTCGGCCGCCGAAATGAAGTCGCGCTCGACGACACCAATCGCCGCGCCCCTGATTATTCGTGCGATACGCGGTGTCGTCGAGAGTCCGACGGTGAAGATGATCAGCACATTGCTCGGCCCGAACATCGAAATCACCACGAGCGACAACAAGACCTGGGGAAAAGACAAGACGACGTCGAGTGCGCGCATGATCGCCTCGTCGGCGCGACCCCGCAAATACGCCGCGGTCAGACCGAGCGTCGTGCCGAGCGTGATGCCGATACTCGTGGCCAGAATTGCCAAGATCAAAATCGTGCGACCACCGAACAAAAATCTCGAAAGCACATCTTGTCCGAAATAGTCGGTACCAAAAATCGTGCCAGGCACGCTCAAAGTATTCGGCAAGTCGACGTATTCGGTGCTTCCGAAAGGTGCCAAGAACGGCCCGATCAAAGCAACGCTGATCAGCATCAGTGCGAGCACGGCGCCGATCTGGGTTCGGCGCAAACGAAATGCCTGTCGCACCAAACTCGGTGGTCGCTCGTCGACAAATTTCGCCTCGGCCGCATTCTCCGAAGACATCGCGCCTTGGCTCACTTCAGCCTCGTTCGCAATCTCGGCGTCACCAACACGGTGCCGATATCCGCCAAAAGATTCGTCAAGATATACACGCCGGCGATTATCAAAGCGAGAAATTGAATCACCGGCAGGTCTCGCGATCGCACTGCGTCAGCAAGCGCGCTGCCGATGCCCGGAAAGTTAAACAGGCGCTCGACGATAATCACGCCGCCTGCCAAATACGCCAAGTTCAGAGCGATCACCTGAAACGCCGGGCCAACAGCGTTCGGCAGCGCATGTCGCCACAACACCGTGCGTTCGTCCATTCCTTTTAGTCGGGCCATTTCGACATAGTCGCTCTCAAGAACTTCGACCATTGCCGCGCGCATAACTCTGGCCACATACGGCGTGACCGCCAACAACAATGTCAGCACGGGCAAGATCAAACCTTGCAGATCGCTCCACGGTGGCGCGCCGACCTCTAAATACGTTACGGCGGGCAGCAGCTGCCAGACCGTCGTCGAAAAAATTATCGTCAAGATCGTGCCGACCACGAATTCGGGCATCGCCGCAAGAATCAGTGAAACAAGCGAAGAGGTCGTATCGAATTTGCGATCTCGACGCAGGGCGGCGTTCGCCCCCACCACGATCGACAGCGGAATCGACCCAACAGCGGCGATCAACAACAGGAAAAACGAGGCACCAACTCGCGGCCCGATGTATTCGCTGACCGGGGTCGAAGTCGCATACGAGGTGCCTAGGTCGCCACCCAAAATGCCGAACAGCCAGTTGCCATATTGCACGACGATCGGCTTGTCGAGACCAAAGTCGGCCCGCAGCGCCGCCAACGCCTCGGGTGTTGCCTCACGACCGAGCATCGCCTCGGCGGGGTCAGACGGCAACGCTTGCGTCACCGCAAAAATCAAGAGCGAAACTATGAACAGCGTCAATAACCCGAGGCCTATTCGCTTCAACACAAAGCGGAATATCGATGCCTTCAATTACCTCACCCTTTTAATGAAATTGCCGCCTGCATGTCGCAGACGGCAACTCCAATTTCTGTTTTAAGTTTTGACTAGTTGAACCAAATATTTTTGAATCCGTGAGCGTAATAGTCCATGTTCAACTGCGAAGGTCGAGCGACAACGCCCTTGACCTTCGTCGAGTATGCATCGGCGAAGTTGTTGAAGAACGGAATGATGTATCCGCCCTTCTCGAACTCCTCTTTTTGCATCTTGGCCACGATCTCACGACGCTTTTTGGCATTTGCAGTGCCGGACGCCTTCAAATAGTCGGCCCTGAAACTGCTGTCAGCAGGCGGAAACTTCGTCTCCGGATAAGAATCCATCGATGCAGCCGCCTGGGCGAGATATGTTCGGCCCGACCAATAGGTCGTGTAGAAGCCAGTGTTCATGTACTGACCCTTCGCGCTCCAATATGTTCCGCCGTCGATCACCTTGGCGTCGATGATCACGACACCGTCAGTTTTCTTTGCCTGCTCGGCCAACGTCTGAATCATCAACACCAAACCACCGGTGTCATCTGGCGCGGTCAATTCGACTCGCAACGGGTTGGACTTCGAATAGCCCGACTTCTTCAACAGCGCAAGCGCGGCGGGAATATCTTGTTTGCGCTGCTCGTAGCCGTTTGCGTTGTAGTTCGCGTCGATGTAGCCGTAGAGATCGTTGCCCATTTTGCCGTGCCCAGAGAGCACGCGATTCAACATTTGTTTGCGATCTACCAACAAACGCAGCGCCTGACGAACATTGTTGTCGTCAAACGGTTTGATGTCGATGCGCATGCAGAACGCCAACCATGCGCCTGCCGAGTTCTCGATGACGTTCAAGTACTTCTTCGACTTGAGCGTCTTGAATTGCTCGAATGGAATATCGACCGCGATATCGATTTGTTTAGCGATCAGCGCGTTCACCAATGCCGTCTTGTCGGCGAAGTCGATTATTCGAACTTCATCAAAGTAGACATTTTTCGCATCCCAATAACCGTTGAATCGCTTGTGCACGCTCTCGCGACCCGGGGTGAAACTAACGAGACTGTAACCACTCGTGCCAATCTGCGTCTTGCCGTCGTATCCCGCCTTGGCAATTGCGTATGTGTAGTTCGCCAAACTTGACAAGAAGTCGACGTTAGGTGCTTTGAGATTGAATTCGACGGTCAAGTCGTCAAGTTTCACCAGACCAGATGGGTCAAGAAATGTTCGCAGTGGCTTGCCAGTAGTTTTCTTTGACGAGTCAAGCAGCCGTTTATAGGTTGCGATCACATCATCTGCGGTCATCGGTGTGCCGTCATGAAACTTCACGCCCTTGCGCAACTTGACCGTCACCTTCGTCGGGCTGTTTTGCTTTGCCGACTCGGCCAGACCATTGGCGGTTACCGGAACAAAGTTCTCGTCGAAGGTCAACAGCGTCTCGAATGTCGACATCAACCGTGCCTGGTCGGCTTTTGCCACGATGTAGTTGGCGTCGAACAAGTCGTTGGCGCCGCCCACCACACCGACTTTCAAGGTGCCACCCTTCTTGCCGGGCGCCGACGCCGCGAAAGCGCTAAGCGAACTCGATGAAAGTATTCCTGCCGCGAGTGCCGCCGAACTTACACCCTGAATAAAGTGACGACGAGAAAGCCCCGACGTTTCAATCTCTTGCTGTTCCATAGAACCCCCATTGTTTTGGTCGACACCGTGACTCGATGCAGACGTCAACCGAAAAGTATCAGGTGAACGACGGGTAAACAAAATCTAAAACACCCCCGAAAACCCATTGAACACGCGCCTAGGCGGCACCGCCGCGTGTCAGCAACGCCCGTTCGGTGTCGAAGGCGACATTCACCGGGTCGCCGACGCGAAACTGCATGTTTCGCGTGCTGTCGGCGATGCGCACGAGATGCGTGGTGCCGTCGATCTCGATATCGGCCGTCGTGGTCGCGCCGCCAAAGTTGATCGTCTTGACCGTGCCGCGAACGTTCGTCCGCGCCGAGTCTGGTCGAACTATCTGCACGTCTTCGGGGCGAATCAACAGTCGCGCCACGCCACCGACGACCACGCCGCCACCAGCCGCGCCGCCACCCTTGCCGGCCGATGCGATCTCGATCTCGTGTTTGTGGCCGCGCAACCGCGCCTTTGTCGACGACAAAACTTCGACCTCGATGTCGTTCACTTTGCCCACGAACCGGGCGACGAACTCTGTCGACGGCGAGCGATAGACGACATCGGGCGCGCCCACCTGCTCGATTTTGCCGTTGCTCATCACGCAGATGCGATCTGAAATTGCGAGCGCCTCTTCTTGGTCATGGGTGACAAAAATCGTCGCGATACCCGATGCGCGCTGAATTCGACGAATCTCTTCGCGCACCTCGATGCGCACCGTCGCGTCGAGCGCCGAGAGCGGCTCGTCGAGCAGAAGCACCCGCGGCTCGACCGCCAACGCGCGGGCCAAGGCGACGCGTTGCTGCTGCCCTCCCGAAATCTGGTGCGGATACCGATCGGACAACCC
>Ga0194118_10005181_pt1 | contig 13748 bp, 3 predicted proteins | sample TA2MahsurfametaG_2_FD_148662 | JGI IMG/M metagenome (GOLD analysis project Ga0194118, IMG submission 148662) | Freshwater microbial communities from Lake Tanganyika, Tanzania - TA2015013 Mahale N5 surface | ecosystem: Environmental > Aquatic > Freshwater > Lake | place: Tanzania: Lake Tanganyika...
TACCACGACGTAACTCACATGCCAACTTACGAAAGAAAGTATTTTATTAATAAACTTATTGAAGATAATCAAAAAGACCAAAACTAATATTTATAAAATAAAAGAATATGTGGTTAACAACAGCCGACCCTTTTGCCCCTACTCCTGGTAGTGGTGGTTTTCAATCCGAAAGTTATTTATCGGGAATTAGAGAAGCGGCAAAAACTGCTTTCAATCTAGAGAGAATTGAAAATTTTTTCTTAACCATAGAAAATAAATCGAAAGAATTAAATACCACATTGACCGCAAACATTGCTGGAATAAGTGGACAATATAACAAACTACTACAAGATACTTACTTAAAAAATATAGAATTAGGTTTTGCTTATGATGATGTAAGTAAGTTACTGACTGCAATTCAAACACAAACATCTAAAATGACTCCCGCCACCGAATTAAACATGAAAAACATGTTGGTGTTAGGAAAAGTGCTTGGAGATAGTCCAGAAAACATAGGGAAAATGATTGGAGGATTTACTGAGTTAGGATTTAGTCAGCAAAAATCAGTTAACATATTAAACAAAACGGTTGCTATTGCAAAAAGTTTTGGTGTCGATGCTAAAAAACTTACAGCAACCGTTAATGAAAATATAAAATTGGCTCAAACATATGGTTTCAAGGGAGGTATTGAAGGGTTAACAAAAATGGCCGCACAAGCACAAAGACTTGGAACTGAAATAAAAAATGCTGTTACAGTGGCTGACAAAATATTGGATGGTGGTCCTGAAGAAGCTATTAAAATTGCAAATGAACTACAGGCACTTGGAGGAAATATTGGAGCATTAGGAGATGCTGGTCAATTGATACACATGGCCATGTATGACATGGAAGGTCTACAAGACCAAATTACAAAGGCCTCAGCTGCTTCAGTTGAATTTAACTCAGCCACAGGAGAATTTAAACTTTCTGGTGAAGAAATGCTAAGACTTAGAAAACAAGCGGGTGTTTTACAATTGGACTATAAAGAACTTTCTAAATCTGCAATTAATTTAAGAAAAGAACAAGAAATAATGTCTCGAGTTCCTTTGTTTAAAAATCTTAGCGAAGAACAACAAAATTTAGTAGCAAGTTTGGCAGAAATAGGCCCCGGAGGAAAAGTAACTTTAGATATTCCAGGATTACCAAAAGGTGATTTGAGCACCATGATAGCATCGGACTTAACAGCCGCGTTAGACAAGTTTCAAGCAGATGCTAAAGAAACTGACCCAGCGACATTACAGGAAAAAATGCTAGATTCTGCTAAAGATTCACTTTCTGTTCAGAAAAAAATGGAACTATCTTTGGATGCAATTAAAAATCAAGGTATCAAAACATTACAAGAAAAAGGGACTGGTGATGTAATTTTACAAAACATAGCAAAACAAACTTTACCGACTAGTACTGCGGTTGGTAAAGTAGTTACAAACATAGATACTCAAATGAGTGGCATATCGACTCATGTTGAAAGTTTTTTTTCAAGTTTGTCAAATGTAACCTCAAATGTTGTAAAAATTAGCAATAGTCTTGCTAACGTTGCAGCTGCGGCACTCAAAACAACGATGGTAAACACCCCAACCCCTACTGATACAGGTCGTATATATGTCACAGCAAGTGATGCATTCATTCCTAAAGGAGGAAAGAGTATGGTCAAAACAGGTTTTGGACAAATACTTCCAGATTTAAATGACGAAATGTTATTTAGTCCTGGTATAAGTGATTTCTTTTCCAAATACAACGAATCAGAAAATAGACTTAAAGAAATAGGGATGCCAAAAGGTGGTGATTTATCTATGATGTATAAAAATGCATCGGCAAGTCCTACGATGGAACTAAAAAACTTAAGTGGTGACTTATCTATGATGTATAAAAATGCATCAGCAAGTCCTACAATGGAACTAACAAACTTGATGGGAAAACTTCAAACTTCTACAGGACCAACTGAAGTAAAACAAACCGTTGAAATTGGAGGTAAAACTGAAGTTACTTTAAATATTAATACAAATATTCCACAAAATTTAATAAGTCAGGTATTAGACGCCTCGGAACTTAAAAATACAATTATGGAAACGATAAACTTTAGACTTAGTAAAAAGTTTTCTGAAAAATTATCTACCGTTTAGTTACTCAAAAACGATGATAAAATAAAAAAATATCTATTTATAAAATAAACTAATAAATGGATAGTCCACTTTCATTTAATTCTTCTGAAAATTTTAGAAAAAGATTACTAACAAGAAATCTTAAACCATACCGTGTTGATGGTTCTTTTAGTTTTGGTGATGTTGCTCAAATAAAAGAATTTCAAATTGTTGATTATGCGGTAAAAGATTCTGTAGAAGTGTCAACTGTTGGAAACGTTCAAGAAAAAGAACTTTACAAACAAAACAAATACGGACCTGAAAATTCAAACTCAAGCTACGGAGACACAATCAAAATAAATGTTAATTTTAATGTTGAATCAAACTATGGATTGTATGGTTTTAAAAATTCTATAGGTTCGCAGTTAGAAAAAATTGGAGATGGTCAAGAAAAATTACTATACGTTAATAATGTGTATGGACCAAGTGAATTTTCTACTTCTTATGGTAACACTGTTGAAATTAATAAAAACCTACAACAGGATTCTAACAAAGGAAAATATGGTTATCCACTTACAATTAATAGTGAATTAGAACAAATTGGTAACGAACAAGAAATATTATCCAAAGTAAGAAACGTTTATAAAAGTAATGGTCCCGACTTTGGATTTCCTGTTTATAACATTAACGATTTAAAAACTATTACAACAAATGGTAGTGGTGAATACAATACAGGTGACGCATCAAATAGTCTTTTGAATAGTATTGGAAATCAAAGAGAGGTTGTTTTAAAAATATTAAACATATACAAAAATACAGGAAATGATTTTGGACTACCTGTTTATTGGATACAAAATAATCAAGTTATTCAAACTAATGGGACAGGTCTATATCTGAACGCAACAAATACTGTTGGTAGTAAATTAGAAACAATTGGTAATGATAGAGAAATTGTATTGAAAATTATTAATAAATACACGCCGGCAGGTTTATTAGGACAAGATTATGGTTCAACAAAATATTCAATAAATAATATACTAACTTTAGGTTCGAACGAAGGACCTTATTCGCCATCGAGTGCAATTGGTAGTGATTTAGAACTGTACGGCGATGACATTAGAGAAGATATATACCCACAAAACCAATACGGACCGGCCGCTGGATATTTGAATACTATTTTTCCATGGAACAACTTTCAAATAAGTTCCAACGAGCAAGAATATGGTCCAAGTGACGCTATAAATAGTGAACTAGAAACTAATGCAGAATCTATTAGATTAATATTGTTTCCTAATAATCAATATGGGCCTGAAAACGGACAATCGCAAACGGAAGTTAACATAAATAATAATGTTCAAACAAATAGTAACGAAGGTAACTATGATTATAGTGATAGTTTAAACAGTGAATTAGTGCAAGATGCCAATGAAACAAGACTATCACTTGTTCCATTAAATGAGTATAATCCACAAGACTTTCCAATAAGCACTGTAGATATAAATGTTAATCTTGGAAAACTTTCTAATGAAGGTGAATATGGATATTTAAGTGCAAAAGGTTCAGAATTAGAAATAATCGGCTCAATAAAAGAAAATGAGGCATATGTTAATAACAAATATGTAACGGGCGACGGTAATTATGACCCAATTTCAATTGAAAATTTAATACCGAAAGGTTATGGAAATGCATATGCTAATTCATTAACACCAATTAATTTTATACCATCAACCTATAAATCAATTAATATTTTACTCAGCGATAATCCTACAGGGTCAAATGGTAGTTTATCTCAAGATTCAGCATTAGCATCTATTGGTGCTAGACAATTGAGAAAAGAATATAGATATAGAATTGCAAGTGAGTTAGTATCTCAAACATTAGGAAGAATTAATGCACTTGATTCGAGTGTAGACCCTGATAGTGGTGAAATATCTGTAAAACCAAATTTGAATCCATTTGATGCCGCTGGAATTATTACAGGAAATATACCATTATTAGCAAGAAATTATGTCATTACATCTCCTGAATCTTTGATTGGTCGGGCTATTAATTTTACTGCAAAACTTGGAGGATTATATTCACCATATTCTATAATACCTGGTGAATATTTTGACTATCCCGATAAAAGAATGTTGAATAGACTTATAGAGAACCCTATTGAAGTGGTAACAAACACTATAATGGGAGCTATAAGAACTATTACGGGTCAAAAAAATAAAAGAGGGTCAAAACTATTTTTAGCGAACACATCAAACGCAACAAGAAGCTTGCTTTTTGGTCAAATTTTTTATAACACATATAGACCAGATTATAAAGGTTTAACATTAAGAAGACCAAGTTTATTTGCCCCTAAACCTAACTTTTATGGTGGTGGTGAATCTGACGACTTATTTTCTACTATAATATCTCCAATAAATGCCCAAGCGTTAGATAGAAATGGAAAACCAAGCGGAGCTCCTGTTTATTCTGTTGGTGAAATAGGAAAATACTATGAAGGTGAAAAGTTTCAAAAGTATAAGTTTGGGTTAAATACAAGAAGTTTTTCAGATGGAACAACAACAATTGGTGGTGGGTTTACATGGTCATCGAAAAGAGGTTATTTTAAAGTCGGGGAAAGGGCGGGTCCTGGTGGATTACAAAAATTTGGTAGTAACAGTGTTTTTACAAAAAACTTTGAATCAGCGTTTAAAGATACTGAATCTTGGAAAATAGAGGAAAATAATGTTTGGAGAGACGGTTCAATATTAGATATCACACAAAAATTAGTAGATTCTGCAGATAGAAACGGAATTAGAAAATTAGAACACGTTGGAACGGCAATTAACCAAATATCAAAAGTATTCAACGACGGTTATGTTGAAATGACTAAAGGTTCAAGAGTAATAAAATACACAACTAAAAACTCAATTGATAGTAAAGGTGGTGCGTTACGAGGGTTTGAATATTGTAGATTGTTTACAAAAGATAACCCATACTCATTGTATTCACAATTACAAAAAACCCAAGGAAATATAAGGAAGTATTCATATTCTGTTTTAGACAACACTTTCAATTTAAACATTGCACCATTTAACGATAAAAATGGACAACCAACAAATATTGTCGATGGACAAGTAAAAAAATATATGTTATCTCTTGAAAACTTAGCATGGAGAACATCCAACAAACCTGGATTTACAACTGAAGATTTACCAGCATGTGAAAGAGGACCTAATGGTGGAAGAATAATGTGGTTTCCACCGTATAATTTAGATTTTAGTGAAGATTCTGATGTGCGTTTCGAAGATGTCAGTTTTATAGGAAGACCTGAAATGATTTATACATATAAAAATACTCAAAGAAGTGGAAGTATTTCTTTTGAAGTATTTGTAGACCACCCATCTATTTCTAATTTACTTGTAGACCAAGAATTCAAAGATATAAGACCTGAGTCTGAAATTACAAAAGTTCTCGATTCATTTTTTGCTGGATGTCTCAAATATGATTTATACACTTTAACTAAAAGATTTGCATTTTTAGCCCCACAAGATATACAAACAGCAATTAATTTAATTAAATATCCAGAGCAAGCAACAACAATTGTTACTGAAACCCCACCAACAACACCTGTAAAAACAGAACAAGGTGCGGCAACCCCACCTGCGGCTACAGATGACGCTGAAAACCCGAAATTTCAAGAAATATTTTTATTTTTCGAAAATGCTGAACCAAACGATTCTGCTGGAAGCACAACGACACAAAATTTTGAACACTGGTATAATTCTTATGTGGCAAATCAATCAGACTATTCAACTAACCCGTTAGATATAGTTTTTAAGTATCAAGACCCTACCAAAACACCAATAAACCCACTAGCTCCAAGTTTTTCATACAAGGATAATGTTGACGCAAGAAAAGATAGTATATCAGATTTCTTTTCAAAAATAACACAAGAGTTCCAAGACCTGAAAGATTTTTTAAGTGAAGTTTTCAAAGTTTTAGATTCAGGAGGTGAAGTAAGTTTTGACCTTTTGGCTACTGCTAGCTCAACCAACCAAACTGGAAATCAAAAGTTATCAGAAAGAAGAAATGATGCTGTTTTAAAATTTATAGACGAATTCAAAGTTAACGGCAAACCTCTAAAACAATTTAGAGATGCTAGTCCTCCTAAATTAGTAATAACCCCAAAGGCTGAAGGTTCAAGCGGTAAAGTTAATGACCCTAACTATTCAGAAATTGATTGCTCGAAGACTTTTATTGATCCTTACGTTGAAGGAATTTATTCAGTACAGGCTATGGCATGTAGAAGAACAAAAATTAGTAATGTTGACATTAAAAGAGCAACACCCCCACCAACCCAAACACCACCCGCACAAGTAGAAAGTGTTAGTCCAAACCCTAACGCAGCGGACCCTACAACGGCACCTGTAACACCACAAAATGAAATAATAAATAATTTTAAACAAACACCACAATATAAAGATTTAGCTAAAAAAATAATAAGAAGACTTTTAACTGAGTGTAATTATTTTCAAATGATAAAGGAATCTAATCCATTTGTTTATGACAATATTAGAAGTAAATTTCAATACTTTAATCCCACATTTCACTCTATAACACCTGAAGGGCTAAATTCAAGACTTGTTTTTTTACAACAATGCGTTAGACCTGGAGACACCATACCTACTGTATCACAAAATGCGGGAGGAAGTTATACTCCAGATTACAGCGACGCATTCAACAGCGCATTTGGTTCACCACCAATTCTTGTTTTAAGAATTGGAGATTTTTTTCATACTAAAATAGTTCCTACAAGATTAACTTTCAAGTATGAAGGACAGTCAGGGCCTCTTTTTGACTTAAACCCCGAAGGTATTGGTGTTCAACCAATGGTTGCCAAAGTTGATTTAAGTTTTAACATGATTGGAGGACATGGTTTGGCGGGGCCTGTAGCTCAATTACAAAACGCATTATCATTTAATTATTATGCAAATACAGAAATGTATGATGAGAGAGCAACAATCACAGAAGATGTGACATCTCAATACGACGCCGAATTTTTTGAAGCAATTAGAACTAATCCTTTTGGTAAACCACAGGAAGTTATACAAAATAAAATTGGGACAACAATTGGTAAACAAGATTCATCAAAATATGATGCAAACTTAAGTGGATTTACTGGCGTTCTTTCTTATAAGGAAAACATGAAAAATTTCATAGACCTAACAAAAGATTACGCTCAAACTGTTTTCCAAAATCTTAAAAATATAAACTCAAAACTATTAATTGGCGGATTACTTATATTCACAAAAGATAGAAAATATCAAAATGGATATTTTAACAATATCAACCAACCAACTACAAACTTGGTTAAAATTTTTGGTAAGAGTGAATATGAACAAAAAGTTGATTTACTTTTTTCGAAAGCAAAAGATGATGTTAAAAATGAAACAAGTCCTGTTTTAAATTTTTTGAATATACAAAACTTTACAAATATATCTACAAGAAAAATAAAAAGAAAATTAAAAGACATGATAGATGATAGACAATCAAACTATTTGGCTATTTTAAACGAAGCTTCGAATAATATTGTGAACAGTGAGGTTAATGAAACAAAAATGATTGATGTTTTAGACCAATTAAATTATGTATGTAATGCTTTTGATGGATATGCTAATGATAAAAAAGAAATTATAGTTTTTTCATTAACGGGAACAACACCTGTGGATGCATCAAACACGTCTTACGCGAACACATTAGATGAATTACGAGGTGATTTACAAATTATAGGGAGCGGTGTATCGGCATTCACCAATAATTTAGAAACTTATAAATTAATACCAACATCAAACGAAGAGTCTTGGAATGATAATTTTCAATTTAATACGTTCATAGACTCAGACCCTTTAGCTATTTCCGCAGAAGAAAATAGATTTTTTATGATTTTTGGAAAAGAAATAATAGACGATTATAATAAGTTTGTTAATGAAGTTGTTGATGTGGTTAACAATAATGAAAGAAAAACTGAATGGACAAATTACATACTAACTAATTTGGGCATCGACACACCAACAGGGATATTTAAACAATATAAATCATCAAAAGATTTTGTAGATAAAAGGTTCGATGAATTCGAAACTTACTACAACACTGTTTTTTGTTCAACTTGTAGTTATAATATTAACAAAGATAAAGAAAGAAAAATGAATTTCTCTCAAGTATTGTTTCCTAACCAAACGGAAGTTGACAATATGAAAGCTATAAATTCATCAGTCAATTCTACAGGAGATGAATATAACCTAAAAATATCTTTTAATTAAAAAAAATGCAATATTATAATAGATACCAAAATTTTCTAATAAATGGTCAACAAACTGTTGTTCCATTTGTTAATCTACCCCAAAGAGCATCAGACCAAAGATATTTTTATGTAAAAAATAAAAGTAGATTAGATAAAATTAGTTTCGAAAAATATGGAACACCATATTTTGGTTGGTTGATTTTGACCGCCAATCCTATTTACGGTGGATTGGAGACTAATATACCCGATGGTGCAATATTAATAATACCTTATCCATTAATAAGTGCTTTGCAAGGCTACAAAAGCGCATTAGATACACATATTTTTTATTATGGCCGTTAATGACATAACAAAATTTAGACAAATCTATAATCAAGAAAATAATATTTATGTAGAAGCAGACTACGATAATATTATTTTAATTGACCCAAACAAAGTTATAGATGCAAACAAGAACGTAAAAGATAGATACGTTCAACAAGAAAACCTTGTAATGTATGCAAACTTAGAAACTCAAATTATACCTAGAACAAAATTGGCAATTGGAGATACTTTTGATAGTCCTGTAGTGAATTCTCAAATTGCGTCCCTATCGAATTTTCCCGATGATTTAAAACTTAATTTTCTTAAACCTAAAGGTAAAAAAGCTTTTGATACAAGTTGGTCTGATGAATTTACGGGAAGAGGAGCCCGTGTTGGGAAAGGAATAAACCAAAACGCCGAATACAAAACTTTACAAAACGGTGAAAACGTATTCAAGCAAAAAGTTTTGAATTATGAAGACACCCAAACTTTGGGTATAACAAGAATAGAGGTGAAAATAAAACCCGCAAATGTCACTGAGGTTACTATAGATTTGATTGATATAAGAGGAAGAGCCTTATTTGAACAAGGTGACAACTCATTATATTCGGTTTTTTTTAATTTGCCATACCCTCCTTTTTTTCTTATATTAAAAGGGTATTATGGTAAAGCAATTAGATACCAACTTAGTTTAGTTGAATTTAATGCAAGTTTTGAACCTGATTCGGGTAACTTTAAAATTTCGTTGAAATTATTAAGTCGTAATTCTGCCATTTTGGCCGATAGTATTATTGCATACGCAAAACACTCACCTAAAATGTTTCAAACAGAAACAATAATTACAACCAATACATCAAACTCTTTTAATAATGGCGTTAATACTAATAATGTTCAAACTGTTGTTGAATCTATTGGTGTTCAAAAAATGAAAGAAGCGTATTCGGTATATAAGAGTAAAGGATTAATTACTTCCGATTTTCCTGAAATAACTATCGAAGAATTTATTGCAAAAATTGAAAACTTACCGGCTAATTTTCAAGCCGAATTAAAAAAGGCTGATTTTACAGTAATGAAAGATGTTCAAGATTTTCAAACAAACGTTATTAAACTAAGAAATGCTGTTTTTGCAAATTCTGTAAATGAATTTTTAGACCCTTCTGAAAAAATATTAAAAGGTCAAATACTCTACCCATACAAAGAAAGTATTTCCTATGATGATAGAATAAAATATAAAAACAGAGTTGAAACAGACATAAAAACCTACGTTGATGCTCTTAAGGCTAATAAAAGTTTTGGAACTAACGGAGAATATAAATTACCAAACGCAGGTAAAATACCAGGTGAAATACCTATAAAAATATCAATTACAGATGTTTTTGAAAAGGTAGATTTTAACAAACTTACTGATGATGAATTTAGACAAAGTTATGCAATTAACTATGGGAACAATCCAACAGATAACCAACTAAACAAATATATTACTGATTTTAAATCAACGAATCCAAACTTTATTTATAACGAAAAAACAAATCAGCTTGAAGATGTGCGTCCTGACTTTTATAAATTTGGTGATAAAGTTGGAAATTCTCCAAATTATGTTCCTGACAGTTTTTTAGACAAAATTCAAAAAATTAGTGACGAGTTAAATAGGAAAAATCAACAAATAGAGCAAGAGCTAACAGAATTTTTAGCCGACAAAGTAGTGAATGGGCCAAATTCTTTAGGATTTATACCAACTATACGAAACGTATGTGCAGTGATATTTGCAGGTCTTGATGGTTTTTACAGAATGATGGAAAACACACATCAGAGTGCATGGAATCAAAGAACAAACCCTACAAGATTAGCATCAATTATTCCCCCAACAAAAAAGTTTGGAGTCGACTCAAAAAATCTTGTAAACGGAACAAATTTATTGAATGATTTAAACGTTGTTTATCCTTGGCCACAATATTTTGAAAAAGAAAAACAAAAAGATGGGACAGAGTTGTATGTGATTAAATATCCTGGTGACCCATCTGTTATAAATACAACTAAAGGATTTGACGGCACTGTTTGGCCTGAGGTTGCATTTACTGAAGCTTACATGAATGCAATAACCCAAAAAATCGTACCACCAAATCCAAACTCGTATCCAAACTCAAAAAGTCTAAATGATGTATTATCCATAAATGCTCTTGAGTATCCATTCAAAGTAATCCCATACACTAACACGCAAGAACAAAGTTATTTGTATGAAATATTTGAAAGAAGTTACGTTGGTGCTCACTATGCTAAAATGAATAGAACAGGTTACAATACTGAAAACATATCAACATTTTTAGGTAACTTAGAGGCAAAAAATATTACAACAACAGCAGTTAAAAATAATACTCTTACACAACTACTAAAAGATTTCAGATTTACTTATACGACTTTTTTAAGTACACTTAGAAAAATATCTAACAATGGAACTGGTACAAATTGGACCTTATATTCTGATTCTAGTTTTGTTACAGAATATATTAAAAATCTTTTGGAATTAGATAGTGGAACAAAAACTTTAGACGTTTATAACAATGTTTATAGTTTTGATACTTTAAAAAATAGTTCGGTTGCAATCGATAAATCCATACCTTTACCTGACTCCATTAAAAATTTTATCAATGGTTCACAAGCAAACGACACATACTATTTAGATAATTACCCAATAACAAATGTTAATTGGTTAAAAACTAATTTACAAGGAGGTCAAAATATAACAACAGTTAATGATTTTAACAAAACACAAACGTTTTTATACTTGGATGAGAAAAAAACTTTGGGTAGAATAGACGAAACTGAAACTTTAAAAAACATTGGGGCCTTTGTTTCTAAATACGGATTTAAAAACTTTACCCAACCTTTTATGACAAATGTCACTAATAATGTGCCGGTAAATTCGCAAACCTCACTTAGTAGTTTTTATTCTACTAGATTAGAAAAAGACCTTTATTTAACTGAAAGTATTTTTGATTATGGAAATAGTTATAGTGGCCAAGTTGGTACAAAAATACAAACAACATCACTAATCAATACACCATATTTTGTAAATGCAATTGTTGAAGGAGTCGAAAATCAAAAAAACAATGTGACTAACCCATATGTTGCATTAGGTTATTTATACCTTAATTCACTTCCATTAATAACAACAAGAGAAAAATTAAAAACTTTCGATGAAACAAGTTCGATACCAACAGACTTGGATTATTTGGCATCAACTTTTAACAAATTTTCTGCAATTCATAAATTACCTTACGCATGGGTTTTGAAATATGGTAGTATATGGCATAGATATAAAAAGTATGTCGAAACGAATGTTGATATTTTAGATAATAAAATATGGAACAATTTTGACTATTTGAAAAGTTACGACACAACAGGAACTACCCCAAGTAGCGCTCTTAAAATAATTGTACCGGCATACACAGGCGGCTCAACACAAGTCGAAATCCAACTTCAAACAACCATACCTTTAGTAGTAAACCCAAGTCAAACTTTAGATAATATTACATTGGGTTTTTACCCTAAAGTTATAAACAATGTATATAGGTATTTTTACAGTAAAGATTTACCAATACTCACAACACCGACATATCAATCTTTTTTAGACGCTTACAATAATAACGGATTTAGAACAGCAACTAATCAATCGTCTGGTAAATTCTATAAGTTTGGTTTTGATTTAACAAACCCAAATCGTTCATTGGGTAATAAAAACTATTACACATTTTTTGATAATCCCGAAAACAGTCAAAACTTTTTAATAATACCATCACAAGGAGGTATTAAAATTAATCAAACTAACTTTGAATGTTTTAATACTTTAGACCAAATAAAAGAAGAAGTTTTTAATAATAATTCTGTTTATAATGGTAGTGTAAGAACACTATGGGGTATTTCACAATTTGGTTACTTTAACAACTCACTTATTAGAAAACCACTACATAATGAATATCTCAAAACAATTTATACAGATAACTCTAAAAATTTAGATTTTGAACTAAAAAATACTACATCAACATACTCAAACATTGAAGAAATTTTTTCAGTGTTTGAACCTGAAATATTAGACAAATTTGAAAAGTTATTTTTAAGTTTTTGTAACCCAACACCATCAGTATCAGACATTGTTTTAATTGATGAAGTTACAAATTCAAATTATACTAACGTAGGCGGAGTAAGCAACGTTAAAGAAAAAAGACTATTTCATCAAATGGAAGCGCTATTTATGGTTCCAAAAAATAGTGTTTCACTTTTGAACGATGAAGCTCAAGACGGAATTCGTTTAGCTGAAAAACAAATATCTAATTTTTTCCCTAAGTTGGTAGATTTTTTAAACTTTGATTGTGTATTAAAGTTAGGTAACCCAGGAAATTTCAAAAGAAGAGTTTTTAATTACTTTAGTGGAAATGCTGCTTTCACACCTTTGAACCCATTAACAGTCCCAAATTATGTAAATGGAACACTACCGAGTGACGGCACAATTCTACCCCCAACTCTAATACAAAGTATCGCAGCGAAACCGGCCGAATGGAAAGCGTTAAAAAAATATGTTGGTGAATTCACTCAAGATGGTATTAAATATGCAGACTCAGGAAGTACAATTACTGATTTTTTTACTGCTAATAAAGGTATGGATGTTGAGTTTACTGTTTCAAACATAGAAACATTTTACCCACTAATTAGGTTATTTGCAAAACAAAAGTTAGAAGACCCAACCCTTAATAAAACTAAATTTCAACAGAGTATATCGAATTTTTTATTACAACAACAAAATTTTAACTCAGAAAATTTAACTCAAACCTTTACAAAACTTAATGCAGACCTACCAACAGTAACAGTGAAAAATTCAGGTATAGTTTATTCGTCTGCAGGTAATGTTGCGAAATTAGAAACGTATTCGTTACTTAAAACAATGAATGATAAGTGGATTAGCGGAACCGACTTTTTGAATAAAACAATTTTTGAAGATTTTTTATTTCAAGATAAGGCCGGAAGAGATGTTGGTAACGAAATTACAATAGATTTAGAAAAAATTAAAGATTTAC
>Ga0194118_10005182_pt1 | contig 13746 bp, 8 predicted proteins | sample TA2MahsurfametaG_2_FD_148662 | JGI IMG/M metagenome (GOLD analysis project Ga0194118, IMG submission 148662) | Freshwater microbial communities from Lake Tanganyika, Tanzania - TA2015013 Mahale N5 surface | ecosystem: Environmental > Aquatic > Freshwater > Lake | place: Tanzania: Lake Tanganyika...
CGCTTCGACACCTAACAGTATAAAACCGCAGGAATTGCGGTTCACTATACTGTTAGGTGTCGAAGCGTTCGCGTATATAGAGCAAAACTTTTATGGGATTTCTATCATCACTGTTTGGGGGCGGCCTTAAGAAACATCCGGAACGGAATGATGTCGTTGGCGTCCCGCGCGGTGATCGAGAATTCAAGAGAGCACGTGAGCAAGTGATGGCGACACTTAGAGGATTCATTGAGGAGGTTCAGAGTCCTGTGGAAGGCGCACGTTATTTGGTGAAGGTTGAGCTCAAGGAAGGCAAGGATGTTGAGCATGTTTGGCTTGAGCCCGTTAAATGGATAAACCCAGGCTTGGCTGGCATCCTTGCAAGTGAGCCGGCCTTTATCAAAGGTTGCAAAGCCGGTGACCTCATTAAGCCATTACCCGACCAGATTTCCGACTGGGTGATTATTGCGCCTGACGGGTCGAAGCGCGGCGGTTTCACGGTGGATACCATTGACAAACGACGAAAGTAGTATGACGACACCTAACCATGCGCTGCAGCGAACCCGGCGTGAGCGTCGCGGTTGCAATCGTTGCGTCCCGTGCGCCGGGTCGCTGAGCTTGGGTCGTTAGGCGGCTAATCCAGATCGAACTCAGTTACTCCAGATGTATCCAAAAGACTTGATGCAAATCCTGAGGGCACTGCCAATCAATCTGATCCTGCTGACGACTTTGAGGATGATCTCAGCCGCGGAGACGCCGTCCAAGGAGGCAACTCCGCTGGATCTAAAAGGGACGAATGTGCAGAGGCTGGAGGTCAGTGCGTCTCTGATCGGCTTCACCAGCACCAAGGTGTTCTACACGCTTGGCGAACACCGGGTGGTGGTGGTGATCCACATCGACAACACGAAGAAGGGGTTTCCCGTAACCGGCAAAGTCTGTCAGTTTGCCAAGGAGGTGACCCCGAACGACATGGCCAATTGGCTGAACAATCAGTACTCGGACGCCCGCTTCCCAAAGGTGCCTGAGCCCAAGGTGACAGTCCAGCTGCCGGAGGGAGCGTGCCAGTCGTTGGAGAGCAAGCTCCTCGGCCAGAAGTCGGCTGCCAATACCGCCTACAACCATTACCGCGTCGAGTTCAAGCTCCCTGAGGTCAAAGTGAACGAACAAATCCGGTTAACGGAGTTCAAGGACACTGTGAATGTTTACGTCATGGTGAAATAGCCGGTATTCGAAGGTCGCTCACACTGTGACTCGTGGCCGGGTACCACCAAAAGGCACGCCGAACCAGAGCGCTGCAGCTAACGGCCTCTCCGCCGTCCGCTCGCGCGTCGCGGGAAATCGTGAGCGCACCGTGCGCTCCACCACCGCCGCCGAGGCCGTCGCTGAGCTTGGGACGTTGGGCAAAACCTAACACCCCTCGTTTTATGGCGACTTACATACACAAACACGACCAAAAGATTAGTCCTCTTGATGACAGCCAAATTCTCACGGCGATTCGGGACCGTATCTACTAGCAGAGAGAGGGCGGGGAAAATATTCTTAGTAGGACGCATTCCACGAACTAGCAAAGGCGGTAGCCTTTCAGGCGCGCACTGACCAAGTCAATTGGTCAGAAGTTTTTTGTAGTTGGGCATGAGGCCCGGAGGGTTCAATCCCCGGCCCCGCTGCCAGCCTTGACCGCCATTTCCCGCTTCGGCCCGGCGAGTTTCATCGGCGGAATTGAGCCGTTGGCTTTCGGCAGGTTGAGGAGACGCTGCGCTTCAACAAGAAGAAACTTCGTTTCCATGAAGGGCTGGTAACTAATGTCCTGCCAGCGGATGCGGCCCTCGGCGTCCACAAGAAATGTGCCATGCAGAGGTTGCTGCTCGAAGTCGTCGTGCGCCCGGAACGCTTTAAACGACCCTAGATCGGGATCGGCGGCAAGGCGGATGGGAAAACCGCCGTTGTATTTCGCCTTTTCGATAGTGAATTGCAGGCCGCTTGCCGTGTCTGTGCTGACGGCGAGCAATTCGATGCCCGCCTGTTTGAATTCCGCTGCCAGCGGCGCGTAGGCCACGAGTTGTTCGATGCAGTGGGCACAGCCCGCACCGAGGTAAAAGATGACCACAAGGGGCTTGCCGCGATATTGACGTAACGAAACCTTCTTGCCCTCGCCATCCGTGAGCGTGAAGTCCGGCGCGGCGGGCGGCTGCCAGCGGAACGGCCCGAGCGTCGCGAGGCTCGGCCGCGACCCAAAATCCGATGAGCGCGTCAGTGGCGGTCGCCAGTCTCCGGCGAGCTTCAAGTCCCGCGCGACGGGGGCGAGGCGGCGCATCACGGGCACGTCGAGGTCAGCCTCGGCGGCGAGCTCCCGCAGCCTGTAGAAAGCCTCGAAGGCCTCCTTGAATTGGCCGGCCTGATAGGCGAGATCCACGTGGTGTGCCAGCGGCAGCACCTGTTTCTCGGCTGCCTTGGCGGCTTCTTGCGCGAGCTGCATGGCTTTTGGTTTATCACCCGCGGTGAAATACAGGCGCGCCAGGCGTTCCTTTGGCATGCTGGCAGCCTTGCTCAACTGCTCTCTCGCGAGGGCGAACTGGCCTTCCTTCAGCGCGATGACAATGCGCAACTCGGCGATGGCCGCAGCGATAGAATTGGAGCTGGCTGTGGCGAGCAGTGCGGCTCCGCCGCTGTAGCCGCCGGAGGCGGACTTCTTGGTGTCTGCCTTCGGTGCAGACGCGGGCGCAGGTGGAGACGGAGATTTCGCAGCATCGGTGGAGTTCGTGCGTGCGGTCCCCTCCCCGGGGGCTGCTCCCCTCGTGAGGGTGGGGGAAGAAGAGGCAGCCGGCTTCCCGGCCGGCGCATTGGTCGGGGACTTGGGCGCAATTTTCTGGGCAAGCGCCTCGAGGGCGGCAAGCTGGTTTTTCCCGCGAGTGATGTCACCCGTCTGCAGCGATGCAAGGCCTAACGCATGCAAGCGGCGGGCTTCGTGATCGTTACTGTCTGTGGGCGGGAGATACGGAGAGTCCGCGAGGGCAAGCAATTCATCCCACAACTCATAGCGCACGAGGGTTTCGAGCAACCGCTGGTAACCGTAGTTCGAACTGCCCCGGGTGAGTGAATTGAACTTCGGATGGCGGGGTAACTCGATCATGTTCTTTGCCAAGTCCACGGCGCGGCGTGCGGCCCCGATGTAGTTGAGGTCGCGAATGAGCCATTCGTTGTTGTGAGCGAAGTTGTGGATTTGGTCAGGCAGAACGTGATTGCTCATCATGTAGGCGTGATCTACGCGCGCGCTGGCTTCCTGCTGCCAGGCAGCGTCCGAGTAACGCCGAAGCGCCGAGTAAGTGTGACCGCTCATGTGCCACATGTGCGCAATGCCGGGTCCGGCTGCGCCGCAGTTCGCGGCAGACGCCAGCGCATTGGTCGCGCGCGCACCTTCGTCCCACAAGTGAATACGATAGTGGTGTGCCGGATGCGTGGGGTTGGCGGCGAAGACGGCATCAAGCAATGCGTCCACCTTCTTCTTATCGCCATAGGGGACGCCCTTCGAGTTGCCCTGCCAATACTCGACCGCCAGTAGCGCCTTGGCCTCGATGTCGGCCGGGTAGTTCTTCACGATGGTTTCAAGAGCCTTTTGGTATTCTTGCCGGCGCTCTTTTTCCGGCTTCTTGTCGTCGCGCAGCAAGTTCGCCTGCGCAGCAATCCACTGCTGTTCGCGCGGGCTGACACCGGCCTGATACTTCTCGGCGGTACGGATGAACTCCCGTGCGCGCTTGGCATTGTTCACATTCGCCATCGCGATGCCCCAGTAAGCCGTAGCACAAAAAGGATCGAGCGCCGCCACTTGCCGGAAAGACCGCTCGGCTTCGAGGTAGAAAAAACCGTGCAATTGACCAATGCCTTGGTCGAAAAACTTCTGTGCGAGCGGACTCCGCGTGGCGATGGGAAAATGGATTTCGCCCATGCCGGGTAGGAGGTGTGCCTGCTGGCGCGGGCCTTCGTTAAACGCCTCGCCGTGCAGGGACTGGCCAGCGGGCGTGTCGTGGTCCGCGCGCGCAGCGAGGGCGCAAGCAAGGCTGCCGACTAGGATCAGAAGAGACGGGCGGTTCATGTGCACAAGCGCCATCGAGTGGCAACGGTAGCCCTACGAGGTCTGAGGATGGTGGCGTCGACGCGTCTTTGCGGCAACGTGTTTCTCGCGCTCGAATGCCCCGCCCACGCAATAAGTCTGGCTCTCGATGAAATTACTATTGCTCGCATCCGTCTGGCTCGAGTGCGTCGCCATGCTCACCGCCGCCGCGCCGCCACCCGATTACCGCTTCAAAGTTGAAATCCTCGCCGTCGGCAACATGCCGCAGCCGATGGAACTGGAGATCGCACCAGACGGCCGAATCTTTTGGAATGAGCTTTCCGGAAAGCTAAAAATCTGGAAACCCGGCGGGCAAATCGTCGAGGCCGGGACGGTTCCGGTGTATAACGCACAGGAGAATGGCTTCCTCGGTTTCGCGCTCGACCCAAAGTTTACGCAAAACAGCTTCATCTACCTTTTTTACTCGCCGACGAACTACCCCGGCCAGCGCCTCAGCCGCTTCGTTATGCGCGGTGATGCCCTCGATAACCGCAGCGAGAGGGTCATCCTCGAATTCTCCGAGCAACGCCGCGAGTGCTGCCATCACGCGGGGACAGTGGAGTTCGCGCCAGACGGTTGTCTGCTCATCTCAACCGGTGACAACACGCATCCCGGCGGCGACACAGCGGGTTACGCGCCGATTGACGAGCGGCCCGGCCAAGAGCCGTGGGACGCGCAAAAGTCCTCTGCCAATACACACGACTTGCGCGGGAAAATTCTCCGCCTGCGCCTCACGCCCGAGGGCGGCTACACGATTCCCGATGGCAATTTGTTTCCTAAGGACGGCTCGGCGGGCCGACCTGAGATTTACGTGATGGGCTGTCGCAATCCGTGGCGTATGAGCGTGGATTCGCGCACGGGCATTATCTATTGGGGCGAGGTCGGCCCCGACGCAGGTGGCGACGGCCCCCGTGGTTCGCGCGGCTACGACGAAATCAACCAAGCGCGCAAGGCCGGCAACTTTGGCTGGCCGCTTTTCGTCGGCAGCAATTTCACCTACGCGAAATACGACTTCGCCACTAAGTCCGTCGGCCCACACTTCGATCCCGCGCGGCCCACGAACTCCTCGCCAAACAACACCGGCGCGAAGGTGCTGCCCCCCGCGCAGCCCGCGTTCATTTATTGGCCCTACGGCGAGTCGAAGGAATTCCCCATGCTTGGCACAGGCGGGCGCACTGCGTGCGCGGGTCCAGTCTTTCACTTCAAGCCGGAGTTTAAAAAGACCGGCGGCTTTCCTGAGCACTTTGACCGTTGCCTGCTCTTCTGGGACTGGCAGCGACCGTTCATGAAATGGGCTCGGCTGGACAGCGACTCGCGGCTCGCCGGCATCGAATCATTCTCCGCCGCCATCGCGGTCGCGAACGCAAAAAATCGAATTACCGAGGCTGAGCGGGCTGGCACGTTCGTCATTCGCCGGCCTGTGGACGCCCAGTTCGGACCGGATGGCTGCTTGTATCTCCTCGATTATGGTGAGACGTGGGGCGGCAATCCCGATGCCAAGCTGATTAAAATTTCTTACCAGTGGGGCAACCTCGCGCCTATCGCGAGAGCTACGGTGATGCCCACCGCCGGACGCGAGCCCTTGCAAGTCGCACTTTCCGCTGCGGGGTCCAAGGATCACGAAGGCGACGCGCTTAAGTTTGAGTGGCGCTTGCACGGACCGACAAGCGCGGCGACCAACGCACCGGGAAAAGCCTCCGCGAGTTCACCCGCGCCCGTCGCGAAGCTCGTGGCCTCCACCGCTGAAGCGAAACTCACCGTGCCGCAGCCGGGCAATTACATCGTCGAGCTGCGCGTGTCGGACGACCAAGGCGCGAGTAGCAAGACGACCTTGCCGCTCATTGTCGGCAACACTGCGCCGTCCGTCCGCTTCATCGCACCGGTGGACGGCGACTTTTTCACACCCGGCAAGCCGCTCGCCTACAAGATAGCCGTGACCGACGCCGAGGACGGCACTTCCACGCAGAACGACGAGTTGATGGACGCGCGCGTGTTCATGACCGCGAAGTTTAGCAAGGGTGACGGCAAGGACGCGGTGGACGAGCCGGGCCTCGCGCTGATGAAACAAAGCGACTGCTTCAATTGCCACGCCGTCGAGACGAAGGTCGTTGGCCCCGCGTTCCTGGAAGTGGCGAACAAGTATCGCGGGCAGGCAGGCGCACTGGACGCAAGTGTGCAACGCGTCATCAAGGGCAGCAGTCGTGTGTGGGGTGAGGTACCAATGCTCCCGCACGAGGGGCTCACGACCGACCAAGTGCAGCTCATGGTGCGCTGGGTATTCGGACTGGAACCGGGCAAAGCCGGCAGCGCGATGACCCGTGGCCTTGGCGGGAACGTTACGCCGCCGACGGATACCAGCCTGCGCTTCGCGAGCCTTGAGGCCACTTACACCGACCTCGGGCGTGGGCCGGCGGGCTCGCTCGCGGGCCGTTCCGCAGTGCAACTCCGCAGCCGCCGTCTCGAGGCCGAGGTGAGTGAGGTATCGGGCGCCAAAGTTTCCGGTAACCACATTGGCTCGATCAACCACGGTCACTCCGTGAAATTCACTAGCCTCAACCTCGCGGACACCGCGAGCGTTACCGTACGCGTAGCGAGCGGTGGCGTAGGCGGCAACATCGAATTCCGCTCCGGCTCCGCGACGGGTGAACTGCTCGCGACGCTCAAGGTCGAGAACACCGGCAAGTGGGACGCGTGGAAGGACGTGACTACCGAGTTGAAGCCGCCCCCTGGCCGAGGCGATGTCGTCGCCGTCTTCGTAAACCCCGGCAAAAGCGGCCTGATGAATGTGGACTGGTTTCAGTTCAACGCGAGGTAAGCAAAGTCGTCAGCAACAGCAAATCGTAAGGCCTTTCAACGCGGAGGCAGGGACGCAGCGAAACGCCGAGACCATCTAGAAAGGCTTGGGTTGCCCGAGGAATTTGCCAAAGGGCTTCCAACCAGATCATTACCCTTTTGCGTCTCTACCTGCTCCGCAGGTTACTTATCGAACTGGCCGCGCGCGAGCTCTGAGAGCTCCAACGAGCTGAACCAACCGCGGCGCACTTCCTCCATCGCGTTAAACTCGGCCAGCGCTTTGGCTTGCGCGGGTGTCCACGCGGGCGCGAGATTTGGGCCAGCGGATTCTGCAGGTGGGTATTTCGGGGACTTCTTGGCCTTGTCAAGCGACGCGAAGGTGCCGGCAGGCGGAAGGGTCAGAGATCCGGTCTCGCGCAACTGAGCTAATGCCTCAAGCAGCGGCACGTTTTGGCTGACTACGGTCTTGACCATCTCAAAAATCTGCTGGAAGGGCAGTTCTAACGGCAGCGTTGCAAAGTCCGCGCTTGTATCGTTGGACAGGCCCTCCGGCGGTGTTACCGCCGCTGGGGAGACGGCGATGTTCTGCCATTGATTTCGGCGGTCAAAGTAACCGAGCTGAGCAACGAACTTCGTGCCGCCGCGCCCGACGTGGATGAACCAGTTGCGCGATTCCGGGCGAACGAGCTGAGTTACCAACGGCTCTCCAGAAACTTCTTTGGCATACACTCGCACAGTCAGGCGACCCGCCTCCGACTTGGCGTTGTATCTACGCTGCTCGTCACTAGAGAGATCCCAGTGCGCATAAAGCCACTGCGGATCGCGCGCCGCCAGCCAAAGTTGCGCGGTGCCGTAAGACTTCGGCAGCTCGCCGCACTCCTCTGATTGCCCGGTGTGGGGAGGCTGCGTGACGGGGCCCAACGCATAACGCTGACCAGGACCGCTTGCCCCCGCCGCCGCGACGTTGTCGCCCGCGAGCAGGATTGGAGGAATCTCCGACTTGGCTGCCCGGGCATTGCGCCGCTTGACGAGGCGCTGGGATTTTATTGCCTTGGCCGTTGCGACCCGGGCAAGACGCTTAACTTTTTTAGATTCTTTGGGCAGCGGCTGGGCCAGCGCCTTGTTGGCGATCTTGACGCTCCGTTTGGCTTTGGCGGTCGTGGTCCGGGGGGCAACGGCAGCTGCAAGCTTAAGGGCTCGACGGCCTTTCACTGCGGACGCGACTTGAGCGCGGCGAAGCTTTTTTTTAGGGGGCTTCATACAGTTTCCGAGGCTAGCGGGGCGGAAGGGCAACGCCTTAACTTCGCCACGCAGCCTGCGCCCAAGTCCACCGCTCGCGCAACGGAAATCTCCGTGCCATTCGGGAACTGGGCGCGCCTTTGGCTCGTCAAATTCCTTCTTCCCATTTTTCCGGCGCGTTCCTAGATTTATGTCTCTGCTCGAGACGAAATTTTTGAGCAAACAACCCGACCAAACCCTATGGCCGCTGATAATTCCGTCGTCGCAAAAGTCGAAGCTCCGCCGCTGAAGCCGCTCGCGCTCAAGTCCCGCCTCGCCCCCACCCCTTCCGCCGCGCCCAAATACGCCGTAACGCTCAAGAACGCTGCTGGCCAAGCCGTCACCGTGGCCGACCCGCGCGCCACGCGCACGCTCGTGGCGCTCATGAACGTCCACGCCGTCGTCGGTGGCGCGGCCTGCCATTGGGGCGGTCCTGCGGCCTTTGCGGAAATCATGGCAGCGGTCCACGCGCAGATGTTCGCCACGCAAGGACGGCAATGGCACGAAGCGTTCAACTTCGTCAACGACGCCGGCCACACGGAGAATGGCATCTATGCACTGCGCGCTCTTTATGGGTTTGATGGCATGACCTTCAACACGCTTAAGGGCTTCCGCAGCATCGCCAGCAAGTTCACCGGCCACGGCGAGTCGCACCTCAACCCCGAGGGCGTACTCGTCTCCAACGGCCCGCTCGGCTCCAGCCTCCCGCAGGCGCAGGGCCTCGCGATGGGCGACCGCACCGCAGGTCGCGACCGCGTCACCATCTGCACCGTGTCCGACGGCGCGGCGATGGAAGGCGAGGCGAAGGAAGCTTTCGCCGCCATCCCTGGCCTCGCCGCGAAGGACCGCGTGAATCCCTTCGTGCTAATCCTCTCCGATAACGACACAAAGCTCTCCGGCCGTATCACAAAGGATTCCTTCTCCATGCAGCCGAGCTTAAATGCGATGGCCACGCTGGGTTGGAATGTCATTCCTGTTCCGAACGGCCACGACTTGCAGGCGGTATATCTCGCAGTGGAGAAGGGCATCGCCACCGTTAAAGCAAATCCAAAGCAGCCCGTTTGCCTCTGGGTGAAAACCGTGAAGGGCGTCGGCATCAAGGCCACCGTGGAAAACTCCGCCGGCGGCCACGGCTTCCCGCTCGCGAACGGCGAGAAAATCGGCGACTGGGTCACCGAGCTTTACACCGGCGACACCGCCCCCGCCGAGTTTGTCGCGTGGGGCGCGGCGCTGCGATCAGATTGGGAAAAGAAGGAAGCCGAAAAAAAGGTGAAGGCCGCTGCCGCCGCATCGGCTGCGCCCGCCGCGCCGGCCGTGAAGAAAGACAAAGTTCAAGCCGGCCTCGCGAAAGGGGCCGTCCGCGCCGCGACCGAGGGCTTGCCGGTCTTCTCTGTCTCCAGCGACGTGCAAGGCTCCACCGGCGTGAGTGCGTTTCAGAAAGCATTGCCCGACCGCTTCGTAGAAGTCGGCATCGCCGAGTCGAACATGATTAGCGTGGCCGCCGGCTACGCGAAGTGCGGCTTCATCCCCATCGTGGACACGTTCGGTCAGTTCGGCGTCACTAAGGGAAATCTCCCGCTCACGATGGCCGCGCTCTCGCAAGCGCCCGTCATCGCGATGTTCAGCCACATCGGTTTCCAGGACGCCGCCGACGGCGCGAGCCACCAAGCCACGACCTATCTCGCGGCGCTGAGTTCCATCCCGCACACCTGCGTCATCATGCCTAGCTGCCCTGACGAGGCGGAGTCACTCATGTATCAGGCCATCACGCGTTACGCCGCCGATCGGACAGCAGGCAAGGACGGCGAGAGCTACATCTTCTTCGTGGGCCGCGAAAATTATCCCATGAGTTGGATTCCCGGTGCGACCTATCCGTGGGGCAAGGCGCAAGTTCTTGCTCAAGGAACCGACGTCGTCCTCATTGGCTGCGGAGTGCTGCTCGACAAAGCCATTGCCGCTGGCAAGAAACTCGCCGAGCAAGGCGTGAAGGCCACCGTCATCAACAACCCGTTCATCAACCATGTGGACATCGAGACCATCGGTGCTGCCGTGAAGGCGGCGGGTGGACGCGTCGTGACTATCGAGGATCACCAAGTCGTCGGTGGCATGGGCGCGCAGGTCAGCCACGCGTTGAGCCGCGCGGGCATCGCACACCGCATGACCTCGCTGGGCATCCCCGGCGAGTTCGGCCAGAGCGCCTACCTCGCTGAGGAACTTTACAAACTGCATGGCCTGAGCGCCGACAAGCTCGTTCAAGCTGCATTGGCCTTGTTGAAGTAACCAAAATGAACTCTTCGCGAACGGCCAGGGCGGCGACGCTCTGGCCGTTTTGCTGGAGAGAACAACTTTGCCCAGCATGCCAAAAATCGTAGGCATTGACCTCGGCACCACGAACTCGCTCGTCGCGACGGTGGACTCCGGCATCCCTTACGTCATCGCGGACGCCGACGGCCAGCGCCTCTGTCCAAGCGTTGTGCATTTCCCGGCCGCCGGGGCCGCGCCCGTCGTCGGGCACGCCGCGAACCGTGTGCGCGTGCTGCATCCTGCCACCACCGCCTACTCGGTGAAGCGCTTCATGGGCCGGCGCGGCGCGGACATCCCGCGCGAGGACATGCTCTTGACCTATCCCGTGCGTGGCGACGGCGCTGGCCCGGTGACGATTCCCATTCACGGCCGCGACTTCACGCCCGAGGAAATCTCCGCCGAAGTCCTCAAGAAGCTGAAGTTTGCCGCCGAAGCCGACCTCGGTGAACACGTCACGCGCGCCGTCATCACCGTCCCAGCTTACTTCAACGACGCCCAGCGCAACGCCACCAAGCGCGCGGGTGAACTCGCCGGCTTCACCGTCGAGCGCATCATCAACGAGCCGACCGCCGCCGCGCTCGCCTACGGACTCGACCGGTTGAAGGAACATTCCAAAATCGCCGTGTATGACCTCGGCGGCGGCACCTTCGACCTCTCGATTCTCGAACTCAACGCCGGCGTCTTCCAAGTTCTCGCCACCCACGGCAACACCCGCCTCGGCGGAGATGACTTGGACAAACGGTTGGTGGACTTCCTGGTGGAACGCATCAAAGCCAGCGGCGGCCCCGAGCTAACCTGGCCACTCCTTGCCCGCTTACGCGAAGCTGCCGAAGCTGCCAAAATCCGCCTTTCCACGGAGACCGAGACCGAAATCTCCCTCCCCTTTCTCACGCCGGATTTCAGTTTCAGCCTCCGTCTCACTCGCGACGAACTTGAGCGCCTCACGCGCGACCTCATTGAGCAAACCCGCGCCCACTGCCTTCGCGCCCTAGCCGACGCCAAACTCGAAGCGCGTCAACTCGACCAGGTCATTCTTGTCGGTGGCCAGACGCGGATGCCCCTCGTGCGCCGCCTAGTGAGCGAGTGGTTCGGCTGCGCGGAGTTCGAGGAGGAGCGCGGCAGCCTGCGCCTCGGCGACAGCTTTCACGAGCGCAGCGGCCCGTTGCTCAACACCTCGCAAAACCCCGACGAAGCCGTTGCCCTCGGTGCCGCCATCCAAGCCGCTATTCTCAGCGGCGAATTCAAAAACCTCCTGCTGCTCGACGTCACCCCGCTCTCGCTCGGGCTCGAAACTTTCGGCGGCTTGATGAATGTCATTATCCCGCGCAACAGCACCATTCCCATAAAAGCGGGCGAAGTCTTCACCACTGCGGTGGACCACCAGCGCGAGATGCTCATCCACGTATTGCAGGGTGAACGCGAGCGCGCCGCCGACAACTGGAGTCTCGGCCAATTCGCCGTGCAATTTGAGCGTGCCCCGCGCGGCGTTCCGCGGGTCGGTGTGCAGTTCGAAATTGATGCGAACGGCATCCTCCACGTCCTTGCGCGCGATCTCAAAACCGGCGCACAACATGTCGTGGAAATGAAATCTGCCGTGGACGTGGCCGACGCTGAAGTGCAGCGGATGGTCGAAGAATCCGTCGAACACGCTTTCGAGGACTTGACCGCGCGCCGGTGGATTGAGGCGAAGTTGAAAGCGCAGGAAGTCCTCATCGCCGCGCAATCCGGCCTCACTGAGTGCGGCGCGGAACTGGACGCTGCCGCCCGCTCGCAAGTCGAGCTCGCCGTGACCGAACTGCAAGCCGCCCTCGCCACGGAATCCCCCGCCACCAAAACCGGCGATGTGGCCCGTCTCAAAGCCGCTCACACCGCCCTCGACACCGCCACGCAACCCCTCGCCGACCTGCTCATGGACAAGGCGATGGAGGCCATTCTCCGCCAACGCGGAGTAGTGAGCTGAAAACAAAAACGACGAGCAAAATGCCCGCCGCTTTCTGGAACAAATTGTTGGACTGGGGATCAGCCTTGCTGCTGACCGTTCAAATTGAGACTGGCAAATGGGCTGTTGGAGAAGCCATCGGCCTGCGGCTTGCCGCCCCGAACGGGAACTGAGCGTGGATCCGCCGAGCTGGGCGCTGGGACGGGTACTGGTTCGGCACCGTGGATGATGGGCTTTGCAATCGGCGCGTGGTGGGCCACGGACTCGATTTCGCCCCGCTCGTTCTTTGTGGGATGCTTGGCGCGCTTGTTTTTTGGCAGCGGGCTAATCATCACATTGATGGTCTTACCCATTAGCTTCGGCTCGAAGTCAGGATGGCCCCACGCGGCGGCATCCTTTATAAAGTTGGCGACAACTTGCTGGCCGATTTCCTTGTGAGCCATTTCACGACCACGGAAGCGGAGCAAAATTTTGACCTTCATGTCCTCGCAAAGAAAGTCGATCGCGTGCGCCAGTTTTACGCCAAAATCGTGCGGGTCAATGTTCGGCGAAAGCTGCACCTCTTTCACCTTGTTGGCGTGCTGATGCTTCTTAGAATCCTTCTCTTTCTTGGACTGTTCGTAACGGAATTTGCCAAAGTCAACGAGCCGACACACCGGCGGGTTGGCCGTGGCGGCGATCTCCACCAAATCCACGCCATGCTGGCGAGCTAGGTTGAGCGCCTCGGGCAGGCCGACAACCCCGATCTGCTGGCCTTCGGGTCCAATGACGCGTACATCGCGGGCGCGAATCTTCCCGTTGATGCGGTAGGCCGGCGCGGGAGGAATACGGGGGGAAAAGGGGCGACTCAAAGCGCCCTCTCCTTTTGAGGGTTATCCATGAGAGACTTTGTAACTGCTATCTGCCATGCGGCTGATGGGGTGTTTATTACGAAGACGGCCTGCGCCGCGCAAGTGAATTTTGACTGGCTTGACCAAAGGGGGTGATCAACTTGCCGCCATTTGTGTTGAAACTGGGTTTCAAGTGTCCCGGGCGCGCCGTGGACTACGATTTGAAGTGAGTCGCCATTCGAGGATTGCCCCAACAGGCGGGCGCATCAAAATTGGCGGTCGGGTTTCGAGTGCCAAGTAGCTAGCTGGCGGAGGTTTGGGATGGGGTGACCGACGGGATTCGAACCCGCAACAGCCAGAATCACAATCTGGGACTCTACCATTGAGCTACGGCCACCACTCGCAGGTGTGCAAACTAGAGACAGCCCGTAAATGGGTCAAGCGTGCGCTGCCCGAATGGAAACGGTCCGGCTCAGGCCGAGTAGTCGAAGTACACCGTCTTTAGCTTCGAGTAA
>Ga0194118_10005187_pt1 | contig 13743 bp, 13 predicted proteins | sample TA2MahsurfametaG_2_FD_148662 | JGI IMG/M metagenome (GOLD analysis project Ga0194118, IMG submission 148662) | Freshwater microbial communities from Lake Tanganyika, Tanzania - TA2015013 Mahale N5 surface | ecosystem: Environmental > Aquatic > Freshwater > Lake | place: Tanzania: Lake...
CCGGGGCGTTGGTGGGATAAGGGTTAGCTTGGAAAGCATCGGGGGATTGGAAACTTCCGGCCACCGTCATCGTGGCATAATTTCTCTTTAGCGGGTTGGTCACGCGACCCAGCGCGGACGTCCCGTTCACCTCCGCCCCGTCGTTGTACCCGTCCCCGTCCGTATCCGGGAGGAGCGGGTTCGTGCCCAAAGTCCCCTCCTCCACATCGGTCAACCCGTCGTTGTCGTCATCGGTATCTGTCGCGTCCGGAGTTCCGTCGCCGTCCGAATCACTGTTATCCACCGTCATGCTGATCGTCTGGGTGCCGGTAACCGTATTGAAATTAGTCGTCCTAAAATTTCCTGCCAGATCACCGGATCCCGCCGGCAACGATCCAAGGGTTTGGTTGGAGGCGTAATCAGAACCTTGGTTAATCAGGATGGCCATGAACTTGACGGTTTGCCCAGTTCCCGTCGGCACACCTAATCCGGCGAGGCTCAGATCCATCTCCACGCCCGTGGTGTGATCCGCGTAATTCCCAGTCACATTGTTGTAAACCGTGCGCAGCGCGGTCACCGGGCCACCGGAGACCGTGGCTGTGGTCGACTGTCCCAAGTTAGTACGGGATGAGCCCGGGGCCAACGGATAGAGCGCGGTCCAACCTCCCCCGTGAATTCGAATCGCGTAGTCGGGCGAAAAGCCGCTTTCAAAAGTCATCCCCGCAGAAGCGGAGGAACCAAAATTGTTGATCGCGTATTCCTCGCCGCCGCCGGAAATAAGATTATTAACTAAAACGTTCGCGCCCCCACTTTTGGAATCAATAAACAGGAAAAAGGCGTTGCCATCAGGACGACCCGCCAAAAACACTTTTAAAGAACCACCCTCCTGCTTGGCACTCAAACTGGCTAAAGTGTTTCCAGCACCCCATCCGCTAGTTACGGACTGTACGGCCAAAGCCGTTCCATAATCCGCCTCCTTGGTTCCATCCACGGTGATCTGCGCTTGCGCGCTGAAATTGAAAAACGAAGCGAGGCCGAGGGCCGCGCACAGGGTTGCCAGACGGGTTGACTTCATAGCTCTACCTCCAAAGAAGGATTTTCCGTACTTCATGGGCTTGAAGAATATCGCTCAAATATGCGATTTTTGCAAGTAAAACTTTATATTGAACTGTTTAATTTATTCCTCCTTCCACCTTTCACTTAAACATCTAAAATAAAATGCTTTATGCCTTAATTCCCAAGCTTTAAGGCTGACTTAATCTTCATCTTAATTATGAATCTAAATCTCGTTCACGTTCACGTTCTCGTTCACGAGCAATCTGGCCCCGACCACCGGTGACCGCCTACCCCCCCCTCCCTTCAATCCCCTGCCGTCAGCCCTTCGTCTCACCACCTTTCACCTAAATATTTGAAAACAAATATTTTACGCCTTCATTTACAAACTTTACGGCTGCCTTCATCTTAATCTTAATCTTAATCTTAATCTTAAACCTAAACTTAATCTTAAACTAACAAGCTACTTCCCCGCCTCTGGATACTTCGCCTTGAGAAGTTTATCCACGTAATCCTTCAGGGATGGATCGATCTGTTTGATTTTGCCGTAAAGCAGGTCGTCCAACTCCCTCATGGTCTTGGCCATTTTTTGGTAGGCGGCCAGCACGGCCGGATCTTTCTGGGCCGCCGCGGTGGCCGCCCCCAGCTTTTTCTGTAACTCGATCTGCTCCGGGGTCATCTCCGGCTCCGCCGCGCCCAAGGTGTTGGTCTGGGAAACCGAAACCGGGCAAATCCAAAGCCCGAGCAGAATCAGCACGGGGAAAACACATCTGCGGGAGAGTGAAACCATCACTTCCAAGTTCCCACCGTCTTGTTGCTGGCCCGGGGATCCACAAACCAGACCGCCACGGTCCCGCGGATGTTGGTGGACCGGCCATCATTGGTCACCGTAACCATGCCGTCGTAATCGTGGTCCACGGAAACGGAGAGATTGGACTGCCCGGTTTTGTAAAAACCCCGTGGGGTCACCAGTCCCCGGTTGCTGAGGTTCCCAGCGTTGTTGAATGTGAAATCGTTCGGAACCTCGAGAAAAACAATGCGCCGGGGATTGGCATTGGTGGCCTGCGGCCCGGCATCCCCGGCGAGGATCAGCGCCAAGGCCGAACCGGTTGGACCGACGCCGTTGTTCAGCCCGTTTGTCGGAAAGTAACCGTATTCGGCATGAAATTGCGTGAGGGCCGTGCGAATCTGCTGGGCCATGGCCGCCACCTTCGCCTTCCGCGCGCTCGCCAGCGCCCCGCCGATCGCCGGCACCGCCAAGCCGGCCAACAGTCCGATGATGGAGATGACCACCAGAATTTCCACCAGGGTGAAACTGCGAATACTTGTACGTGGTCGCTTCATTGGAAAAACTTCCACCTTATTGCGGCTCGGGTCAAGCGCCTGATCGTGGTTGCGGGTAACGGGTGCGGGTTACGGGCTACCTGCCCAGCCCCAATCAGGGGCAAGTTTAAGGCGGGAGGTGGAATTCCACCTTTCACCTCAAACCTTCCACCTTCCACCAAAAAATCCCTCCGCGTCTTCGCGCCCTTCGCGGGAACCCAAGGGAGTTGCGCGTTGCGGGTTTCTCGTTACGCGTCACCCGCCACCAGCCACCCGTTACCAAGCTCTCGTTCACCTTCACGTTCACGAACCCCCCTTCATCTTCATCCTCATCCTTCCACCTCATCCTCATCCAACAACTTACTCCACCACGTGGTTTCGTGTGTAGAGGACCTGTAGTTGGTAACCGGTCACATTGCCGACCGCATTGAATTGCGGGATCCTTTGGAAAACCGTCTGCTTCCTCACCTCACCCATGACGTTGGTTCGGATCGGGTTCCCGCCCGCATTGGTCACGACCACCAGTCCCTGCCCGATCGACCAGACGGAAAAGGTGTCGGACCGCGTGGTCAGCATGTCTAGAAAACCCCGGAGCCGGCCCTCCACAATATCCTCGCCCACGGTGCCGCCGTCGTGGGCGAGTTGGCTGGTCTCCAGGACCTCCCCAACCAAGGCGAACCCGTTGGGCGGATAGTTACTGCTCAGGGCAGCCCGATAGGCGGCCCAACCCGAGCCCCCAGCCCAACCCGATCCCGCTTGATTCGGAGCAGACAACACGTTGCTGAGCGACGAGGCAATTTGCAGAAATCGGCCGGAGCTCAGGATGGCATTGGTGTTGGTCACCATCGAAACGACCACTCCGTTGCTGAGAAAAGCGTTGGTGTTGGTGGAAGGCAGGTTGGTGCGCAAAGCCCCCATCGTCCCCAGCAGCGGCCATGGCCGGGCCTGGATCTGGTTGGCGGAGTTGACCGGCGCGCCGGGAGCGGTGCTGTTGGGGCCCTGCAGGGAGATGGCTAGGCCGTTTAGGTTGACCCGCGGTAAGGCAGTGGTGGCGTTGGTGGCGGTAAACGCATCCAGCAAAATCCAGTCGGGCGGTCCTTGGGCCAGCTCCGCAGACGGGGTGGGTTGCAAGCGAAGGGTGCGCCAAGGGATTCCCGCGTGCGCCGCTCCGATATGAGCAATGGAGCGAAAACCATTGATCGGAATGTAACCCGGTTGAAAGTGGGGATGATCACGCAGATCCACCAGTCCCACCGTTCCGGGATCGGCCCCCAGCCCGGTAACTCCAGTCGCACCCGCAAGAGTGTTGACCAAGCTGGAGTAAAGAGCGTTATTGGGGTTGCCTGGCGAAACGGGAGGCGTAACTCTGGGAAGCGGCGCAATCACTCCCGAACCGACCGCGTACCAAGCCCGCCAGTCAACAGGATAGGTGTTGTTGAAAAAAGCCCCGAGGGCGCCTTCGATCCAAACGCTGTTGGGCAGTCTTACCCTCGGGTCGTATTTGCCCAGACCTTGGGCATCGGCCGGGGAGAAAGCCCCCTGATTTTGGGTCGGCCCAACCCGGTTGTAGGCTGTGCCCCTCCGGGCGGCCGGGTAAACCGCCGTGGCTCGGTTGAAGGCCATCTGGCCGATATCAGCGGCAAAGCGCGTGTAGAAGGCGGGCCCAAAGCCGTAATTGGGCCCTTGGCTAAAGTCATCCAGCGATACCCAGTCCAAGGCCGTGTTACCAACGGACTCCAAAATCACACGATCCAACATGACGTAAGCCTGATCCACCCGGACCGGGTTCACCCCGTTGAAAAGCAAAGTCCAGACAAGAGGGACGCTCACGATCGTGTGCGACCGGGCAGGCAGCTCGGGCACATTCCGGGTGATAGGACTATCGATAGGCCAAGGGTTACCGTCTTCAATCATCGGGCCAGCCCAACAACCCAGGGTTCCCGTCAAACCCAGCAAGGGATCCACTCCGTCGCCGTCCGACCAGATGGTCCCAGTGACAGTCAAAAAATTGGGCGGGCCGGTCACCGTAGGAACAGCGTCCTTGTTGCCGGTGGTTACGTGAAACCGGAATTTCCTCGGAAGAATGCTGAGTTGAAAGTTGTTGGCGGGCAGGTCAAATCCCCATGGATTAAAAACCTCGATCTGAAGATAGAGGGTCACGGTGATGGACGAGCCTCCGGCAAAGGAGTCAACGGAAGCCATCACCTCCGTCAGGTAAGGATGTAATCCTCTTTGTGTGGGGGTATTGGAGTATTGGTTGCCGACGGGAGCGAGCGGTAACCGAAAGCGATGCCGAAAGATGGAAAGATTTCCCGGGTTGTTGGTGTTGAGGGTGGGAGCCGCTGGTTGGCCACACATACTCTGCAGATCAGCGGCGATAAAATTCATGATCGTGTCGCCAAAAGAGCCGGGATTCGTGGTATCAGTGATACCGCCGCCATATTTCCGCGCCAAGGTGAGATTGCCTCCGGAAACATTGGTCCAAACGTTGGTGGTCAACATCGCCTTGATCTGCGCGGCCGTCAGGGCGGGGTCCGCGAGATTGAGTTTTTGGCTTCCCCAGGGGGTCAGGTCGGCGTTCGAGGACCAGGTGGTCACGTGCCCCTTGATCCGGTGATAATCCTCCTCCCGCAAGAGGTTGTTGATTCCCCCGATGACGTTCAGGAAATTGGAGCCCTTCAGGGCCTCGGGCGTCGGCAGCCACTGCAGCCGCGAACGAAGCGCCTGCGCCTGGGCGGCATTGGTGGCGTTGGTTTGTCCGGTGGCCGGATCGACGAAGACCCAGTCCGCCGAAAAGGGAAAGTTGGTCAGCAAGGGAAGAAAAAGATTCGTGTTGTTGCTGCCCACCGCGTTGAGGTTGAGTTTGGTGCCCTCGTCATCCACCCACCAGGCGTAGCGGCCGATCGGAGTGTTGGCGGACGGGTTGGGAAGGGAAATGTTGGACCAGCCGGCGTAAATCGATCCGCGAACTCCCGCAGGCAAGCCTAGGATGAGGGAGTTGGTGCCGATGCGCTCGAGGTTTTTGACATCCTGCGCCGAGCTGGCGGGGGAAAAAAGATACCGGGTGGTGTTTCCCGCCAGGATCCAGCCGGGCCCGGTGGCGGTCATCTGGCCGGCCGCAGGGGTGCTGGTGAGCACCGCGGTCATCCCCTGCCGTGCCCCCACCTCCGCCAACTGCTCGGCCAGCACCTGGTAAGTCAGATTGCGGGCCGCCGACTGCTCGTTGCGCATCACCCCGGCCAGTCCCATGACCATCATCACCAGCACCGACATCATCATCAGGGTGACCACCAACGCCACCCCCGGCGAAGACACCGTTCCAGAGGATGGGTTGGTCCGGGTCATGGATCAAAGCCCGCTATTTTTGAAAAAAACCTCGCGCTGAAACCCGATCATGCCCTGCCGGAGGGTGGCGCGGATGCCCGGGGGATCATCCGGGATGCTCTCAAAACTGGCGGGATTGGTGACGGCGGACACCAAATTCGAAATCATGGCGGCCGACAGGCCGTTGGAGCGAAGCCGATAAATCCGCTCGGCGGTGCGCTCGTCAATCACGCACATCGTGATCGTGGCGGACTGGGGCAGTCCGTCGATGTTGGGTGGATTCCCAGTCCAACGCTGCCCCGCGGCAGCATTGAGATTGAGGTTGGGGCGACCCCAAGTGGAAATCCCCGTGGACCGCTGCCCGGCGTTGTTGGTGTAACTGAACTTGATGTCAAACCCGACACAATTGTCGACCACGGGTATGAAATTTTTGCTGTTGGGATCCTCGATTCCCGGCGTCGTCTCCCATCCCTGGGAGTTGGTCATAAAATCGCTCACGGAGACGAGGTTGGTCATTCTTTGCGAACCTGTTCCTTGCACCAGGTTGGTGGTGGGCCGGTGTCGTAAAAGCGCATAACGCCCGATTCGCACGTTTCCATATCCCGGCTGGCCGCCGGAGGTTTGATTGACCCGCACGGGAACGTAGCCGGTCTCCATCAGGTCTTCCCCCGCACTCTGAAGGCTTTGGCGGGAGGGCGTCACCACGAAGATCATGTCGTTGGGCTGACTGATGGCCTGTGCGACCCACGTGGGCGTCGAGGGTGCATCATAAAAAGCGAAGCCGTAGGCCAGGTTGGTGAGGGCTTGCGCCCCGGTCTGGCCCGCCAAGCCTGGAACCGGTTGCCCGACCTTTCGCACCACCACGCAGTTCTCCAAGTCAGAGGCGATCTGCTCGAGCGCCAGGCGGGCGGCTTGGGCGGCCTCCACGCGGCGGTTGGCCGCCTGCCAGCCGGTCGAGACCTGCTGGAGAATGCCGAACATGATCGTGAACAGAATCGATAGAATGCCGGTGGCCACGAGGATTTCGACAAGGGTGAAAGACCCCGAAGCTTGGCAGGTCGGCTTCATGGTCTGACCAGATCCACGAGAAAAGTCCGTCGTTGGATCAATGGGCTGCTGGTGTTCGCGTTCACGGCCTCTTCCGGCCAGGCCAGGTTGAGAAAATAACGGCAGGAGGTGGGAGCGTTGGCGGGCCACTGGGATCCCTTTTGGAAGACCAGGCGAAAATATTTTCCCTGTCGTTCCGTCGGGTTGGCGGGCGCCTGCCCGTCCACCGGCCAGTACTCGGTTTTGAGGATGCCACCCTCGCCCACCCCGGTGATTTGGGCCCAAGCGGTGGGATTGTTGGCGGCAGCGTTGGTAAGAAATTGGCCGAGGGCGGAGCGGGCCACGTTGGCCGCCACCGTCTCCGCATGCACCTGCCGGGCCGCATCCAAGCCAATCGGCAGCAGGGCGAGCACTCCCACCATGCCCACGGCCAGAATGGCCAGGGAGAGGGCCACCTCAACCAGGCTGAAGGCAGGTGCCGGTTGGCGAACGGAAGGTTTCATCAATTGGGGCGATAGCTGTCCCGGCTGCGCACCCGGATTCGGCCGGTGACGGAATCGACTTCGATGTAATAAAAACTGTTGGTATCGGTGACCGCGAGGGCGTCTTGGTTTTGGACGAAACCCTGCACCAAGCGCAAACCGGCTGGATTATAGAACTCGGAGCGGGTGTAGAAAGCACGTCCGTCCGGCAAAAAGCCGACGTAGGGGACATTGTTGAGGGTGGCTAGGACGGTCCCGGGATTGTCGGGCCTTCCGATGGGGAGATTGGTGACGCTCATGAAATACTGCCATTCCGTGCCGTTGGGCACGGACCCGGGAAGAAGATTTTGGCGACGGACGGGATTCCCCAAAACAAAACCGCCCCCGCTAAATGGATCCCCGGCCATGGGGGCATGTCCGTTGGAAGCGAAGTTGCAGAAAAAAATCCCCTCCGGGAGCTTTCGCCAATCCGTTCTGGCCAGGAAGACGGGTTGGTTGGCGGTCTCCGGATGGGTATAGGCCGGCGGTTCCCGCGTTTCAAAACCTGGGTCCAGCTGTTCGAAGATGGCATAACTTCGCAGGGGGACCGCGCCCAGGTTATTGGCTGAGGTGTTGCTGGGAAAAACCATCAACATCTTTCGCCCGGAAGCCACGGCCATCTGACGGGTCATCTTCATCGCACTGGCCACCTGATTGGCTGAGCTGGCCAAGGCGGGCGAACGCAGGCCCCGGAGGGAAACCGCCGCCACTCCGGCCAGAATCCCCATGATCGCCACGACGGCCAGCAGCTCGACGAGGGTGAACCCGCCGAGCCGCCCAAGATGCCTATTGCCAGCTGGTGATATCATCGAGGCTGTTGGTCCCGGCATTGGTGGCCCCGCTATCAAAATCCGACCTTCCGTTCGCCCCCGCGCTCCAGATCTCAAAACTTTCCGTCAGCATCGAAGTACTGATCCGGGCCGGGGAGCGGTAGCGGTAAGGGGACCCGTAGGGGTCGAGCAAGGCGAGATTGGTGCCCGTGCCGGTGATCTGGTTGGTTTTCCAAGCCAGCAGGTTGGTGAGGTTGGCATAAAAGTTGGTGGAAAAGTTGCCAGAGCTTGTGGGATAGGCGCCGGTGGCGGACTTGAACCTTTCGACGGCCACGGAAATCATGCTGATCTCCGCCTTGGTCTGATCCCGCGCCGCTTTTTTTTGCACTCCTCCCGCAGCCGCGAGAACGATGCCGGCAATAACTCCAATGACCGTCACGACCGCCAGAATTTCGACCAAGGTGAATGCACTGTTCCCCCCTAAACCTTTCTTCGTCCAGCGTGCCGTAGGTTGGTAGGCTTTTTTCAATTTCATTACACCTGTATTTACTTTGTATTTTCTATTCATAAGGTCAAATTGGAAAGCAACTTATAAGCCGTCCTAATTCAAACTTCCCTAACCCTGGTCTCCGCCCTCTGCCATCTGCCCTCCGGTTTCTGTCCTCTGCCATCCGTCCTCCGACCACTGATCACCGACTACCGCCCTCAATTGATCGGCCAAAGCTTGGACGCCAAACGTCTCCGTCTCATAGTGCCCCGCCAGAATCAAATTGATTCCCAACTCCCTCGCCTTCACCTCCGTCGGATAATCCACCTCCCCCGTCACCAACGTGTCCAACCCCGCCTTCTTCACTTGGTCCAAATCCCCAAATCCCCCCGTTACGATTCCTATCTTCCTGCATACCGCTGGCCCTCCCTGAATCACCTTCACACCTCCAAACCTTCTCACCTTCCCACCTTCACACCTTCTCACTAACCCACTCCTCTTCCACCTCCCCCCTTCCACTTTCCACCCGATCCTCCTTCCCATCGCCACTCCGAACGGCTTCCGCTTCGCCCGGTCCAGTCCGAGGGCACGAACTAACCCTGTCGAATTCCCGATCTCCGGGTGCGCATCCAGCGGCAGGTGGGAGGAGTAAATCGCCACGCCCAACCTCTTTGCCTCACGGACCCGCCTCGCCCGGATCTTTCGGTCCAAGACCGATTCCCCCCAAAAGATCCCGTGATGCACCACCAGAAAATCCACCCCTGCCTTTCCCGCCCACCGGATCGATTCCAGATCCGCATCCACCGCCCAGCCGATTTTCTCCACCGACCTCCCGTGCCCCACCTGCAGCCCGTTCCTCGCACCCGGATAGTCTTTGAATTTCTTCGTTTGCAGAATCCGGTCACAAACCCGGGCCAAGTCACGTGGCTTCACCCGAGTTTTCTACTCTCTTCCCCTTCCCAATCCAACCCCGCTAACCCCAACTCCCTCCCCCTTCGATCCATCCTATTCATGTTACCATTGTAACATCAATAGAATCAGCGGAGAGCATTCTAGGTTCAGTAATCGGCCCATCGCCCACCCCCCTCTCCATCCCCGGAAAAAACGATTTCCTATTCATGTTACAATTGTAACATGAATAGATGCCGCGAGGTTGTTTGACTGAATCGGTTGCCATGGCTTGGTGGGCGTTGGGAAAGTTTACGACAAGGCCTCAAGCATCTGGTAGCACCACGCAGCTTTTGGAAGCTCTGGCCGACCTGGGATTAGGCGCCTTTCGTGCCGTAAGGAGACGAGTCCAAGGCGAATCTTGGAACCAACGTGAAAGCGAATCGCCCGGAAAATGGGTAGAAAGGTTAAGGGAGGAACTGGCCCCCTTGGCCTTCCATGAGTTAGATCCCCAAACCTGCTGGGACCGGCGTTGGGACCAAAAGTGGCGTCTGCTCGCCTATGATATCCCCGCCAAGCCTCCCGCCCGCCGGCAAAAGCTTTGGCGATGGCTAAAACAAAAACGCCTGGGTCTCCTCCAGCGGAGCTTTTGGATTTCCGCCAAGCCACTGGAAGAAGTCCGGGGCTTGTTCCACGATGCCGCGAACTCGCATACCCTGCTGCTTTGGGAGGCCCCCACCCCAGCCGGCCTCCATCCCGTCTCCATCGTTGAACAGGCCTGGGATATGTCGGGCTTAGATGCCGATTATCAGGCCACCCTCCATTTCACCTCGGAAGATGCGAATCCGGAATCTATCCGCAAAGCAACCCTCCGCTGGCAAAAGGCCGTTCAGGCCGATCCTTTGCTCCCACGAAGCCTCTATCCAAAGACGTTCCGGGGGTTCCGAGCCACGGAACAGTTGGAAAAGATGTGGTCGAAGTTTCGCGGGGCGGGAAGCTAGGCGAATGGTCCCGGGCATTGTCCAGGAACATCCTTCCTTTCTCATCGTCGACAAGCCGGCCGGCTGGCTCGTTCATCCCACGCGGCCGGAGGGGAGCCTGACACTGATCGACTGGGTGCGAGAGCAACTCCCGGGAGAATTCCTCTCCTTGGTGAGTCGACTCGATCGGGAAACTTCCGGACTCCTCCTCGTGGCACGAGGAAAAGAAAATGCATCCCTTTTGGGAAAAATGCAGCAGCGCCGGGAAATTCATAAAACCTACCTCGCCATTGTCCATGGGCGCCCGCCCGAGTCAGGGGTGATCGATCAACCTCTGGACCGTCTCGGCAAACACCAGCCCAGCCAGATCTATATCCGCCAAGCCGTGGTTCCCGGCACCTACCCAGCCGTTACAGAATTCAAAACCCTGGGTACCCGAACCCACCCCGACCACGGGGTGATAAGCTTGGTTGAGGCGACTCCCAAAACCGGCCGCCTCCACCAGATACGCGCCCACTTTGACCACCTCGGGTTTCCGGTTGTGAATGACAAAATATACGGAAAAGAAGATGATTATTTTATAAACTATATCGATAAAGTTACAAAATTTAATAAAGAATTAGCCCGCCATTGCCTCCACTCAAGTAGGCTGGCTTTTAATTTGGTATCGGGGTCAGAGATCGAAAAAATCGGGGTCAGAGGTCAAAATTTTGGGGGTCAGAGGTCGCAAATAACGGGGTCAGAGGTGGGGACAGGGGTGGGGTCAGAGGTTGATTCTATTTTTGTGGAGATCCCCTTGGCTGAGGATCTGGAATCTATTTGGTCGGAGGCTGTGCCAGCTTCCTCCTAGATGGGTTATCTTTCGGCTTACGCTTTCGTAAACGTAAACCTAAACGTAATCGAAAGTCTCCATGGCTTCCCCCGTCTACAAGCTGCCCCCCTACAAGGTCGACAAGGTCATGCTGGCCACGGCCGAGACGATCGACTGGGGGCTCAAGCTGCTCAATATCCCACCCCTCTGGTTGGAGACAAAAGGAGAAGGCATCAAGGTGGCTGTCTTGGATACCGGCATCGCTTTGGAACACCCGGATCTCAAAGCAGCGCTACTGGAAGCCCGCGACTTCACCCGTAGTCCCTCCGGCCCCAACGACGTCCAAGGTCACGGCACCCACGTGGCCGGCATCGTGGCGGCGCGACGTAACGCGCACGGGATTGTCGGGGTGGCCCCCATGGCCAAAGTTATCTCCGCCAAGGTGCTGAACGACGAAGGCTCAGGAACGAGCGAAGAGATTGTGGCTGGCATCCGCTGGGCCACGGAGGCAGGAGCCGATGTGCTTTCGCTTAGCCTCGGTTCCCCCGCCCCGGATCCGGACATCCACCTCGCTTTGGTGTCAACCATCAACAAGGGGAAGTTTGTGATCACTGCCGCCGGCAACGAGGGGCCGGATCTGGACACGGTTGGCTATCCCGCGGGCTATCCCGAAATGGTAGCGGTGGGCTCGATCGACCGCCGCCAGCGCCTGTCCCGCTTCTCTTCCCGGGGGCGGCAGGTGGATGTGGTGGCGCCCGGCGATGAGATTACCTCCTGCTATCCGCCCCGCGGCTTCGCCACTTTAAGTGGAACTTCCATGGCTACGCCGTTTGTTTCGGGAGTGGTGGCACTGATGCTGGCCAAGCATCGGAAGCACGGCGGGAAAACGCCTGTCCGCAACCAACGGGAGCTGATCGAGCACCTCTGCAAAACTTCCATGGATGCCGGGCCCTCAGGCTTCGATCCGCTCTATGGGTGTGGGATTCTGGATCCGGGGAAATTGATCAAGGCTGAAACCTGAAGCTTCGGTAGGGGCGATGGTCCCCATCGCCCGATAGAATTTTCCCGGTCTGAACATCCAATCTTTCCATCGGCCGATCGGGACGATCGGCCCTACCGACCTCACCCCTGCTGCGCCGGCTGCTGGAGCTGGACACCCTGAAGAGGAATTCTCGACACAATCTTTCCGTCGTAAATCACATCAAAGGAGTACTGACCCGGGGTGGGCAACCGCAGGCCGGCGATGTTGAAAATAAAGTTCTGGCTCCAGAAAAAGGCCGTGGCGGGGGGTTCGGCCATGTTGAACTCGATCTTGGGTCCACCCTGCGGCAGGACCTGTTTGCCGTCCTGATCGATAAAGGAAACCTGGATCACGTGCTTGCCTTCATCCCCGGTCCGAAAGAGCAGACGGAGGGCGATCGAACAGTGAGGGTGGATGGCAGGGTACTGTCGGGCGCAGATGGTGTCGAAAGAGCCCAGGACGCAGAGCTTACCCTGATAATCACTGGCGGAATCGGCGATCAGGGCGGTGAGGACTTCCATTCAAACACAATATCGAAGTGCGCCCACATCAGCAATCGGTACGGACACGTGCCCCCACGCGTCCTAGGACGGCTCGGGGAGTCGTCCGTACCCATAATCGGATATCCAAATTTCAACCTCCCTTCATCTTCATCTTCATCTTAATCTCCAACAATGGCTGCACCGTTTCTGATGTTCATCATGGCCGGGGGATCGGGAGAGCGCTTCTGGCCTCTGAGCCGGAAAGCAAAGCCTAAGCATCTCCTTAAGCTGGTCTCCTCAAAGACCCTGTTGGAAGAAACCGTTTTACGGCTCAAGCCCTTGGCCAAGAAGCCGTCCGATCTGCTCATCCTGACCAACCACGAGCAGGTTCCGGGAGTCCGGACGGCGCTGCCCCGCTTTCCCAAAGCCTCCCTGGTCCCGGAGCCAGCCAAACGGGATACGGCACCCGCCGCCGCCCTCGCCACCGCTCTGGCCCTGCGGAGTCATCCTGATGCGATTCTGGCCCTTCTGCCGGCCGATGCGGTCATCGGAAAGCACCCTGTCTTTCGTGCCCAGCTGGGCGCGGCGGCCCGGGCGGCAGCAGCCTCTCCCTCCTTTGTCACTTTAGGCATCAAGCCTTCCTACCCAGCCACCGGGTTTGGGTATCTGCATCTGGGGGGCAAAACCCTGGCGGGAGTAAAAGGAGGACCGTTTCTGAAAGTAAAACGGTTCGTGGAAAAGCCCTCTTTGGCCAAGGCCAAGGGTTACTTGAAATCCGGCCAGTACGCCTGGAACGCTGGGATCTTCGTTTGGAGGGCTGCCACTTTCTTGGCCGAGGCCCGTAGACAGCAACCTGCTTTAGCCAAGTTTATTGAAAAGTTTCCCAAAAAAGGGTCCTTTGCCGCTTATCTCAAGCGGGAATTTCCGAAGTTGCCGAAGATCTCCGTGGACTATGCGATCATGGAGGGAGCCCGGTCGGTCCTGGCCCTGCGGGCAGCCTTCCCTTGGGACGATGTGGGATCGTGGACCGCTCTCCCCGCCCATCTGCCCACCGACA
>Ga0194118_10005194_pt1 | contig 13728 bp, 11 predicted proteins | sample TA2MahsurfametaG_2_FD_148662 | JGI IMG/M metagenome (GOLD analysis project Ga0194118, IMG submission 148662) | Freshwater microbial communities from Lake Tanganyika, Tanzania - TA2015013 Mahale N5 surface | ecosystem: Environmental > Aquatic > Freshwater > Lake | place: Tanzania: Lake...
CATGATAGGCTCTTACAAAATGATCGCTCGAGGCTTTAGAGGCACTATAGGGTGAATGCGGATCGTATTTGGTTTGCTCGGTAAAGAAACCAGTCTCCCCTAAAGCACCATATACCTCATCGGTAGATACATGATAGAAACGGTTGCCTTCCAATTGTCCCGCCCAATGTTTTTTAGCAGCATTGAGTAAGTTCACCGTACCGATCACATTGGTATACACAAAGTCTAGCGGAGAATCAATGGAACGATCCACATGACTCTCGGCAGCCAAATGGATAACCCCTTGGGGTTGATAGTTCGTAAAAATCTCTTCAAGCGCTTCCGTATCCAGAATGTTGACCTTTTCAAAAACATAGTTTGGCTTGGTCTCTATGTCTCGTAGGTTCTCGAGGTTGCCGGCATAGGTAAGCGCATCCAGATTCACAATGCGGGTGTTGGGATAATTGTTTACAAAACGACGCACCACATGCGAACCAATAAAGCCCGCACCGCCGGTAATGAGTATGGTTGAATTAAAAGACACCATCAATACGAACTAATTTTGTTTTATCAATGGTGGCAATCAATTCCTGACCTAAACTGAGGATTGCAACCTTCACTTCTTTTTTACTAGCATCCAACACTACCGCTTGCTGATCCATAAATGCACCACTAGTGATTACTACCGTTTGATTGGGCGCTAACTCCATGGGGCGGACTTGCACAGCATCATGTTCGTCCAAAAATCGTTTAATTGTTTGGATTTCTTTCTCTTTCACAATGGCCGGTTTGCCATTCCAGTACACAAAGTTGATTACTCCGTTTGTTAAACGAACTTTTGTTCGCTCGCTGTCATCTACTTTAACAAACACATAAGATTTAAAAAGCGGCTCCTCAATAGTTTTAATTCGATCAGTCCATTTTCTTTTTACACGATTAAGCGGGCAATAGCATTCTACCCCTTTGTCATTCAACAAAGTGTTTACTTTTTTTTCCCAACGCGGTTTAGTGTAAAGCGCGAACCACTTTTTGCTCATCAAAAGAAATTCATTGATATGGAAAGCTTCGCTACCTCAGTCACAGTGTTAAAATTTTTAACGCGTGCTGGTTGGCAGCTTTTAGCTACTTAATAGGACCCTTCAAAAATAGGTAATTACCTGTTTGCTGTGACTGAATAGAAAATAAAATTTATATGAAAATGAAGCACTTACTAAAATAAGTGGGTTTAAATATTATAGCAATAAATACGTAAGTGTTTATATCCCCCTTAACCCCTATACTTTGATGTAAATCTTCTTTTTGTTTAACCACCAACAGATTAACCACATGAAGCTAATGACTATTAACGCGTAAGCTAAAGAGCCATTTTCCGGAGCTCCGGGGATATGGACATAGACCTTTTTATAAAGCCAGTTCCAAGGAGTAATGCCTTCGCCAAGTTTAATGAGGGCTAATCCCTTTGGTAAAAAAGCACTGAGCGCAAAGACAAAAAGGGCATTTTTCCCAAACACGTCAAAAAACTGAGAGATTTTGGATTTTACTCCTTTGATTTCTATCAAATATATCATGGTGGCTATGGTGAGCGTAGCCAGCCCGGTTGTGTAAACCACATAGGAACTAGTCCAGATCTTTTTATTGATGGGCATCACCATATCCCAGCAAAAACCGGTTACTAGCAGTGCGATGGCAGCTACAAAAAGGCCGTTAAGCATTGCCGGGAACTGTTCTTTGCTTTTGCCATTTTCTTGGATATAATTACCAACCAAATACCCCAATATTACTTGTGCAATGGCAGGTGCTGTACTCACAATTCCTTCAGGATCAAATGGCATACCCTCTCCTTTGTACATATGGGTAATGCCCAAAATGGCTTTATCAATATCGGTACCAAACCACCCTTGCAGGCTATAGGGATCGGCGGGATTACCAAGTAGGCAAAGCGCCCAGTAGCCAAGCAGTAAAAGCATGGCAGCATAAAAGGCTCTTGCACCTTTTAAATAAAAAACAATGATAGCCGCAAAAAAATAGGCCAGGGCAATACGTTGCAATACGCCTAAAATTCGGACATTTTCAAAGACCTTAAAAGAGTAGTCGGTGGCTTTTACAAAGGGCCACCAGTTCAAGAATACGCCTATCAAAAAGATAAGAGCGGAACGTTTCAGCACTTTTTTCCAAAAAATAGCCGAGCCGGCTTGTTCTAATTTGGGCATCACAAAGGCCATGGCATTCCCTACAGCAAAAAGGAAAAAAGGGAATACCAGATCAGTAGGGGTTAGCCCATGCCAAGGGGCATGTTCCAAAGGAGCATAAATGTGAGCCCAGGATCCGGGGTTATTAACTAGGATCATTAGGCAGACCGTGGCCCCACGGAATACGTCGAGGGAATAGAAGCGATGGTTCAAGGGTAGCAATTTTAAGTAAGGTAATAAAACTTTGAATGGGGGCTTGCGGAGTGCTTATTAACTAATTATTTTAGTATTTAATAACTAAATATTTTAGCTTTATGGTTCAAATTAACAACAGATGGATAGTAAGTCATTCTCAGGCCCAGTGGCCTATCAAGGGAGTAAGGGGTTCTCCCAGCAACAAGTTCGCAATGCCAATGCCACAGGGTTTGGTGCAGCAGCGGACGATTACATGGAACGCGGTATTGATCTCAACGAGGAGTTGATTCGCAATAAACCCGCTACGTATTTTTTCCGGATGAAAGGCGATGCCATGAAAGAAGCCGGCATTTTTGATGGAGATGTATTGGTCGTAGATCGCTCTGTTCCACTAGCCAATGGCAAAGTAATTGTGGCGGTACTCAATGGAGAATTACTCGTAAGACGTTTTCACAAAAACTTTTCTTCGGCATTTTTAATTCCGGAGAACAGCAGATACAAAGCGATCAACCTAGCCGAGTTCAGTGACTTTACCGTGTGGGGCGTGGTTACATACACAATCCATCAGCAGAATTAATAATTATTACGCGCAGGTGATTATTGAATAGTGTCTATGAAAGCAATTGTAGATTGTAATAATTTTTACTGTTCCTGTGAGCGGCTCTTTCAACCCAAGTTAGAAGGAAAGCCTGTGGTAGTGCTTAGTAATAATGATGGTTGTGTAATCTCACGCAGTGATGAGGCCAAAGTATTGGGGATTTCTATGGGCGTACCACTATTTGAAGTGCGTTCATTATTGCGTGCGCAACAGGTAGCTACTTTTTCTTCCAACTATGCGTTGTATGGAGATTGTAGTTGGCGCGTAATGGAAGTGCTGCGAGAAATACTCGGTAAAGAACGGGTAGAAGTCTACTCTGTCGATGAAGCTTTTTTAGAACTGGATGAGTTGGGTACGGAAGAACTAGAAACACTAGCACTCACTATCCGCAATCAAGTAGAACAGTGGACCGGTATTCGCGTATCCATTGGTGTGGGGCCTACCAAAACACTCGCTAAACTAGCCAATCGTCTTGCTAAAAAAAATAAAGCAGCTACTAAGTGCGTGATGGTGTTATCCACCGAATCTGAAATTGAAGAAGCGCTACGCCGAACTGCGGTAGCTGATTTATGGGGCATCGGCAGGCGCTATGGAAAACAACTCCGCGAACGCTGGGGTATTTATGATGGTTGGCAATTGTCACAAGTCAGTGAAACCTTTGCTACTAAATATCTGGGCGGTGTGGTAGGCACAAGACTCGTACGCGAGCTAAAAGGAATACCGTCTAGAGAAATGGAGGAGGAACGCACCCAAAAAAAAATGATTGCCACCACGCGTATGTTCGGCCGTAAAGTATATAATCTCCAAGAAATCCGCGAAGCCGTTGCTACCTACACCGCACGTGCTGCAGAAAAACTTCGTAGGCAGTTTAGTGCCGCAGGTTATCTCTCCGTATTTATTATTAGCCACGCACCCGGACAAAGACATGGGATGGCTTATGACAATCACTGCACCTTAGATAAACCGAGTGCTGATTCCAGTGTATTAATCCATGCAGCATTAAAGCTGGTCAATACTATTTTCAAACCCGGACTCGTCTATAAAAAAGCAGGCGTAGTACTCGGTGACATTGTTCCGGAATCCGCCCGACAAGGTTCACTCTTTGATGCAAACAGCAGCAATGATAATCTACCCTTAATGCTAGCCATCGATAATATTAATTTCAGCTGCCCACCTGCACACCAACCACAACATGACAGCATTCTTCGCTTTGCTGCTTCCGGCACTAATCGAGGCTGGAAAATGAAACAAGAATTCCGTTCACCACGGTATACTACTAAATGGGCAGAGATGCCGAAGGTGCGGTAAATCTCACGTTCAACGTTTAAATCCCCTTGCAAAAAGGAGTAGGCATGGAATAGCTTAAGGCAAAATTAATTTGGATATTGATTAACCTATAGCTTAATTTTGAATGAAAAGAAAATATGAAATTCTTCAAAGATCTACCACATACGAAAGAGTAATTGGTGTGGACGCTGAGGAAAGAGAGGAAATAATGAAACTACTTGAGGGCAACTCCAAGTATATTAAAAAGTTTAGGTACGTCGTAGATAAAATTTTAGAACAACCTAACATGTACTTTGATGATTATAAAAAAATAAAAACAAGCCATCGAGAGGTTATCACAGAAATAAGACTATTTCCGAATGGGGACAACTGTAGAATATACTGTAAGGAACAGTTGATTGAAGGAACATTACACTGCATAATATTGGCTGTGCTCTTGAAGAAAAAGAAAAGTCAGAAGATAAATAAAGTCATCCAACAGATCATTAACCGAATTAAAAATTATGAATATGAACTACGAAGCTAAAAGCCGAAATACACAAGAAAGATTTAAGAGAATCATGGACAGCCTGACAGAATCTGAGAAGATAGAGTCTGATAGTTTTATATTAATGTCGTCATTTCTTTCCCTAATAGAAATAGTACAAGAAGAAAAGGGGATTACAAGAAAGGAGTTAGCCTCCTTAATTAAAACTTCGCCCAGCTATTTAACGCAAGTCTTTAGAGGCGATAAGCCACTAAACTTTATAACCCTGGCAAAAATCCAGCGGGCACTTGGAATTCGATTTAGTGTAGGAATAAAACAACCTAAAAAAGAATCGACCATTAGAAAAAAAGCAAAGCTAGAATACCAGTACTGATTCCTACTGATACTTCTTTACCAAATCCGCTAAGATCTTACGATCGGCATCCGTAATTACTTTAGTGGTATCCTGTTGCACAAAATGAATCTTAAACGACTGGATTGCATTTTTTTCATTGGCGGTATTATACCCAATGTTGCGGAGTGCTTGAACCGCATTAAAATTATCAGGCACAGTTACATTGGTCGTATCATACCAATACCCAAATCCATTTTTCGCGAGTTCTTGCCAGGGAAAATTACGATTAGGATCTACTTTCCTACCGGGCGCAATATCCGCATGTCCTACAAAATTAGCTTGAGGAATATTATACGCTCTTTTTAAATGGCCGAGTATAGTCAGCAAACTATTCACCTGATCAGGAGTGAAGGTTTCATAGCCATCATTATCAATTTCAATACCAATGCTGGAGGAGTTTAAATCTGTAGCACCACCCCACTTACTTACGCCGGCATGATGTCCACGAAGTAAATCATTTAGCATATGATGAACGGTGCCGTCTTTACAAATTACATAATGTGAACTCACTGCCGTACGTGCCAATGTAAAAGTGCGCAAAGTTTGATCACAACTTTTTTGAGCCGTATGATGGATCACTACTAAACTGGGTTTACGGAGTGAAAAGTTAGTAGTGCCTACCCAAGGACTCGCTGTGGCAAAAGAATCTTTCACCGGATACTCACGTAGAAGTTTGGCAAAAGATTTTACTTGTTTCTTGTAAAACTTATTGGTAGCAGCATATTTATTAGGCGTGCATGCTACAACAATAAGCGCAGTAGCAACAGCAAAAGCTAAAAACTTTTTCATGCAGGAAAATTAAAGAGAATTTATCGATGATTTGAAGCGCCTCTGTTTCGATTACCGCCTTGAGGTCTTCCTCCACGCGGGGGTCCTCCGCGTTTAAATCTTCCACCTCCACCCTGTTTTTTATTCGGCTCATAAGCAGGTGTGGGGCCGAGTTCTTCAGGCACTGGCGCTTTCTCTACTTCCTTTTCTAATAGCGCTTCAATAGCCCCAAACTTTCGTTGATCGGCTTCGCTCACTAAGGTGTAGGCGGTTCCGTCTGATTCAGCACGGGCCGTTCTTCCAATACGGTGTACATAATCTTCCCCATCATCGGGTACATCCCAATTCACTACTAAATCAATGGTATCAATATCAATACCGCGGCTAATAATATCCGTAGCTACTAATAAAGGCACACGTCCGCTTGCAAAGGCGCTGAGCGTATTCTCCCGAACGGTTTGTTCTAGGTCACTATGAATTTCTTCTACTGTGAATCCAGAACGCTTGAGATTGCGGGTAAGTTCTTTCACCGTTTGTTTACGGCTACAAAATACTACGGCATTCTTATAGGGCGTTTGCTTGAGCAAATAACTAATGAGCGGCATCTTCTGTGGTTCGTGTACCACATAAGCCTTTTGGATAATTTTCTCCGGTGGTTTGGAGATAGCAATATTGATCTCCACTGGATCTTTTAAAATCTTTCTAGCCAGTGCACGGATCTTCTCCGGCATGGTTGCTGAGAATAATAAACTCTGCCGGTTAGCAGGGAGGTGTGCTAAAATTTTATTGATATCATCCTGAAAGCCCATATCGAGCATACGATCCGCTTCATCGAGGACTAAAAATTTTAATTGCTTAAAATTGACATAGCCCATATTTAAATGCGCAATCAAACGTCCGGGTGTACATACTACAATATCAGCACCGAGTTGTAGCGCTTTTTTCTCCGCTACAAAATTTTGTGCATCACTGCCTCCATAAATAGCAATGGAGCTTAGATTGGTAAAGTAAGAGAGCCCTTCCACGTGCTGAGAAATCTGAATAGCCAGCTCACGAGTAGGGACCAAAATCAAGGTTCCAACCGAATCCGTAACCGGATGCAACAGTAATTGATTCATCACCGGCAATAAAAAAGCAGCGGTCTTACCCGTACCGGTTTGTGCAGAGGCAATCACATCCTTTCCCGACAATATGGGCGGAATCACTTGTTCTTGTACGGGAGTGGCGGTTTCGTAATTGGAAGCTTCGATGCCCTCCAAAAGGGCAGGAACAAAATTAAAATCAGTAAAACGCAATGAGAGAAATTTTCATAATAAAAAGGGAAGATACAGAATAAAACGCACTACATATTTCTTCTATACTGTCCACCCACTTCATACAGGGCCTGAGTGATTTGACCGAGTGAACAAGTTTTAACCGTTTCCATGAGTGCTTCAAAGAGATTCCCATTGGAGATGGCCACTTCTTGTAAACGGCGTAAACTGCTTGCGGCGGTTGTTGCATTACGTTGTTGAAAAGCCCGCAGGTTATTAATCTGCTGTTCTTTTTCTTCGCTATTGCTTCGGATTACTTCACCGGGGATTACCGTGGGCGATCCTTTTTTATTGAGGAAGGCGTTAACGCCAATGATGGGTAGTTCTCCGGTATGTTTTTGATGCTCGTAATAAAGACTTTCTTCCTGAATTTTATTTCGCTGGTACATTCTTTCCATGGCACCCAGCACGCCGCCCCGTTCGGTGAGTCGGTCAAATTCCGTGAGTACGGCTTCCTCTACTAAATCCGTTAATTCTTCTACCGCAAAAGAACCTTGAATCATGTTCTCAGTCTTAGCAGAGCCCAGCTCGCGGTTAATGATCAGTTGTATAGCCATAGCGCGGCGTACACTTTCCTCAGTAGGCGTAGTGATGGCTTCGTCATAGGCATTGGTGTGTAGCGAATTACAATTATCATAAATCGCATAGAGCGCTTGCAGCGTGGTACGGATATCATTAAAGTCAATTTCCTGTGCGTGTAGTGATCGGCCAGAGGTTTGAATATGATACTTCAGCATCTGGCTCCGTTTATTGGCCTTGTATTTATACTTCATGGCCTTGGCCCAAATGCGTCGCGCTACGCGACCAATCACACTGTACTCCGGATCCATTCCATTGCTAAAAAAGAAAGATAAGTTAGGCGCAAAATCATCAATGTTCATCTCGCGGCTGAGATAATACTCTACAAACGTAAAACCATTAGCGAGGGTAAAAGCTAATTGCGTAATGGGATTAGCGCCGGCTTCTGCAATATGATAGCCGCTAATGGACACCGAATAAAAATTACGCACCTGTTGCTTTGTAAAATATTCTTGTACATCGCCCATGAGTTTGAGGGCAAACTCCGTAGAAAAAATACAGGTATTCTGCGCCTGATCCTCTTTTAAAATATCGGCCTGCACCGTACCGCGCACTTGTTGGAGTGCATGGGCTTTACAACGCGCATACTCATCGGCTGGTAATACCTCATCCCCACTTAAGCCCAGTAATTGTAAACCAAGTCCATTATGCCCCGAAGGAAGTTCACCAGGTGAGAGTGGATTATGATAGCGAGGCGCCGTGCCGTTGGCATATTTTTTTTGCAATACTTCTTGTACTCTTTTTTCAAGTCCTAATTGGTTGATGCGGTTTTCACATTGCTGATCAATAGCGGCATTCATAAAAAAGGCTAGGATAATTGGCGCCGGACCGTTGATGGTCATTGATACCGAAGTCTTGGGATCACAGAGATCAAACCCACTATAAAGTTTTTTAGCATCGTCCACAGTAGCAATACTCACCCCACTGTTTCCCACTTTTCCATAGATATCTGGACGGTGATCGGGATCTTCTCCGTATAATGTAACCGAATCAAAAGCCGTAGACAAACGTTTAGCCGGTTGATCGGTACTCACATAATGAAATCGTTTGTTGGTCCGCTCGGGTCCACCTTCGCCCGCAAACATTCTGGTGGGATCTTCGCCTTCCCGTTTGAGAGGGAATACGCCAGCGGTATAGGGAAAATGACCGGGTACGTTTTCCTGCGCTTGCCAGCGAAGTAGATCACCCCAGTCCTTGAATTTAGGCAGCACCACTTTGGGGATTCGTGTACCACTCAGGCTGGTACTGGTCATGGGTTGCCGAATGGTTTTATCACGAACGGTATATTGGTAAAAATCTTCTTGGTACGCTTTTATTTTTTGCGGCCAGTTGGTAATGAGTTTGCGGCTAACGGGAGTAAGTTGCTCGGTGATTTTATCTATTTCTTGTTGGAGTGCCGCGGTAAGTACTTGATTATTTTTTACCGCCTCTGTTTGTAACGCTCCTTGTAATTGATACCAACGTGTAGCGAGTTCGCTTTGCGAAAGAACCAGTTGATCATACTCGCGGTTATTGGTGGCAATTTCAGCGAGGTAGCGCACGCGGCTGGACGGAATGATTGAAGAACTTAGTTCAGCAGTGGCTTCAAATTTTGTGGAACCATACTGCACACCGGTTTTGGCTTCTATTTTTTGTAAGAGTAATTGAAAAAGTTTGTTGACCCCTTCGTCATTAAACTTACTGGCCATGGTACCTACCACCGGAATCTCATGGTCCTTAGCGGTAAATAAAGTATGATTGCGTTTGTATTGTTTGCGCACATCGTTTAACGCATCTTTGGCGCCAGCCTTATCAAATTTGTTGAGACAAATCAAATCTGCATAATCCAGCATATTGATTTTCTCTAATTGCGTAGCGGCGCCATATTCGGGCGTCATCACATACATACTCACATCGCAGTGATCTAAAATACTCGCATCGCTTTGTCCAACACCGGCGGTTTCAATGATGATAAGATCAAAGGCAGCGCTTTGACAAATAGCTACCGCATCACGGAGCGCCGCACTGAGCGCCGTATTATCATCACGCGTAGCGAGTGAACGCATGTAAGCTCTGGGATGATTGATGGCGTTCATCCGTATCCGGTCACCGAGCAGGGCGCCACCGGTTTTTTTACGAGAAGGGTCCACCGAAATCACCGCGACGGTCTTGTCAATGAAATTGTTTAGGTAGCGACGCACGAGTTCGTCCGTAACACTACTTTTTCCCGCACCACCGGTTCCGGTAATACCAAATACGGGTGCTTTTTTTGTGGCGTTATTTTTGGGTAGCAGTCCTTCGTACGATGCGCCTTGTTCGGCAAGGGTGATGGCGCGTGCAATGGCAATAATGTCTTTGGATTCGCCGAGTACATAGGGGGGCTTGCTGGGTTGCGGGGCCTGTGCCCACTGACTGCTGCGGCAAATCTCAATCACTTCTGTAATCATGCCCTCGAGTCCTAACTGACGGCCATCGTCGGGGGAATAAATTTTGGCGATGCCGTAGGCGTGGAGATCTTCAATTTCCTCAGGTAAAATGGTGCCACCGCCGCCGCCTACTATTTTGATATGCCCGCAGCCGCTTTGTTCCAGCAGGTCTTTCATGTATTTAAAATACTCTACGTGGCCGCCTTGGTAACTGGTAATGGCAATGCCTTGCGCGTCTTCTTCAATAGCGGTTTCTACAATTTCCTTAACGCTGCGGTTATGCCCCAGGTGGATGATCTCGGCTCCTTGCTGTTGCAGGACACGGCGCATGATATTGATGGCGGCGTCGTGTCCGTCAAAGAGACTGGCCGCGGTTACTATGCGGATGGCGTGGTGCGTGTGATGGTGCTTGTGATTGTGCATCTTGTGGTGGCATCGGCGGGATGCGGTGCAAAATTAACAAAAAACGAATGAGTGTTAGTTTTCAAAAGAGACAGAAATGCAAGGGGTTACCTACTTTTGTTCTATGCAGCATTGGATTGATGCAGTAACCGCCCTGTATACGCAATGGAAAGGTGTAGCGCCTGTTTCCCTGGATGTGCTTCCGCAAAGTGGGAGTGAGCGCCGGTATTTTCGGTTGCATAGGGGGAGTGGTTTTGGCTCGCGGTCGGTGATCGGAACCTACGGTAATAATATCCGCGAAAACGAAACGTTTTTTTATTTCTCCAAGCATTTTCGGGAAAAGGGATTGGCGGTGCCGGAAATTTTAGCCATCAGTGAGGACCGACAATTTTATTTACAAGAAGATTTTGGCGACGAGTCGTTGCTATGGCATTTAGAGTCCAAGGGACAAACGCCAGAGGTATACAAACTATTTAAAAAAACCACGCAGGCGCTCGCGGCTTTGCAGGTGCGCGGGGATCAGGGACTCGATTACAATCACTGTCTCACCAATAAAGAATTTGGCAAGCAAGCGATACTTGCGGATCTACTGTATTTCAAGTATTATTTTTTGGATGCGTTGCGTCGTCCCTATGATAAACAACAACTCATTGACGATTTTGAAGCGCTGAGTAATTATCTCACACACACGGAGTATAAATATTTTTTGTTTCGCGATTTTCAGAGCCGCAATATTATGGTAAAGAGAGAGGGCTCGGTACATTTTATCGATTACCAGGGCGGGATGAAAGGTGCCCCGCAATATGATGTGGCTTCATTATTATGGCAAGCGCGTGCAGGACTTACGGACGAATGGAAGCAACAATTGTTAGAAGACTACATGGATGCGTTTGAATCCACCATTGGCACGGGCATTGATCGAAAATTATTTCGCAGTCAGTATAACGGTTATGTGTTGATCCGGTTGTTGCAAGTGTTGGGCGCCTATGGATTTCGTGGACTCTTTGAACGCAAAGCGCAATTTTTAACCAGTATACCGCTGGCGCTTCGCAACCTGCGTGACTTTTTTAATCAGCATAGTGTGGGGATTGCCGTTCCGGAATTTAGAAAAGTACTGGACATCTGTGTAAGCGACCAGGTGATTGCGCAGTTCACTCCTACGCAAGCCACGGCAGAAACACCGCTGGTGGTGAAAGTGTATAGTTTTTCCTATCGCAATGGACATATCCCCGATGAATCGGGTAATGGCGGTGGATTCACCTTTGATTGCCGCGGTATTTTAAATCCGGGTCGGGTGGAAGAAATGAAAACACTCACTGGCCGCGATAAACCCGTGCGTGATTTTTTAGAGCAGCGGACCAAGATGCCGGAGTTTTTAAATTCTGTTTTTGATATTGTGGATATGACCGTAGAAGATTATATCAAACGTGGGTTTGGGAATTTGATGGTGGGCTTTGGTTGCACGGGTGGTCAGCACCGCAGTGTGTATGCCGCCGATGAAATGGCCCGTCACCTGCGCAATAAGTTCAAAGTAAAAGTAGAGTTAGCGCATACGGTACAAGACGCGAAGAACTGGATTAATTTGCCGTCGTGAGGATCGCGCAGGTCATATTACAATGTTGCCATAAATGATCACACCTCAATGATTACGCGAGCTATGATATTTTGTGCCGGCCTCGGCACCCGCTTCAAGCCCTGGACCGATAAACATCCTAAGGCATTGGCTGTGGTCAATGGCAAAACCTTGTTGCAACGCAATATTGAACACCTCCAACAGTACGGCATATTTGAAGTGGTGATCAACGTGCATCATTTTGCTGATCAAATTGAAGAAGCAGTTGAACGCCATCATGGATGGGGCTCCGATATTTTAATTAGTGACGAACGTGATGCTTTACTAGATACCGGTGGTGGACTACTCAAAGCCGCACCGTTTTTCCCCGCAGATGAACGTTTTATTACACTGAACGCCGATATCCTCACCGATTTACATCTAGGAAAATTGATCGAGTTTCATGAGCGCCGTCAACCGTTAATTTCTTTTGGCGTAACTAACCGTACTAGTTCACGCGTGTTGCTATTTGATGGGGCCGATCGTTTATGTGGGTGGAGAAATGTAGGAACCGGGGAAGAAAAGATTTCTATTTCGTCCCCAAACCTAATTGCCAAAGCATACAGCTGCGTAGTAGTTTTTGAACCTTCCATTTTTAATCTGATGGCGGGTTATGGCTTTGCTGGAAAATTCTCCCTCACCGATGTGTATCTCAAACTCGCCGCCGATCATCTCATCCTCGGCTACGACCACTCCGGCGACCGCTTTGTAGACGTGGGCAAACCCGAAAGCGTTGCTATTGCGGAGGGGATGTTCTCCTAAAAAAATCCCAATATTTTTACGCGTTGTTAGTCCACTGCTGAATTAGCTTAATTTGGCGTCCGTTCATCAAAAATCAAAACGCATGCAAAAAGTATTTGCATTATTTACTGCAACTATAATCAGTATTACAGTATTTTCCCAATCCACCTACGACCACCGCGAAGCTTTTAATCCGCAGTTCTACCCTTACCCTGGTAATGAGTTTAGAAGTGCCAGTGGAGAACCAGGCCCTCGTTATTGGCAGAACCGTGCAGATTATGCCATCAATTGCAAATTGGATACAGGAACACATACGGTGAGTGGTGATGTTACAATCACTTACACCAACAATAGTCCCGATGCATTACGCTTTATTTGGTTACAACTCGATCAGAATATTTATAAAAAAGATTCACGTGGATCGGCTACTACTACAGAAACGGGTGGTCGCTGGGCAAATGGTGGATTTACTAATGGATATGAAATCAGTGCTGTTCAAGTAGAAACAGCTGGTATAATTGGTGCAGCACTCAACACGGTCACTACCGACACCCGCATGCAAGTTTGGTTAAAAAATCCTTTGGCAAAAGGAGCGAGTGTAAAATTAAAAATGAACTATCGGTTCGTCATACCTGAATATGGAACCGATCGTATGGGAAGACTGAACACAAAAAAGGGTTGGGTCTATGAAGTAGCGCAGTGGTTTCCGCGGATGGCAGTGTATGATGATATCCAAGGTTGGAACACGATGCCTTATTTGGGTGCGGGAGAGTTTTACC
>Ga0194118_10005200_pt1 | contig 13719 bp, 11 predicted proteins | sample TA2MahsurfametaG_2_FD_148662 | JGI IMG/M metagenome (GOLD analysis project Ga0194118, IMG submission 148662) | Freshwater microbial communities from Lake Tanganyika, Tanzania - TA2015013 Mahale N5 surface | ecosystem: Environmental > Aquatic > Freshwater > Lake | place: Tanzania: Lake...
GCACAACCCCCGAGAAAATCCTTGAGGAAAACCCCGCTTTTGCTGCTATTACAGACTGCTCAGCCATTGAAACCATCGTCGATGATGTTCTAAAAAAGAATCCTGAATCTGTTTCAGACTTCTTGAACGGCAAGGAAAAAGCATTCAATTTCTTAGTAGGTCAAGTGATGAAAGTCTGCCAAGGCTCAGCGCCGGCAGATATCGTTAGAGATTTGGTACGCAAGAAAATCTCTTCCTAATAGATCTTTTTCGATTAGACTTTACTTTCTTAAAAATAGCATTTAAGTGAGTAAAGTCTTAAAAAACCGATTTCACCCCTTTTTTTAAACTCTTGGATGGAACTTCTCGAATGAGTTCCTAAGATGTTTTTCTGAAATATGGGTGTATCGATCCGTTGTAGAGATGTTTTTGTGACCTAGCATCTCTTGGATAATCCTTAAATCAGCCCCACTTTCCAGAAGGTGTGTTGCAAATGAGTGACGAAGAGTATGTGGTGAGATGTTTTTCGTAATATTGGCCATCTTTGCATATTTTTTTACAATCCTCCACACATCCCCCCTGTCAATCCTTTCCCCTTTCTTAGATAAAAATAAAGGAGAAGAGCGTTCACATTTTTGCCATTTCCCCTCCCACGCATGAACATAGGCACTGATCGCTTCTGTAGCGATTTTAGCTATTGGAACTATCCTCTCTTTGCTTCCTTTACCTTTGACTAAGATCCGATCTTCCTCTACGTCGTAAAAATTGAGCATGGAGACCTCAGAAGCCCTTAAACCTGATGCATAGAGAGTGTATAATATTGCTCGATCTCTAATAGCTATAAGCTCACTAGAGTTAGTTGAAGAGAGTAGATCTTCTACCTCTTGCAGCGTCAAAACTTCTGGAATCAGCTGCCAGATCCTTGGAGCGCTCAGCAATGCCGCCACGTCCTTAGCAATTTTTTCCTCTTGGATCAGAAAGCGAAAAAAGACCTTTAGCGTCATAAGAGTATGACAGACGCTGCTACTTGCATATTCTTGATCTTTTAGGTGGCATAAGAAGTCTACTAGATCTTTAAGCTCTATATTTTCGATCAATCGATCTTTCATATAACTTGTAAAAAGCTTCAGATCTTGCCGATAAGACTTTTCCGTTAAAGGAGAAAGACCTCGCTCAGTCAATAAAAAAAGGGAAAATTCTTCAATCCACTCATCCATCCTTTTGTTATAACAAAATCAGGTTTTGTGGATAAACAATCCTTTCAGGAAATTTTGTTTCTAAGCCTTGGCTTCTTTTGCAGCTTCATAGTTGTACCATGACCACCCCAAAATACCCGCTTGAATCAAGGTGAAAACAATACCAACCAAAATCACAATCAGTTTTGCCATAGGCCCTACAGCCATAAATGAACCGACAGCAACACTCATAATCGATATCAAGCTGACAGCAAGCAATAATATTCTATCTTTTGGAGCAGCTTTCAAGCTGTCTATTTCATTTGCAAAAGCGTAAAGATCAAGACCAAAGAAAATCAAATCTGAAAAAATCATCGCGCCAATAGCCGCAAATAAAGGCGCCCCTGCTGTAAAAATGGTAGCAACAATCAAGCCTGCAAGCCCTATCAATGAAGCTACAGTAACTACAGCATTCATAATGATCTTGCCCTGGTTTTCTTCTAAAGCAGAAGAGAGTATTTTCTCTTGAATATCCGAAGATATCGCTCCATTTGCTAGATTTTCTTTTAATAGAAAAAGAGTTGCTGAGCCGCAGTTTCTTGAAAAATCTTTCTCTTTAACTTCAATTTTTCTAGCTAAATCTCTTTTGAGGGTATCTCGTATTTCTTCATTAGCGCTTTCAATAAAAGCTAGATCTTCCGAAGTGAGTCGATTTTCTTCTATCTTAGTTAGACTAACCCCCTCTTCACGAACACACTTTTCAAGTACAGCGTTTCTTTCTTCATTTGATAGTTGTATCTGATTAAAGAGAAACTGCATGTGATTTTTCTCTTTTACCTCTTTTTTCAAGAGATTTCGAAAACACATCTGGTTGTGCATCGACATAGAACAAGAAATAACCGTAAGTGTATAGATTGCAGAACCAAGGGCCGTACCTATATTACTTAGATACTTCATTCCAACCAAAAGAGTCGTAGAGGCACTATAAATTGCAGCAATAGAAAGACCTCTTAGAGTTCCTTGTACCGCAACACTTGTAATCCCAATACTTGCTTTGGTTTGTCCAATCTGCGCAAATTGTAGACCAGCTACATCCCCAATTTTTTCCGCTTTGATCGCCTCATTCGTCACAACGTGTGCTGTTAAACTTTGTGTCACTATTCCAATTACAGGGTCAGCAATACGAAATCCACTACCCAAGCCTGTAGAATCAGGTTTTGTTCCCCTCATCATGTGAGAGGTCGATTCAAGCGAACGGGCAAGACCAGTAAAGTCTTTTGAAAGACCTAAAGCCGTTTTGATCGTGTTTGGATTCAATTCTTCTTCACTGTTAGATCCAATAGAACTTACTGACACTTGTTTTTCTCCTTATGTTCTTTGTACCAAAGAGATCCCATAACACCCACTTGCACCCCGGCAAATAAAATACCAAGGATAATCACGGCAATCCTTACAACCGTTGTAGTTGCAACAAAAGCCCCTGTAGCAGTAAAGAAAAGTGATAAAGCCGCACATACCATCATTACAATTCGATCTTTTGGCGCAGCTTTCATCTCCTTAAACGCTTTTCTTAAAGCATAAAAATCAAGCCCAAACATAAGAACGTTAGAAGATACAATGAGCGCAAGACCTACAATTAAAGGAAGTCCTCCTGAAAAGACCGTCGCTGTAATAAATCCGGCAACTCCGATCAAACAAGTAGTCACAACAAGAAAGCTCATAATGAGCGCCGCTTTGTTTTCTTTTTGTGCTATTCCCACAATCTCATTTTCAGTTAAAGCTTCTTGTGGATTGATGATAAATTCTCTTAACTTAGTCACTGTTTCTATCCCCGTAGCTCTAACAAGCTCCGCTTGCTTAACAGTAGCCATTCTAGAAAGCTCTTTAGCTAAACCGATCTTAATGTGGCTTTCAAAAACATCTAAATCACCAATATCTGGATGCTTTTTAGAAAGTATTTCCATCAACTCTTTAGTCTTATCTTCAACAAAATCTCGATCTTCCGCTGTCAATAAAAACAGTTCTTCAGCTGTTAAAGTCCTTTCCTCTGATGCCATCAAAATAAGATCATCATACACATCAATCGGAATGATCTTTGAAGCCTCTTCTCGATCCTCTTTCTTCAATAGAACCTTATCCAATAAGAATTTAAAAGCTTGATCTGCACCCTCTTTTTTTACCTTAGCAAAATCCTGATAAAATCGGATCTGACCCAAAGAGTTGACCGCGTTACCAAGAGCTAAGAATAGATACGATAGAGAACCGAGCGCAGTAGCTACACAGCCAACTATCGTAGTAGCCAAAACTACCGTTTTAGCAGTAGTGTATGCCGAAGCAATCGTTAAACCTCTAAGCGTACCAAAACTTGCCCCTGCAGACATTTCAGCTGTAGAGCGCATCATCCTGATTTTAGCGAGATTTACCTCTGCCGTATCTTGAATTTTATTCGCCCGTTCTATGGCATTCGCCGCTATGCCAATTCCTAAAGCCCCCGTCAAAACACCAAACGTAGAAGACATCTTCAATCCAGCACTAAGACCAATATCACTACTTTTACCTTGAACATTCATTGCCAAACTTTCAGCAGATTGAGCTAACCCCGGAATATCCGTTGCAGCCCAAATGATGTCTCTATGCATCTGCGGATGGAAATCTTCAGATTCTTTTTTGAGTAAAGGATCGCTTTCAGTCTCTGTGTTGCCCATATCAGTTAAAGGCAGCGCCTTCATATTAGCATACAAAGAATCTGTAAATCCTTTGAGGGTCCCCGATGAAAAAGCAGCATGAGCGATCTTAGAAGAAGTAGCCCCCTTTTCCACAAAGTGTTTTACCACTTCTTGAGAAGAAGGATCTGATTCGTTTCTTTTGAGTGCCGCGTTAGCAACTAAGCTCGTCGCCGAAGATTTTGTAGAGCGAAGCACCTGCGCCTTTTCACCGCTATTTAAACTCCCATACCCGAGAACAACCGGCTCATTTTTTAACGCTCGATATGTTCCTTGTCTTCCTATTCCTATCGATGGCGTGCTCATAGTTTACACACTTTTTTAAATTAACCACCTAATATTATATATAAAAAGGTGTTTTAATAACAATTATTGAATTAAGCAGAATTAATTAATAATATAGCGATTGACAATTAATTAAATTATTTGATATAATATTTGTATTAAATTAAATAAGAGAACTTATATGCTATCTACTACTACACAACCAATTCCAAATGACAGTTCTTCTGGATCGGTAGACGTGTTTATGAATCAACATCCTCAGGCCGCGAGCTCAGTAAATAGCACTGTAAGCTACTTACCAGCTACTAATCAAGATATGGCTTTACAGATAGGTTATATTTGTTTTCCTAATGACCCCCCTGGAACACTTAGAAAGGTAACAATTTACGCTCATCAAAATGGCAGGCAGCTAGACATCTCAAACTTAGATCTACGAATACAAAACACGGTTAACAGCCAAATGGAAGAATTAGCAAAAACTTTAGGTTTGCCAAATAACGCACCAGAAAGCATCATAAAAAGAATTCACGGATTACCTAGCCTTGTATCAGATGGCGCCAGAAGCCCCTTAAGTCGTGAAAATTCAGATAAGTGGACAGCTATAGAAGATACCATACTAGAAGGAATACACACGGCTACTCCAATCATTTCTGCTCATATCTCCTCTCCTACACTGATGAGTCTTAACGGATCAAGCTCTTCCGCCTCATCTAGCGTGATACTACCACACAGTTCAGTTAGCAGCAATCATAACATGTTAAATGGAAAAAACCGTAAAAAACCATCTCCAAATCCTGGTCGAGTTTATCCACTCCCAGGCTCAAGCCAGAACTCCTCAGAAGAATCTTTTCTGCATCTTAGCTCAGCGAGCCTTCCAAGCAAAAATAAAAGCAAACCAGTAGATACAAGCATTTTCTCTAAACAGGGAGATGACCGAAAGTCTACCTCCCGTGTATTAATGACTGATACCTCAGATGACGAGCTTCTTTAGAGCGCCACTGGATTGATTAATAGGACTGGGAGCTGCCGCAGCCGCAGGATCCTTTTGCGTTTGGATTGGAAATCTTGAATCCAGACTCATAAAGACCTTCTGTGTAGTCGATTTCGCAGCCTACTAGTCTTGAAAGAAGGTGCTTCTTGACGTGGATTTCGATCCCGTTTGAAGGAAATACTTCATCGTCTTCTGCTGCTTTTTCAGAGAAGTCGAGGATGTATTCATAGCCGCTGCATCCGCCTGGTCTATCGCCAAATCTTAGGCCGTGGCCAGTTTTGCCTTCTTCTTCTAAAATCTCTTTGAATTTTTCTGCAGCTCTTTCTGTTAAAGAAATCGTTGAAGGGTCGCTTTTTTGCTCTAGTATTTTGTTGAGATCGATCACTAGGGCGTCAATTTCTGCATCAGAAAAGCCGTGAGAGTACATCCCAGCTTCTAGGGTCTCCCAGGTAGCGGCTCCGCAACCAACGCACTGTAGGCCCCTTTTCATCATTTCTAGGGCTAACTTTTGGCTCTTATGAGGAAATCCTGAAAAGATCTCATCAATCGTCATTGTTCTGATGATTTTTTCTACTTTTTGCTTTACTTCTTGGTCCATTGAATCTCCTAATAGCCGTCTGATATTTTTACTTTGCCGCAAGTGATCGTGCATTGGCACGCAAGGCGCTCTTCTCCAACGCAATCACCGAGGAAATCTTTTTCCTCTTCCGTAGGCTCTGAGAGGTTTTCAGCCCCCTCTACAACGTTGATAACACAGGTTCCACAAATTCCTTCAGTACAAGCAAAAGGGATCCCTTGCTCCTCGCAAGCTTCTTGAATCCTCTCTCCATCAGGAACTTCTATTTCGCAATCATTGATTATGAGTTTGGCCATTTTCCTCCACAGGTAGTGGAAGGAAGTATAAAAAAACCCCAAAAAGAAATCAAGGCCCTTCCCTTAATAAAAAAAGAGAGGGCCTTGAAATTAGATTGATATAAAGATAACTTTACTTTTGCGTATCTCTTTGTTCTTGAATGAGATCCTCAACAGTTTTTCTTAAGGTATTGATTCCCTGAGGAAAACCACATTCAACTAAGATTTCGTTGAGGTAAGATAGCTCCGTTTCCATCATATCAAGCTGAGATTCTAGCGCTGCAAGCTTTGTTTCTAGCAATTTTGGAGCTGATTGATCTTTCATAAAGCACCTCTTTTGATAAATTACACTACTATAATATCAAAATAATTATTATTAATCAAATTTAAAATTAGATTTAATTAATACTTTATATTTAATTTTATAAAATGTTATAATATTTGAGAGTTTTTACAAAGGGTTTGTAATGATTACATCTATCCGTAACTATCTATTTCCCCAAGCTCCGGTAATTTCATCTCAAGAAACAGAACTTACCCCCGTTCAACCCAATTTCGAATTTAAAAAAATACTCAGCAGTCGCACAATCGGCCCAAAATTTTTAAATCAAAATACTTTTTTATCTGCGCTCATAGAGCACCTCAATAAAAATAACCAGTTATTGAGCACTACAGAATGTGAAAATATTTACTCTTTTGCTCGTATAGATCGAAAAGAGCTCGCCGCCGCTCTCTCAGAAAACCCTCTATACATGTCTAGACTTGAAAAGTTGTCGAATACAACCTTAGGCAAACTAAGAGAATGTGAGGATAAACACCTAATTGAAGTTAAAAGCAGCTTAAACCGTGACCAAAAACAGCTGCAAGATGCCTTGATAAGTACACAAAAAAAAGTAAATCACCTCTATCAACAAAGAAAAGCGATCTTTACTAAAGTCGGTATCGATGAAAATAGTCTACCAGGAAAGTATTCAAAAAAATATCAAGAGCTCAAAAAGCATAGGCCTCAACTTCATAAAATCAATCAAGAACTTCAAACACATTTTGCCAAAATATCTAGCCTGCAAGATCAATATCAAGATAAAACTCTTTATGCTACACAAGCACATAACGTTGCTGAAAGGATCATCAAAACAAATGCACAAAAATTACGAGCAACCTTGAACGATCACTACGCGATTTTTTCTCATCTCGACGAGCCAATTACACCTAACTTACCCAAAGATCCCTTAAGCTACACAACAGAAAATGGTGTTGAGTATTTTAACATCAATAACTCGCGATCTAAATCTGACCTTCTCCAAGATCTCCTTAGAGGGCTCAAATACGACTCTCCTGGCCTTATTTTAATCACCATCGACAATATGCGCCAATCCCCCAGCATCGATAAAAAATATATTTCACTCTATGAAGAGCTAAATGCCAAAATCGACCTATCATCCATAGAATCTGAAATTCGTAATGACAAGGAAAGAAAATTGAAACCTAAAACCAAAACCAAATTCATCAGCGAGATAACGGCATTACAAAGCAAAATGAACGAAAAAACAGCCAATTTTCGCCATAATATAGATAATAAACAAAAAACACAATTGATTTTTAATACTTAATTGTATTATAATATTTAAACGAAATAAAAAAGATTAAACTAATAATAAATAAAAAACGGAGACAATATGTCAACAACAAATTCAGTACACTCAGATTTACCATTATTTCAGACTGGAGTCTTAAATAGGCAGGTAGGCGGAGACGATGACTCAGAAAGTAGCAACATTTTCGCAGATACTACAACTAATAGATATCAGGCGAGACATGGTTCTGGTCTTTTGATTAAATTCCTTTTTCCAGAACTTTCAACAACTAAAACACACGAAGGAAATACTTTCTCTTCACTTCCAACAAATGTGTTAAATGGTGGAAATGAATCTGCAGTTGTTGAGAGCTCTTCACAAAAATCAGAAAACAGCAAAAATATGGTGTCTTCTGCGTTGTCTTTATGGAAATCGTCTATCATACTTGCAGACAATTCTGTAAAAAATTATTTCAACCTATCTGCATGCGTTCAATTTATTACTGATAAAATCGAAAACACTGGTATTTATGAAACACGGATTGTAGGACCTATTGTAGAAGGCTTATCTAAACTGGGTGAAGGATTTGCTCAATTGACCCAAGAAGCGCTCAGAACCACCTTGGTAGCCCTTGCCATTATTGTCCCTGGTGCAACAGCTTTTGTAGTAGGTGTTGCAGTGGGAACTATTGCAGGAACAGGATACGGTTTATATCTACTAGGCAATTTCCTCAGTGGAGCAGCTGTAAGCGCAAAAGACAGCGCTGTCGTAGCAGCATATCAAAAGGATTATAAAGAGAAAAATAAAGAGTTCTTATTTGAGAAGCTTTCAAAACAAGTAAGCTTACTTTCTAATGATGACACAAGAGCTCAAGCGGCTGGAGTAGGATTATTAATTGATATAAAAGCACAAGAATTCTTAGCTGACGCTCACCCAACGGTAGCTAAAGCAAACGAGAATCCTATTACTCCAGTAGGATTTGAGCTTGAGCTAACAGACGGCGAAAGATCTGCAATTTTAGAGAAAATAGAATTTAATAGTGAACTAAACAAAGAATTCTATAAAGCCTACAACGCTGAAAGACAAGCGTTTGCTGAAGCGGTGAATTTTGCAATGCACCATGGCAAAAGTAGAGAAGAAGCAGGTAAGATAGCTATAGACCTTATGGATGGAGAAGGTAAACCTAAACTATCTGAAATGCAACACAGCTCATCAGCCGTTAAGCGCGATTCATACATCCCGCAATGTGTTGTGCCTGAGAGTATGAGAACGCATCCGAAAACAGCGTTGGAGCAAGCGGTTCTTGGAGAAATTAACATACCAAAAGAATCACAAGCTCCTATTGCAGCAAGCAAAGCTGATAATACAATATAACTGTCTGAGGAAGTAGTTTTGCGGTGAATAAGGCGGGTCCATCTGGGGAAACTCAGATGGACCTTGCTGTTTCTTGTTGACTTTGTGGGGGGATCTAGATGTGGATGAAGCCTTCTTTGGTGAGTCCGAGGATTGCTTCGTGCACGGCTTCGGAAAAAGTGGGGTGGGCGTGGTTTGCGTGCAAGATGGCAGACATTGGCAGGTTGTTTTCGATGGCGATGACCCCTTCCATGATGAGGTCAGAGGCAGAAGGGCCGATGATGTGCATGCCGATGATTTTTTGTGTGTCGGTGTTCATGAGTACTTTTACAAAACCGTCGGGGTCGTGAGAGACGGTCCCTTGGCGTGAATTGGCGGCAAAGGGGAACTGGGAGGTTTTGTAAGGGATGGCTAGTTCTTTTGCTTTTTGTTCTGTGAGTCCAACAGAGGCGATCTCTGGATCTGTGTAGACTACGTTTGGTACTGCTAGGTAGTTGACGGTGTTGATGTGTCCCGCGATGAGCTCAGCGACTACTTCAGCTTCTTTTGATCCTTTATGAGCAAGCATTGGAGGGCAGGCTACATCGCCGATGGCATAGATGTGAGGATGGGTTGTTCTAAAGGCGCTATCGATCGAGATGTATCCTCTAGCATCGAGCGTTACACCGATTTTTTCAAGGCCTAGTCCTTCGCTGTAAGGTTTTCTTCCAATAGCAACGAGTATCGTATCTGCTTCAATCACTTCTTGATCGAGGTAAACTTTCCCTTTTTCTGCTTTTGTCACTCTTGCGCCTAAGCGGAAAGTGAAGCCTTGTCTTTTGAAGACTTTTTCTGCGACTTTGGAGACGGTTTCATCAAATTCGGGCAAGATGCGATCAAAATACTCTACTACAGTGACCTCTGAGCCTAGGCGGCCGTAAACACTTCCTAGTTCAAGGCCAATAACGCCAGCTCCTATCACCACTAGGCGCTTAGGAACGCTTTTTAATCTTAATGCGCCAGTCGAAGTGACGATATGTTCTTCATCAATTGGCAAAAATGGCAAGCTTGCCGGCACTGAGCCTGTAGCGATGATGAAGTTTTTAGCGCTCACTTTTTTTTCACCTACCATGATGGTATGAGGATCTACAAACGTGGCGCGTCCAGAAAGGGTGGTGATTTTATTTTTCTTAAAGAGGTAATCGATCCCTTTAGTGAACTTGTTGATGACGCTATTTTTTCTTTGCATCATTTTTTCTAATGAATAGGAAAGCGACCCTACTTCGATGCCATGAAGCTCTGCTTGGACAGACATCTCATGGTAAAGATGAGAAGATTTGAGTAATGCTTTAGAAGGAATGCACCCAACGTTTAGGCATGTGCCTCCTAGTGTGGGATCTTTTTCTACGCATGCAACACGCATGCCAAGTTGCGAGGCTTTTATTGCAGCTACATAACCTGCAGGTCCACTACCGATAACAATTACATCAAAATCCATCTGTCCCTCTGTCGTAGAAATATTCATGTATTAAAAAATGTAGAGCTTTTGGCTCTACATCTTGCGGGCTTTCATTGTACCTATTTCATCTCTCATCGCAAAGAAATTTTCTAATCGATGAAAAAAAGACTACTCCATGATGAAGAATTTTTCAGGATTTTCTAGGTATTCTTTGATGGTCATGAGGAATTTGATCGACCCTTCACCATCGACGATTCTGTGATCGTAACTTAGTGCTAAATACATCATAGGTCTAATCACCACCTGGCCATTTACTGCGATAGGACGCTCTTTGATTGCATGCATTCCCAAGATACCGCTTTGCGGCATATTCAAAATCGGTGTCGAAAGGAGCGATCCGTAGGTTCCTCCGTTAGAAATAGTGAATGTTCCCCCTTCTAAATCAGAAATCCTGAGCTTCCCCTCTTTTGCTTTTTTAGCAAAATCGACGATGTTTTGTTCAATTTCAGCAAATGTCTTTTTGTTTGCTTGTCTTATCACAGGAACGACAAGGCCTCTTTCTGTACCGATGGCGATTCCCATATGGACATCGTTTTGATAGACGATTTCATCGCCCTCTATGGATGCGTTGAGAACTGGGAATTCTTTTAAAGCTTGGCAAGTAGCTTTAACAAAAAACGACATGAATCCTAAGCGCACTCCGAAGGCTTTTTCAAAAGCATCTTTTTCTTTTTTACGAATATCCATGACAGCGCTCATGTCCACTTCGTTAAAGGTGGTGAGCATAGCGGTCTGGTTTTTGGCTTCTACAAGGCGATGCGCGATGGTTTTTCTCAAGCGAGACATCTTCTCTTTTCTTTGAGAAGAAGAATTGATTTCTGTAGCCTCTTTTTTTTCTTCTTTTTTCGGTAACGGAGGTTGTGTTTTGACTGCTTCTTCAATCGATATGCGCACTTTTGGGCTTTCTTCTTGGCTTTTAGTAGAAGCGATGTTTTCCGTTAAAGGGGCTTTTTCTACCTTAACGGGCTCAGCTAATTTAGGTTTTTCTGTAGGAGCTAAAGGCTCCATAGGCTTTGTAGCCAAGGTATCGATGTGACCTAATAAATCGCCCGGTTTAACAATTTGCCCTTTTTTAACGATAAAGTGGATAGAGCCTGATCCGGGAGAGTAAACTTCGGCCGTTGCTTTTTCAGTTTCTAGTTCCATGACAGGCTGACCTTCTTTTACAAAAGAGCCTTCTTGTACTAGCATAGTGTGCACCTCTGCTTCTGTGACAGATTCACCTGCAGATGGCGTTTTGATATCAATCTTCATATGCCTCTTTAATGATGCATTGTTGTTCTTGTGAATGTAAGTGGTGCGAGCCTGCTGCAGGTGATGCTTTTCTTGATCTACCTACGTAATGGATCATGAATTTAGATCCGAATGCATGGCTCAAATAAGGCTCAATAAAATGCCAAATGCCTTGATTGCTATGTTCTTCTTGAACAAACATGACTTTGGCTAATTCCTTAAACTCTTTAATGATCTGCTTAAATTTATCCATATCAAAAGGATAGATTTGCTCGATTCGAATAATCGCTACGTCTTCTTTTTGATGAGCGAGCAAATCATAGTAAATTTTACCTGAGCAAATAAGAAGTTTTTTGGCCTTCATCGATCCTGTGACTAAAAACTCTTGGAATCCTCGATCGGTAAAATCTTCGATTTGCGAAAAACTCTCTTTTTTACGAAGCAAGCTTTTTGGCGATGCGATCACTAAAGGGGCTTTTTCTGTTAGGTGCATCTGCCTTCTAAACAAATGGAAGACTTGCGATGCATTTGTTGGGTAGCAAACTCTTAAGTTGTTTTCTGCAGTAAGCTGCAAAAATCTTTCCAGCCTGCAAGAGGAGTGCTCAGGACCCATACCCTCTAAACCGTGAGGCAGATAGAGTGTCAAAGAGGTGCTCTCTTTCCATTTGGTTTTAGAAGATGTGACATACTGATCTATCATGATCTGCGCGCCATTGACAAAGTCTCCAAACTGTGCTTCCCACATGACAAAAGCGTTAGGGTCTGAAAAACTGTAGCCATATTCAAAGCCCATTACGGCATACTCTGAAAGTATAGAGTTATAGACTTCAAAAGGGCCTAAGTCTTCTAAGGGGCTGTAGCGTTTGATCTCTTTTTGGCTGTAAAGATAGGCATGTCGATGGGCAAAGGTTCCTCTTACTGAATCTTGACCTGAAAGGCGAACTCTAAAACCTTCTTTGAGTAGCGAGCTATAAGCTAAAAGCTCTGCTGTAGCCCAGTCGATTCCAACTTCTAAAGACTGCCTTCTCTCTTCGAAGAGTTTGGCAAGCTTTGGATGGGGATCAAAATCTTCGGGGATGTGGCTAATTTTCATCCCTAGCTCTTTGAACTTCTCTTTAGAAATTTGGGTGCTTACTGAAGAGAGCTGTTTTGTCAGCTCGCAACGTTCTTGATCTTTGCTGATAGGCTGCAAAGTGCGATCGATGCTTTGTGATTTTTCATACGCCTCATCGAGCATTTTATGGAAACGATTTTCAAAATCGGTGATTTCTTCTTGAGTTATGAACCCTTGTTTGAATAGCTCATCTTTATAGCTATGGTAGGGTGTGATGTAGTTTTTAAGCTTTTCATAGAGAATCGGCTGGGTAAAGCGGGGTTCATCGGTTTCGTTATGCCCATATTTTCTATAGCCATAAAGGTTAATGATCACATTGATCTTAAACTTGTTACGAATATCAGCTGCAAGCTTTGCTACATAGATCGCTGCTTCAACGTTTTGGGCATTGACGTGGAAAATGGGGAAATTGAAAGCTTTGCCTATATCGCTACAAGATCTTGTCGATTTATACTGCTCAGGGGTAGCGGTATACCCTATTTGGTTATTGATCACAATCTGGATAGCGCCGTCTACACCATAGCCTTTGACTTTATAAAGCTGCATCATCTCATAGACAACTCCTTGTCCTGATATGGCTGCATCTCCATGAATCAGTATGGGCATCACTTTTTTGCCTTGATTTTGCTTGGCTTTTGTCATCCCTAAAACCACAGGATCAACGCTTTCTAGGTGTGAGGGGTTGGAAGCGAGCTGCAAAAGGATCGTTTTACCATTTTTTGCCGTAAACTCTTTTATCCCCCCTTTATGGTACTTCACATCCCCTTGCCCTTCTTCTGGGATGTACCTTGAGGAGAATTCATAAAAAAGCTTCTCATAAGGTTTTTTAAGTACATGAGCGAGCACATTGACTCTACCGCGGTGAGCCATGCCAATGATACTTTCTTGAAGATCAAACTTTGCTGACTCTTCTAGCAGCTCTGTCAACATGGGCAAAAACAC
>Ga0194118_10005201_pt1 | contig 13717 bp, 11 predicted proteins | sample TA2MahsurfametaG_2_FD_148662 | JGI IMG/M metagenome (GOLD analysis project Ga0194118, IMG submission 148662) | Freshwater microbial communities from Lake Tanganyika, Tanzania - TA2015013 Mahale N5 surface | ecosystem: Environmental > Aquatic > Freshwater > Lake | place: Tanzania: Lake...
GTGAACACGGCCAGAGGCAGATACACGGTCACCAGCTTGCGCTGGCGGGTTACCAGGTAGTCCATGCCGCCCTCGGAATGGGCGGCTGCGCCTGGCTGCGCCGGGTTGTGCGGATCTTGCGCGGTCATGGGTTAATCCTTCACTCCCTGCTGCCACTTGCGGCGCTGCAGGCCAAAAAAGCTGATCAGAATGGCAGCAAGCAGGAAGGGCACCATCGCCATCGCAATCGCGGCCCCTTCCGCGAGTTGGCCGCCGGGAATGGCGCGCTGGAACGACAGCGTTGCCATCAGGTGCGTGGCGTTCACCGGCCCACCGCGCGTGATGACGTAGATCAGTTGGAAATCCGTGAACGTGAAAAGCACCGAAAAGGTCATCACGATGGCGATGATCGGCGTGAGCAGCGGATAGGTGACGTGGCGGAACAACTGCCACCGCGACGCACCATCGATCGTGGCCGCTTCATACAGTGAAGGCGAAATGGTTTGCAGCCCGGCGAGCAGCGAGATCGCGACGAAGGGAATGCCGCGCCAGATGTTTGCCGCGATCACAGACCAGCGCGCATTCCAGCTATCCCCGAGGAAATTGATGTACTCGTTGATCAGGCCCAGCTTGACCAGCGCCCACGAGATGATTGAAAACTGGCTGTCGTAAATCCACCAGAACGCGATCGCGGACAGTGTGGTCGGAACGATCCACGGCAACAGCAGGATCGCCCGCATGAGGGACTTGAAGCGGATGTTCTGATTGAGGAGCAGCGCCAGCCAAAGGCCAAGACCGAACTTGACGACGCTGGCCACGCCGGTATACAGCATGGTGTTGAACACCGAGAGCCAGAACACGCTGTCGCCGAACAGCGACCTGTAGTTTTCCAGACCAACAAACTCGCCGGGGCGGCCGATCTTGGTATCGGTGAGGCCCAGCCACATGCCGAGCCCGAGCGGATAGGTCAGAAACACCAGCAGGATCGCGGCTGCCGGCAGCATGAACAGGAAGCCCAGTGCGTTGGCGCTGTTGTTGATGCGCCCGATGAGGGAAAGGCCTGTTGCTGTGGACAAAGCAGCTCCCGAAGGATGACCCGAAACGTCGCTGCCTGCCGCAAGCGGCACAACCACCGCTGAGGCAGGAAGAATCGACAACCGCAAAAGGCCGGGTCAGACCTTGTAGTAACGCTCGGCGCGCTGCTGCGCGCGTGCAGCAGCCTCCTGCGGCGTACGCTGGCCTGAGGCCGCTTCGGCCACCATGTTGACCATGATGAAATCGGCCAAGGTGCTGGCGGAGGAATAACCGAGCCTACCCGGAAAGCCAGCCGGACGCATCACCGCCATCGCATTCCTGTACGGAGTGTGCTTCGGATCGACAGTCCAGATCGGATGCTTCTCGTAGGCCTTGAGCGGGTGGCAGACGTAGCCGATCGACGCGTTCATCCAGGGGTTGTATTGCTCCTCCTCCATCATGAAGCGGATGAATTCTTTCGCTGCCTTCGGATACTTGGAGTACTTGAAGATCATCTGGTTGAAGAACAGGTTGAACTCCGTCGGCACGCCGGCCGGGCCGATCGGCATGTTGGCATGCTGGATGTCGCTTACCAGTTCCTTCACCTTGGGGTCCTGCGAATTCTTGGCCGCGTAGTACACCGAAATGCCATTGGCGGTGAGACTGATCTGCCCGTCGAGGAAGGCCTTGTTGTTGTTCGGGTCGAGCCACGAGAGCGTCCCGGGCACAAAAGTGGCGTAGAGCTCCTTGGCATATTCGAGGGCCCTGATCGTTTCCGGGCTGTTGATGATGACTTTGTTGTTGGTATCGATCATGGCGCCGCCATGCGACCATACGACCCAGTGGGTCCAGGAATTGCCGTCACCCGTGGCATTCCCGAGCGCAAAACCGCCCGGCGTGCCCTTGTCCTTCAGCGCCTTCATCAACTGCAGGAAGCCATCGTTGTCTTTCGGAAAGCTGGAAAAGCCGGCGGCCTTGACCTGACTGTCCCGATAGACCAGCGCGTTGCCTGCCGCACCGAAGGGGACGCCAATCCCCTTCTTGCCGTCAGGCCTCAGATACTGTTCGCACACCGGGTACCAACCCCCGTACTTCTTGCCAAGGTAAGTTGCAACATCGGTGCAATCGACCAGTTTTTCCGGATACAGGTTGGCGTCGTCATTGGTGCTCAGGATGATGTCGGGTCCGCTTCCAACGTTCGCAGCGACCGCCGCTTTCGGACGCACATCCTCCCAGCCCTCGTGATCGACGCGCACCTTGATGCCCGTCTTCTCCTCGAATTTCCTCACGTTGGCCATGTAGACATCTTCGTCTCCCTGGACGAAACGCTTCCAGCGCAGCACGCGCAGCTGCGCGCCCTTTTCCGGGGCATTGCTCCACTGCGCGTGAGCGGACCTGGTCCAGATCATCGGACCGGTGGCAGCACCGGCGGCCACAGAAGAGCTTTGCAGGAACTTGCGACGGGTGAAATGCAGCATGGTGAGCCTCCTCTTGAAAGTTGGTGAGAACTGAATATCAACGGGTGGATCATACTTGGTTGCGTGCAGGGTGCGCTGTTGTAGGCATGCCGCCGCTCAGGCCGCGAGACGGGCACTGGTGGCCGCATCGAACAGATGCGCACGCGCGGAGTCCGGTTTCAGACGGATGGATGCCCCCGGCTTGAAGTCATGCCGTTCGCGGAACACGCTGGTCATTTCCATGCTGGCAAACTTGGTGAACACAAGGGTATCGGCTCCCGTTGGCTCAACCACCACCACTTCAGTGGCAACGCCCTCGTTCCCGGAAGCGAGTTCGATGTGTTCCGGGCGCGTACCGTAGACCACCTTCTGCCCGTTACTGGCGCTGGCATTCGTTGGCATGGGCAGCATGGCGCCGCCTTCGAGTTCGACCCTTCCGCCATTCACGATGCCTGGCAGGAAGTTCATCGCCGGTGAGCCGATGAACCCTGCAACAAACTGGTTTACCGGACAGTCATAGAGTTCGAGCGGCGAGCCGGACTGCTCGACGATGCCATCTCGCATCACAACGATCTTGTCGGCCATGGTCATCGCTTCGATCTGGTCGTGCGTGACGTAGATCGAAGTGGTCTTCAGACGCTGATGCAACTCCTTGATCTCGGTGCGCATCGCCACGCGCAGCTTGGCGTCGAGGTTGGAAAGCGGCTCGTCGAACAGGAACACCTGCGGATCGCGCACGATGGCGCGGCCCATGGCCACACGCTGGCGCTGGCCACCTGAAAGCTGGCGCGGATAGCGGTCGAGCAGGCTTTTCAGACCAAGGATTTCGGCCGCCCTGCCGACCCGATCCTCGATGGTCGCCCTGTCCTTCTTCGCCAGCATGAGCGAGAACGCCATGTTGTCGCGTACGGTCATGTGCGGATACAGGGCGTAGTTCTGGAACACCATGGCGATATCGCGTTCTTTGGGCGGCATGTTGTTGACCACCTTTGCGCCGATCCTGATCTCGCCGCCGGAGATTTCCTCCAGGCCGGCGATCATGCGCAGCAGCGTGGACTTGCCGCAGCCGGACGGACCGACGAGCACGCAGAACTCGCCGTCGCTGATCTCGACCGATACGCCCTTGATGATGTGGGTCTGGCCGAAGTACTTCTGCGCCTGACGGATGGTGACGGATGCCATGCAATCTCCTGAAAAGGGGCGCTCCGGGCCCGGAGCGGATTTTCACCCGTTGTTGTTGTAGAGATGAAGCACCTGCGATTTTCGGTGCGATGCGGCAACCGGCCGCTGCGCCGCACCCTTCACGTTGCTCATCGCGAGGGCTGGCGCATCGTAGCCGATTGTTTCCCCTCGAGTCTCTCCACATGGCCTCGGCGATGAATCAAGTCAGGGCCGACCTGCCGGCAAATGCGGCCTGCAACAATTCCTCGCTACGGATCGCCGCGCGCTGACCGGCTGTGGGGTCACCGCCGTCTTGACCTCAAGCCCGCGAACTGCCCGGTGCGGACCCGCACGCCGTGTGGTGTGCCAGCGGGCTCGGTGACCTCCTTCGTCGAAGAAACGGGTTTCCCTGCGGATCAACTGCCAGGCAGCAAGGTGCTGCCACGGTGTGAACGAGCGGTGGCCAACCTGAACGCCAAGCGTCAGTTGCCCAGCCGCTCACGCAGTGCCTGCTCCAGCCGCGCCCACACGAAGCGCATCACCGCCGACCTCCGCAACTCCGGGTGCGCGCAAAGCCATACCTCCAACTCCTGGCCGAAGCGCTCGGCAAGGACTCGACGCAGACCGGGTCGCTCGGAGGCTACGTCGGCGAGGTAGACACTCACCCCAAGCCCCGTCTCGGTGGCTGCGTAACGTGCGAGGATGGCGTCGGTGCGCAGCCGGAAGCGGATCGGGCTGCCTGGCCCGACCGCCCCCTTCATCATGGGTGCGAGCGGCGAGGACTCCCGGTCGTAGCCCGCAACGAAGGCAACTTCTGGCAGGGTGAAGTCGGCAGGCTCGCCGTGGCGCTCGAGGTAGGAGGTGTGGGCATACAGCCCGAGTTCGGTCCTCCCCACCCGCACTGCGATCACGCCCTCCTGCTCCGGGCGGAAGAAACGCACCGCAATGTCGGCTTCCCGGCGCAGCAGGTTATCGCTGCGGTTGGACACCGACAGCTCGATCTCGAGTCCCGGCTCCTCGGCTAACCACTGCGCAGCGAGTGGCGCCACCACCTGGGTCGCGTAAACCTCCGACACCGCCAGCCGCACTGTTCCCACCGGGCGTTGGTCGGCCTGCGCCATCAGGCGCCCGGCTTCCAGGGCCGCCGCCTTCATGGGCGCGGCGGCGCCATACAGTGCATGGGCCCGCTCGGTGGGATCGAGCCGGCCTGGCCGGCGCACAAACAGTGCTTCGCCCAGCACCCGCTCCAGTTCACGCACGTGACGGCCGAGGCTCGGTTGCGTTGCGCCCAGTAGCCGCGCTGCCTGCGTGAGCGTGCCTACCTCTGTGTAGGTGTCGGATGCGCGCATTGGTGGATCCCGGGTAAGGTAAGTAGCTTATGACCTAGAACGCTTCAAATCCCAAGTCGTTGACACTATCCGGGAAGTATTTCAGCAGCCTGTTAGGACATCAAGGTAATCCGATTATTGGAAGCCCGAGCGGCGGGTATCAAGATGCCTGGTCAATGAAGGGTGTGGTGCCCCGCCTGCGGCCCGATTCAGTGGGCGACCTTGCAAACGCGACAGTGTATGATCTGCAGCGATTCACACTTGACCTGTTCGGAATCCTTCCACCATGAGCCAACCCGCATCCAGCGCCTTTACCGCCTCCGGCTCGAGCCATATGGCGCGAGTGGAGCCTGACCGCATTATCGTTCGTGGGCTGGACCTTTGTCGCGACGTGATCGGGCAACAATCATTCACCGCGTACTTTCTGTTTCTTCTGACGGGAAGCGCCCCCAGTGAAAAACTGGTCAAGGCGGTTGATGCCACCTTGATTGCGATTGCCGAGCATGGGCTGGTGCCGTCCGTGCAAGCGGCGCGGATGACACTGGCGGCGGCCCCCGATGCCATGCAGGGTGCAGTCGCCGCCGGCCTGGCAGGCTGCGGGCCAGTCATCCTGGGCGCGTCGGAGACGGCTGGGCACTTACTGATCACGCTGCTTGCCCAGGCGCAAGCGCAGCAGCGGCCCCTGGAGGATCTGGCGCGAGAGGCCCTGCAATCCCTGCGGGCCAACAAACAAGCCCTGCCGGGCTTCGGCCACCCGGTTCACAAACAGGCGGATCCCCGTGCAGACAGGCTTCTGCAACTCGCCGATGCCTGGGAGATTTCGGGTGAGCACGTCGCAGCCCTCAGGATATTGGCAAGCCAGGTGCAACCCGTTTATGGGCGACCTTTTCCCATGAATGTGTCAGCGGCCATTCCAGCGGTGTTGCTCGATGCAGAGTTCCCTGCAGGTGCTCTGCGCGGTATACCGCTGCTGGCCCGTACCGCCTCGCTGGTTGCCCACCTGCTTGAAGAGCAGAGTCGGTCCATCGGGTTCAAGCTCGCTGCAGCGGCCGAACTGGCCATGCGCTACGACGGCCCGGAGCCCCGAGATGTCTGACGCGAGCACGCAAGAGGTCTCTTTGCTTCAACCGCTTGAAGTATTGCGACGCTTTGCGCCCCACGACTTTTCTATAGCGGCTTTCTTCCAAAGACGCTGTGCTGCTTTGGGCGACGCACCCATGCTTGAGTATCAAGACCAGGTCCTATCCTGGCGTGAATGCGCGCGACGTGTCGACCAGGCCGTTGGCTGGTTGAAAACCCGGGGTATCGGTAAGGGCGATCGCATTGGGCTGATGGCCTACACACACCCGGGTACGGTGGTCCTGATGATGGCCTGTGCGCGCCTGGGCGCCATCATCGTACCCAGCAATCCAGAGTTTGAAGTGCGCGATTCGCGCTATGTTTTTGAGCATGCCGGTGTTAGCGGGGTCGTCTGTTCGCCGGAGGCACTGGGTCGTGTGCGGGACGCCACAGCAGCGATTCGGCCCATGCCCTGGGTTCTGATGTACGACGATCCCTCGCGTGAAGAGGCGCCTCTCGCAGAGCAGTGGCAGCAGGCCCAGCCCGATACCACCACTTATGACGGTAAAGCCGATGACACGACGCTGATTCTGTACACCTCAGGAACGACAGGCTTTCCCAAAGGTGTCATGCATAGCCAGCGCAGTTATCTGCTGACGGCCGAGGCATTTGTGCTGCGGATGTACCTGCAACCGGGCGAGCGGGTCATGTGTGTGCTTCCGCTGTTTCACATTAACGCCCTCATGTACTCGCTGGGTGGGTCGATCGCCTGCGGGGGCACCTTGATTCTTATTCGCAAGTTTTCAGCAGCTAGCTTTTGGCGTGATGCGGCGCGCTATCGCGCAACCGAGGTCAATGTGATCATGTCGGCGGCGGCTATCCTGTCGCGCCGTCCCATCGAAGAATTCGATGCTTCGCATTGTCTGGCCAAGATGTTTCTGGCGCCCCTTAACCAAGATTTGCTCGATACCTTTACGCATCGTTTCCAGGTCCCCGTCTTGATTGAGTGCTACGGCATGACCGAGATTCCGGGTGTTTTAAGCAATCCGTTTCTGGGCCCGCGCAAGCTGGGCAGCATGGGCCGCATCTCACCCCATCCCGATCCTGCGATCGAGCGACCGCAGGTGCGCATTCTTGATGAGCAGGGCCGTGACTGCGCTGTCGGAGACATTGGCGAAATCGCCGTCCGAACGCCCACCCTGATGCAGGGCTACTACCGAGACCCCGAGCAGACTCAGGCAAGTTTCCAGGATGGCTGGTTTCTGACGGGTGATCTGGGTTGGCATGACGATGATGACTTTTTCTTTTTCTACACACGGCGCAAGGACGTCATCCGCCGGCGCGGCGAGAATATATCGGGCGCCGAGATTGACACAGTCGTTGGCAGTCATCCGGATGTGTTGGAATGCGCCGCGGTGGGCGTGCCTTCGGACTTGGGCGAAGAGGAAGTTCTGGTGGCCATCGTCGCGCGTTCTGGCTCCAGCCTGGACCTGCCGGCGCTTTACGCCTACGCCTGCGAACGGCTCGCTCCTCTGAAACGTCCGCGTTACCTTGTGTCGGTCCATAGCCTCCCACATACGGGGTCGATGAAAATTGCCAAGTTTCGTCTGAAACTTGATTTAAAAGACCTTATGGCGCGAGCCACTGACTTCAGCCCTTCATCATTGCCGTAACGGGAAAATCTCATGACTCACCATATCAAATCCGCGCAGACCATCGAGAATATTTACGATTCCGCCGATCTCATCACCCAGGAGGTTCTCAAGCGCTACGAGGGCACGCCTGACCCCAGGCTGCGTGAGCTCATGCTGTCGCTCATAAAGCATCTGCATGGCTTCGCCCGCGATGTGAAGCTCACAGGAAACGAGTGGACTTTTCTCATGGGCTTTCTTGAAGAAACCGGCAAGTGGTGTTTTCCCGGTCGCAATGAGTTCGTGATTTTTTCCGATGCGCTCGGGCTGTCCATGCTGACGGTCACGCAAGATTACAAGCGACCTTTGCACGCGACTGAGCCAACCCTGGTGGGTCCCTTCCTGCTTGAAGAGGCACCTCGCTTCGAGATGGGCTCTGACATCAGCGGTGGGGCAGCGGGCTCACCCATGTATGCAAGGGGGCGCATCCTCGACACGGAGGGCAAACCGGTTGCCCGGGCTTTGATCGACGTATGGCATTCTGATGAGCGCGGTCTGTATGACGTGCAGGAAGATCTCCAGAAAACCGGGCCCTGGGCTCGTGCCCTGCTGACGACGGGGGCAGACGGCGGCTATGCGTTCTGGTCAGTTTTGCCGGTCGACTATCCCATTCCGCAGGATGGAACCGCTATCCGCATGATGCGGGCAACGACAGGGCGCACCTGGCGTCCGGCCCATTTGCACTTTCGGATTCGCGCCGAAGGCTTTCTGACACTGATCACCCACATTTTTGACCGCAGCAGCGGGAACCTCGACGGTGATGCAGTATTTGGGGTACGCCCCTCCTTGATCGCCGACTTTATTCCGCAAAGTCTGGGCAAAGCCCCAGACGGTAAGGTCATGGACCGTGACTTCTACACACTGGACTACGATTTTGTTATGGTCCGAGGCTGAAAGGCGCGGTCACGAGTTTGTGGGGTCACCAGTGTGAAGATCGATGACACCACGAAGGCGGTCGTAAAGACTGGGGCGTCGTTGAGCACCCCAGGATTGGCGGTCAAACGCCCAGGTACGCGCGGCGGATTTCATCGCGTTGCGCGAGCTCGGCCGAGCTGCCGTCTGCGATAACGCGTCCGTTCCTAAGCACGTAGGTGCGCGATGAAATAGCCAGGGCCCGGCTGACGTTTTGTTCAACCAGCATGACTGCAGTGCCATTGCGATGGATGGCCTCAATCGCACGAAACATGTCACCCACTATGGAAGGGGCCAGGCCCAACGATGGCTCGTCCAGAAGCAGTAGCTTGGGCAGAGCCATCATCGCCCGACCAATAGCAACCATCTGCTGCTGGCCGCCCGACAAGGTTCCGGCGGTCTGATCAAGCTTTTGCCGGACCGCGGGAAACAGGTCGCATACCTGCTCAAGGCTGCGCAAGCGATTCTGTCGCGCACGTGGGTGCATTGCGCCCAACTCGAGGTTTTCGCGCACGCTAAGCCCAGTAAACAAGCGGCGGCTCTCCGGTACCAGCGCGAGCCCACGTTCGCATAACTGATAAGCCGGCATGGTCGAGATACGGGTGCCTTCCCATACAATTTCGCCTGCCGCCAGCAGGTTCAAGCCCATGACGGCCATGATGAGGGTCGTCTTTCCGGCTCCGTTGGGGCCGATGACCGACACCATCTCGCCCGGCATGACGTTCAGGCTGAGATCCCATAGGGCAGGCGCGGCACCATATTTAACCTGAATACTTCGGACTTGAAGCATGATCAAGACACCCTGGAGTCTTCACCGAGGTAAGCGCGGATGACAGGCTCACGAGCCATGACCTCACGGGGGGCGCCCTCTGCAATAACCTGCCCCTGGTCGAGAACCACCAGCCGGTCGGATAGCGCCATCACTGCATTCATGACGTGTTCGACAAACACGATGGATGTTCCCTGATCTCGAATGCGCTTAATCGTCTGTACCGCCGAGGCAATCTCTCCTGGGGTTAGACCCGACAGGACTTCATCGAGAAGGATGACCGAGGGGCGGGCTGCCAGGGCGCGTGCCAACTCAAGGAACTTCCGCTGATGCAGATTGAGTTCGTCCGGAAAAAAGTCAGCTCGATCGGCAAGGTCGGTAAAGTCAAGACACTCACGCGCCTGCCGCTGGGCGTCAGCGCCACGAAGGCGGCCCGCGCCGTACAGTGCGGCCAGGTTGACGTTTTGTAGCACTGTGAGACCTGAGAATGGACGTGGAATCTGGTAAGTGCGCGACACTCCCCGCCTGCGAATCTCGTGGGCAGCAAGGCCTGCGCATTCCTGGCCCATCACCGTGAACGAGCCGGCTGTTGGCCTGTAGTGCCCGCTGACTACATTGATGAAGGTCGATTTGCCCGACCCATTCGGTCCGAGTAAACCCAGGATTTCACCACGGTACAGCCTCAGGTCAACACCCTGCAGCGCCTTGATGCCTGAAAAGTGTTTGCTTAGACCTTGCGCGCGGAGCACGACCTCGGCCTCCGAGCCTGACGGCAATCGTGTGCTAGCTGTGGTTGCCTGCTCACGGGGTACTGCTAGATCGGAGGCCTCGACCTGTTCGTTGGTGTGGGCAGGTACTTCTCTCGGTTCCTTGGCAGCGCAGTGACCCGCCATCTGACGTCGCCGGCGGCGCGCTAACCAGGCGCCCAGAATGCCAGAGGGCATCAACAGCACAGCCGTTGTCAGAACTATGCCTGTGAGCGCTTTGGCGACGAGCGCGACCTCGCTGTCGGTGGACAGGCTGGTCAGAAGGGTGATCAGGATCGCCCCAAGCATGGGGCCTGCCCAATGGCGACTGCCGCCGAGGATACTCATGAGCACGACCGTGAGCGGCACTGTGATGTTGAAGGTTTCGGAAACCGTCACGTAGGACACATAGAGTGCCTGGATGGAACCCATGACACCGGCAATAAAGCTCGATAGGGCAAAGGCCGCCATCTTCAGCCAAAAGGTGCTGACCCCGTGCACCTCCGCCACATCTTCATCGTCGTGAATCGCCAGCAGGGCAAGGCCAAAGCTTGAGCGCAATAGCCACCAGGCAACAAACACAGTCGCTGCAGCAACGATGAGACCCAGGAAATAGAAGGTTGACGCAGCAACCGGACCAAGCTTGGGAATATCAACCCCCATCAGGTAGACACCGGGTCCGCCATCGATCGGAGTGTTGACGATGATGGTTGCGAGTACAAAAGTTGTCGCCAGCGTGATTAGCGCAAACGACTCTCCGCGAATCGTCTTCAGGCGGAACACCACCGCGCCCACGGCCAGCGCAAGAAACGCGGCCAGCACACCGGCCACCAAGGCAGACGGGAGAAACGGCCAGTTGAGTTTGGTGGCCAGATTGGCCATGGCGTACATGCCGGCACCGAAAAATGCGCCATGTCCGAATGAGAAGTAGCCCGAATACCCAGACAGAATATTCCAGCTGGTAGCGAGCGTGATCCAAAAATAGAACAGGTAGGCGAGCGATTGAAAATGGACGGGCAGTCCGGCGTAGGGGGCAACGGCCAGTCCAAGCAACACAATCGCCGCAGTCGCCAGACCCTTGGAGCTAGTCACGGACAGGCCTCAAGATGAGGATGACAATCAGGAGCGTGAAAGCGACCAAGGGAGCCCAGGTCGGGGCAATCAACGCCATGGTGAGCGCTTCGCTCAGTCCGATGACGATGCCGGCAAAGAGTGGCGACCATGCCGAGGCCAGTCGGCCCATCATGACCGCCGCGAAGGCGACACCCACCCAGGAAAAGATCTGCGAGGGGGCCAGAGTAAACGTGAGCGCAATGCATACGCCAGCACAGGCAGCCAGCGCCGAGCAAACCCCGGCAAGCCGGAGTGACAGCCGTCGCGCATCGATTCCAAAAGCCGTTGCAATTTGCGCATCTTCTGCTGCGGCTCGCATGGCTTTGCCCGCATCGGTGCGGTTGAGCATCCACCACACGGCCGCCGCCAGACTGAACGACAGGGCTATGGTAATCAGCTCGGCCTGGTTGAGGACCACTGTTCCCAGCCGAATCTTGTGTTCTTCATACACCGAGGACATGCGGCGAAAATCTGCGCTCCAGATCAGCTGTAGCAAGGCTTCGACGGCGGCGGTGAGTCCAAAGGTGGTCAACAACGAACTAAAGGGCGTGATCGCAAAGCGGGAAGTGATAGCCTGCAAACCCATTCCCAGCAGGCCGAACATCGGAACCAGAAAAACCAGGGCCAGCAGTGGGTCTACGCCTGATCTCGAGCGCAACTCGTAGGTGATATAGGCGGCCAGGAAGGCCCAGCCAAAATGCATCAGGTTGATCACCCGAAGCAGGCCCCATCCCAAGCCAAGGCCGAGGCCGATCAGTCCGTACAGCGACCCGATAAATACGCCGGAGGCGAGCGACTGCAGTATGAGCGTTGCGCTGGGCATGCAAGGCCGCAGTTGGCCCCGGAAAAACCAGGGCCACCGTGATGCTGTCTACAAGACCAAATTAAGCCTGCAGCCTCGCGCCAGGCAGCGCAAAGTCGGAGGGGTGCACAACAACCCATTTACCGTTTTGCAGCTGCCTGATGCGATTGAGGTCGTCGCCATAATTATTCTGACCGTCGAAGCGAAGCCTGCCTATAATCGTGTCGAAGCGGTTGGCTTTGAGCCAATCGGCGATCTTGCGATCGTCAAAACTATTGGAGCCTTTCACGCCGGCACCCAGAATTTCCCAACCTGCGTAAGCATTCGCCGGTTGCAGCTCAAAGTTGGTGTCGGGAAGATTCGCTGCCGCGGCGCGCTCGTTGTAAAGGCGGATGGCTTCGGCGTAGGCCGCGCGGTTTGTAAAGGGTGCGTGCTGCTCAAAGGTGGTGACACTGAGCGCACCGGCGGCCAGGGGCGACTTCGCAAGCGGCCCTGGAGTAGGATACAGGTGAAAATGCACCCTGGGTCGGTAATCGATCTTTGCCATCGCCTCCAGCAATTGAATGCTCTCGGGGCCGATCGAACCAATCCAGACGACATCGGCGTTGGCTTCCTTAAGTCGTGCCGCGATGGGACCGAATTCCCGGTTGCCGAATTCCCACTCCAGCCATAGCGCCTCGCGCAGGCCGCGCTTTTTGAACACCTCGCGCGCACCCACTGACAGAAAGACCACGGACGGGAACTTGCTGGTTACCAGGGCAACTGATTTTGGATCCTGCCCGCCTGCCTTCAGTGCATCCAGCAATGTGTTGGGAACGGTTTCGCCCGGGTTGAAGCCCATCACATAGCCGGGGAAGTGCATGTCATATTTGGCCAGCGACGGAATGCCAAACGAGTTGCTCACCAGAACCTTGTTGTTGCGCTGGGCCACACCCATGGCTGACAGTGTGTTCGCCGTGGCATAGGGGCCCATGAGCAGGTCGACCTTTTCGCCGGTGATCAGCTGTTCATAGAGCGTGCGGGCGAGGTCAGGCTTTGACTGATCGTCCTTGACGACCCAATCAATCGGTCGCCCCAACCAGCCCCCGGTTTTGTTCATGAGTTCGATATAGATTTCCGCGGCAATTTTGTGCATGACCGCAGTTCCGGCCAGCGGCCCGGTCAGGGAAAGGGAACTGCCGACACGGATTGGCCTATTCTGCTGCGCCTGCAGTCTTGCCAGCGGCGAAACCAACAATGCGCTTCCACCCAGCGCTTTAAGAAATGGTCGCTTGTTCATGGGGTCTCCGGTCGTTCGATATTGATGTGCCCGCAGCAATCGGCGGGGCGTAATGGGCACCCAGACGCATCAAGCGGCTAAGCCATGGGATGATAACTCTGAATTTCGATAGCAGTCGCATTCCCGCTCGGAACTCCGGCTCTTGGCTAAGCGTTGAAAAGTTCCCTTTAAAACTTGTCAACGCTAGCTTCTGGTGCTACGATACGGGCGTCACTCCATGAGGCCCGCCATGCTCACACAGTCCTCGTTCTCCGATCAGGAATACGCCGCCAAAGGCTATGTCACCCGCCGCGACCGGCTCCTGCGTGATCTCGATGCGGTCATACCCTGGGCGGCGCTACTTGCCACGATCGAGCCCGTCTACCCCAAAGGCGAAGGACGCGGTCGCCCGCCGATCGGCCTGGAGA
>Ga0194118_10005203_pt1 | contig 13710 bp, 13 predicted proteins | sample TA2MahsurfametaG_2_FD_148662 | JGI IMG/M metagenome (GOLD analysis project Ga0194118, IMG submission 148662) | Freshwater microbial communities from Lake Tanganyika, Tanzania - TA2015013 Mahale N5 surface | ecosystem: Environmental > Aquatic > Freshwater > Lake | place: Tanzania: Lake...
AAATTCGGTGACGAACTCGAGGCGTTCGGGCCACTTGAATTTGGCGACCCCGGCAGCGTCGAGCGCCTGCAGCAGCGCCTCAAGCGTGACTTCAGCGCGTCCATCGCGCTGGACGAACGCGCAGGTGCGTTCGCCGAGCACCGGGTCGGGCATGGGCGCCAGAATGCAGCGCCCCACGCCAGGCACCAGATCAAGCAGCGCCTCAATATCAACAGGGTTGAACTTGATGCCGCCCCGGTTGATGAGCTCTTTGACGCGGCCAGTAATGACCAGTCCGTCATCGTCACGCAGGACTGCGGTATCACCGGTATCGAACCAGCCATCCTGCAGGCAGGCCCGGCTTTCAGCAACATTATTCAGATACCCGTTGAATACCGAAGGCCCCTGCACCCGAAGCCGGCCCTCCTGGCCACGCGGCAAGGGCTGGTTGTCATCACCCACCACCTGCAGCTGAATCTCGGGAGCAGCGCGTCCCGCGGTTTCATGCCGGATCGACGCGGAATCGCCTGGGCGTCCATAGCTACCCGCCTGCAACTCGCTCATGCCCCAAAGCTGTATGACAACGCCGGCGGGCAGGCGCGCCTCGACCGCGCGCGCAAGCGCCGGCGGCACCGTGGTGCCTGAGAGGCAGATAAGCCGCGTGGCAGCAAACTCTGCCGACTGCATCAGATTTTGATCGATCAGGGGCTTGAAATGGGCAGGCCCGGCGAATATGACAGTGGGCCGGTCCCGCCTCACGGTATCGATGAGTTCCGCCGGAGAAAACGCGGCAAGCAGACTGATGCTCGAACCCGAAACCAACGCGCACTGCAGGACAAACAGACCATAAAGATGCGTAAACGGCGCTGCGCTTAACACGACATCCGAAGCGCTGTAGTTCAGTTCATCGACCGCCTGGCTGGCGTTGCCGATGAAGCGACGGGCCGAGGTGAGAATTCCCTTGGGGCTGGTGGTGGTGCCTGAGGTATATAGCAGCACATAGGGCGCGTCGATATCTTGAGCACCGGGGCTGGTGCCTGGTTCGACCTGGCAGAGGGCCTCCCAGGCGTGGCTTCCCGCGAAGGCCTCGCCTACCGCAATGACATGCTCCAGCGGGCTGGACGCAGGATCAGCCTGGGCTTTCAGATCAAGCACCGTTTGAACGGGCGAGGCGTCTTTGAATTGGGACAGGCCGATGAAGGCGCGCGCCCTGCTGTGCTCGAGCAACGAACTGAGTTCAGCCCGGCGATAGGGCATGTGAACGGTCTGCGTGATCGCCCCCAGCCGCGTCGCTGCAAGCAGCGTCACAATGAACTCAAGGCTGTTGGGTAACTGCACGGCGAGCACATCACCTGCTCCGATTCCAAGCCGACGCAGTCCCGCCTCAAGGCTGCGCGCAAGACGGTCAAGCGATCGGTAGTCGACCACAGCGCCACGCAAAAGCACGGCGCAGGAATCGGGCTGCGATGCCGCATGCCTGCTGACATGCTCAGCCAGCGTAATGGGAGGTGCAAAGCGCATGGCGTTATCCAACGGGTTACCGCTTCCTGGGATCGGTTACTACTGCCAGAAGTTTCGCGAATCTTTTGAATGTTTCTCTGACAACGCGCGGATCATGTCGAACGCGGCCCTCGCGGGAAGACCTTTACCCTCGAGCTCTTTCAGACGCGCGTCGATGACCTCATCCCCCGCCTTACGGAAGCGCGCGATTTCGCTCGCGGACAAGGTGATGGGCTGTCCCCCTCCTGCGACCAGCAGCTTTTTGCCCACGTCATCGAGCTTGTCGAACCCCTCTCCAACTGCCTTTTCCACGCCTTTGACCGATTCGTTCAACAGGCGCTGCAGGTCAGCGGGAAGTTTGGAGTACGTGTCCAGGTTCATCGCCAGGCCAAACGATGAGACGTAGGCATACATCTCCGTCATGTGACCAATTGCGCCGCCCAGCTTGAAGGCGACGCCCCCACTGCCGTAGTCGATGAAGGTTCCGTCCAGCGTGCCTTTTTGAAGCTGATCCAGCTGATCGGTAGGCGGTACACCCACTGGCGTTCCGCCAACCTTGAGGATGAAGTCGCGCGTGTTGGGCGACGCCTGACGAATACGCAGTCCCTTGAAATCATCGAGGCTGCGTATCGGGCGCTTGGTGGTCAACGCGTTGCCGGGGGGATGCGTAAACAGCAGCAGAATCCTGACCCCCTTGTGCTCGGAGTCCAGGTGGCGAGACCGCAAGCCTGCATCGTTGATGACCTTGGTACCGATTTCAGCGCTGCCCACCACAAATGGAAGATGCAGAAGTTCGGTCAGCGGAAAACGTCCAGGCGTGCCCGCATGAAAAAACCATGCGATGTCGGCCTGGCCATTGCGGGCAAGATCATAGTGCGTGGCCGCCGGCCCCAACTGCGACCCGGGGAAGTGCTTGAAGACAAGCCGCCCCTCCGATGCCTTTTCCAGGCGATCGGTCCATTGCATGAGCCACTGCGTCATGAAGTGCTGAGGCCCGACCGGCTCGGCAACTTTCAACTCGATTTTCTGCTGCGCAATCGCGCTGGACATGGCAGCAAGACACAACCACGCAGCGATACTGAATCGTTTCATCTAGTTCTCCCCTTGGACCGATTGTTCCGAGATTCGGCGAGCCATTTTTACGAGAAGGTTAGGCCTGACCGGGGGGCGTGTCCACGGGCAAACCGCGAGGCAGATGCCACAAGAAGCAGCCTCGACGAAATACGGAATGCACTTGTCAAAATCGACGTACCACCGCTCAGCACCGCGAACCGTCTGTTTGAGGTTGGAGATTGCGCCTGGAGGGCAGGCGTTAGCACAGACCTGGCAGTTGGTACAAAACTCATCGGCACCAAAGCGGTCTGCGCGCGTCGCATGAAGCGGCATATTGGTGGTAACGCCCGCAAGGCGAAAGCCCGAGCCAAAATGACGGCTGATCATGGACCCGTGCTTACCCAATTCGCCCAGGCCCGCGCTGATGGCGGGCGGAATCAGCAACAACGCCCCTGCCGCGGGTCCGGGGTATGGCTGGGCGTCGTATCCCTGGGCACGAATCCAGTTGGCGAGCGCGTAAGAGGCGCGTGTGCCACGCGCATACTGACGACCAACCTCGGTCACGCCGGCGCCGTTGGTTTCATCGGAAGGCACTTGTCGCAACTACTCGTAGTCATGCGCGAATGCAAGCACGATCACAGTCGGCTCGTGAATGTCGTAGCTCTCAAACACCCACAGCGGATCCATTGCGGCGACTCCGAAATCGTCAGCCTCATGGGAGAGCGCAAACGCTCGAGCCTCTGCACTGAACGCTTCAGCGGACGCGCTTCGCTTTTCGCCCGCAACGGGGATCAGTTCGAGATAGGTGTAGGCGGCACGAAACTGTTCAGCCGCACCAGGACAGTTTCGGGACTGCGTGCGCGCAGCGCTCTGAAGTTCTCCGAACGGATGCAGTTCCGGGGGATGCCAGAAAAATGGCGACGCGCGTCGGGGGCTGCGCTCTCCCAGTCCGTTGATCGTATTGCCCGACACGCGCAGCAACGCCTGTGTCTCGGGTTTCGGTTGATATGTTTTCACCGCGCGACTCCTGGACCGCACCGGGGCAAATCCTAAACGCTTCAGCCAGCCTGAACAATTCCCAACCCGAAGAGGCAAACCGTTTTATACGCCGGGTGGTCAGCGTACCGGCCAGGCAGTGAGATGACAGTTCGGTGATCAGCAGGCTACGATGAAGACTCTGAGCAGTTTCCGGACGGCGTCGCCTTGCGATTTCGAATCCTTGACCTCTTCGCACAAGCCTGTATTGCGCTTGCGGCGGTATTCCTGTCCGGAATGATGCTTCTTACGGTCGTTGATGTTGCGCTGCGCAAGCTCATCGGTTATCCGCTGCGCGGCACCTTTGAAATCATCGAACTCGGTCTGGCATGCACCATTTTTTTTGCGCTGCCCGCAGTATTCATTCGCCGTCAGAATCTGATCGTTGATTTTCTTGACCGGCTGATTTCGCCCTCGGCGGTCAGCCTCCTCGACTGGCTCGGAACCGCACTGTCATCGGTCGTCCTGTCCGTCATGCTGTGGCAGATGGTGCTTCTCGCCGAGGATATGCACACGATGGGAGACGTCACCGCCGACCTGGCAATCGGGAAGCTCTGGTATTGGATCCCCGTCCTTGCCGGCGTGGGCGCCTCTGCGCTGGTATCACTGGTTTTCCTGATTCGGTTGGGTCGACCACGATGACCACGCTGCAGATCGGCCTGGCGGGCGTGGCAGGTCTGTTGCTGCTGCTGATGCTGCGCGTCCCCATCGGCGTCGCGCTCGCGACTGCGGGCCTGTGCGGATACGCAGCCATTGACGGCTGGGGCAAAACGCTGCGCCTTGCGGCATCGATTCCCTTCGAACTCGCCAGCGCCTACTCACTATCGGTGGTGCCCCTGTTCATCCTGATGGGGGCGGTTGCGTCCCGGGCGCACATGTCGCGGGAACTGTTTGAAGCGGCAAATGCCCTGTTCTCGGGCTTTAAAGGGGCACTTGCCAACGCGACCATCGGCGCCTGCGCGGCATTCGGTTCGATATGCGGCTCTTCGGTAGCCACCGCTGCAACGTTCTCGCAGGTCGCCATACCCGAAATGAAACGGCACGGCTATGACGCGGCGCTCGCGTCGGGCTCGGTGGCTGCCGCAGGCACCCTGGGCATCCTGATTCCACCGTCGATCATCCTGGCTGTGTACGCCCTGGTGGCAGAGCAGTCGTTATCGAAGCTCTTTGCGGCGGCCTTGATACCCGGTGTGCTGCTGGCCGTGCTCTACGTATTCATGGTGTTGATCGTGGTACGCGTTCGCCCTGAATGGGCTCCGCGTGTTCCCTCGATGGCGCTGCGCGACAGACTTCGAGCGGCCACCGGCATGTGGAAGCTTCTGCTGCTATTTACGTTTGCGGTGGTGGGCATCTATGTGGGCTGGTTCTCGCCCAACGAGGCGGCTGCGATCAGCGCCTTCGCAGCGATCGTCATCGGATTTTCAACAAACACTTTGACCTGGCGTTCGCTCTATGAGGCGCTGGCGGAAACGGTACTTTCGACCGCAATGCTGTTTTTTGTCATCGCGGGTGCCTTCATCTTCTCCCGCTTTATCGTCCTGACTCGCTTGCCCAACGAACTCGCCGAGTGGGTGCAGGCGGCGGGATGGTCGCCAGGAATGATCGTGGCAGCGGTGGTCGCGCTGTACTTCATTCTTGGTACCGCACTTGAAGAAGTCAGCACCATCCTGATCACCGTGCCAGTCATCCTGCCGCTCATGTCGAGCATTGGCTACGACGGCGTCTGGTTCGGAATCTTTGTGACTGTGATGGCGACAATCGGATTAATCAGCCCTCCCGTAGGCCTGACTGTTTTCGTCATCCAGGCCCAGAATCCGGACATACCTGTTACGCGAATCTACCTTGGCACGCTCCCGTTTCTGACAGCCGACCTTATCCTGGTCGCACTGCTCATCGTATTCCCAGGCGTGGCGCTCTGGCTACCTGGCGTCCTGGGCCTTTAATCGTGAAGGATTAACCGTCGATGCCCAACGCTCTGTCAATCGTCCTGTGCTCCCGCCACCAGTCGCAACTGGCGTCTTTCCCCCTCCAAACCCTGGTCATCGCCGGCTGGACCGGCCGCGATCAGGCTGCTGTGGAAAAACATATTCAGGAACTTGAACACCTGGGCGTCAAGCGGCCTGCCTCGACCCCCATCTTCTACCGCATCGCCAGCTCGCGCGTCACCACGCTCGATCGCATTGAAGCAAGCGGCGAAGACTCAAGCGGCGAGGTCGAATTTTTACTCGCACGAATTCGTGGCGCACTCTACGTGGGGGTGGGGTCCGATCACACGGATCGTGTCATCGAGGCTGTCGGCGTAACCGTTTCCAAACAGATGTGCGACAAGCCCATTGCCACCAGCTTTTGGCCCTGGGAAGAAGTGTCTGACCACTGGTCACAGCTGGTGCTGCGATCCTGGATCATCGAAAACGGCCAGCGCCGCCTGTATCAGGAGGGCTCGGTCGAGGCCATGCTCGACCCGCTGGACCTGATCTCACGCTGGGGCGATGGCGGCGGAAAACTCGCCGATAACTGTCTGATGTTCTGCGGAACGCTGCCCGCGATCGGTGGAATCAGAACATCACCGGTGTTTGAATTCGAGCTCCACGACACGAAGCTCGACCGCAAGATTCGCCATCAATATTCGGTTGAACCGATGCCCGTTTACGGGTGAGTAACACCGCTGGTTCACCACCCCAGGGAAAATCGCTGAACATGCCGCCACGGTGGCGCACGACGGCTAGGGCCTCCAGATCAGCAGCCGTTTTTCGATCAGCGTGACGCACCAGTCAAGCAGCAGCGCAAAAATGGTCAGCACGATGATTCCTGCGAACACTGCGCTCACATCAAAGACCGCCTCGGCCTGAAGAATGAGATAACCCACGCCACGCGCTGACCCCAGGTATTCGCCCACGACCGCACCGACAAACGCCATGCCCACCGACGTATGCAGACTGGAGAACACCCAGCTGGTGGCGGATGGCAGGTAAACGGTTCGCAGCAGTTGCCTTGAGCTGGCTCCCAGCATGCGTGCGCTGGCAAGAATGTTCGGACTGACTTCCCGTACGCCCTGGAACACATTGAAAAACACAATGCAGAAAACCAGGGTGACCCCCAGCATCACTTTCGACCAGATACCCAGCCCGAACCACACCACGAAAATCGGGCCCAGAATGACCCGAGGCATTGCATTAAGCGCCTTGATGTAGGGATCGAGCAGCAACGCAGCGGTGTTGCTAAGGCCAAGCCACAACCCCACCACCACGCCCAGGGCGAGCCCAACAAAAAAGGCCAGAAGCGTTTCAAGCAGCGTGATGCCAAGATGAGGCCAGATCTCGCCGGTTGCGAACCAGTTGAACATATTGGCGAACACTTTGACGGGCTCGCCAAAGAAAAACTTAGGCAATACGCCCAGCTTCACGAGGAAATGCCAGAGGACGAGCATCGCCACCAACAGCAACACCTGATACAGGCGAATTCGGCCCATCATCGAACGCGACACAACAGGCTTGTTCATACGTTCATGGCGCCATGCGGTTAATCGAGTAAGCCTTCAACACCTCGTCGCGCATCGTGTTCCAGATTTGCTGATGCAGTTCGAGAAAGCGTTGCGTAAGACGAATTTCGGATACGTCACGCGGGCGTGGCAGATCAATGACAAAGTCACTGAGCGGGTGCGTGGCCGGGCCGGCAGACAGAACCACCACCCTGTCCGACAGTGAAATCGCTTCTTCCAGATCGTGGGTGATGAACACCACCGATTTTTTATTGGCCGACCAAAGCTCCAACAGCTCGTTTTCCATCAGCTGCCGCGTTTGAATATCAAGCGCGCTGAAGGGCTCGTCCATCAGCAAAATCTTGGGATCAAGAATAAGCGTCTGGGCCAGTGCGGTGCGCTTTCGCATGCCGCCCGACAACTGATGCGGATAGCGATGACCATGGCCCCCAAGACCGACCCGCTCCAGCCACTCGTTGGCCCGTCGCTTCGATTCGGCCTCAGGTACCCCGTGATATTCGAGGCCCGCCATGACGTTGCCCAGCGCTGTTCGCCACGGCATCAGCGCGTCTGCCTGAAACATGTAGCCCGCCCGCGCGTTCAGCCCCACCAGCGGCGCCCCGAAGACCTCCACACGGCCCGAGGTGGGCTCCAGCAAACCCGCAGCAATGTTCAGCAGCGTGGATTTTCCGCAGCCCGTGGGCCCCACCACCGATACGAACTCGCCATCAGCTACCGTAAGTGAGGTGTTGGCGACCGCAGTGTAATTTCCGAAGGTGCAGGTGATGTCGTAGAGCGCAAGCGCCGGCGCGCCGGAGGCGGCATGCTCACTCATTTGGTTGCGCGATACTTCTCAAGCGCCCGCGTCACGAAACGGTTGTCATACGTTTTTGCAAGATCAATCTTGGCGGCTTTGACTTCCTTGTCGTAAGACAGCAGCCCCTCATACACCGTGCCCGCGGCACCGGCCGACAAAAGTCCGTCAGGCGAGAACCCGTTCAGATTCATGCGAATCGTGTCAAGGTAAAGCTCTTTACGCGCCCGCCAATGCTCTTCGGGCACCGCAGCCAGGATCTCCTCCGGCTTTGCCGACTTCAGCCAGATGAGCGCTCGGACTGTGGCGTTCACCACCGCCTGAATGACAGCAGGATTTTTTTCAATGTAGTCGCCGTGCGCATAGGTGCTCAGGAACGCAAAGTCTGACTTGAAGAACTGACGTGTGGCGTCGAGCGCTCGCAGGTCGAGCAACAGCTTTATATCGCCCGCCGTCGCCAGCTCGGTGATCACCGGATCGTAGTTGACGATCGCCTGCAACTCTCCGCCGGTACGAATCGCGGCAACAGCACCCGCCGTATTGCCGATGCCAAGCACCGACACGTCGTTGGGCTGCAAACCGTTCTGCACCAGGAACTGATTGAGCAACAGATGCGTCGCCGAGCCTGGCGCCGACACGCCGATACGCGCACCCTTCAGATCTTTGGGGCCCTTGTACTTGGTTGCGAACTGCCGCGTGATTGCAATGGCGATCCCCGGGGCGCTGCTATGCAGCACCACCGATCGGATATCCATGCCTTTGGCCTGCATCCTGATCGTGTGCTCGTAAACACCGATCGTCATGTCGACATTGCGGCCGACCAGTGCCTGCAGTCCCTTCGCACCCGACCCGAAGTCTGTCACCTCAAGATCAAGTCCTTCTTCGCGAATGAAACCCTTGGAGCGGGCAACATTCATGGCAAGCAGAACGATCTGGGAAGACGACCCGCCCACCGCGAGTGACGCTTTCATCCTGACCTGCGCAACCGTTACGTCGGGTATCGCAAACGCAAGCACCGCAGCGACGGCACCGGTAATGAATCCGTTAAGGCTCACGACGTTCTCCTGGACAGACATGACCAACAAGAAACACAGCGCTGGCCCATCTTCAGCCAATTGAAGACGGTTGTCCTTCCAGGAGGCCAATTCATGAAACGGTACTGACGGCATAGTCGGGGGCACCCGCGCCATTCCGCATACCTTCCGGTCGCCTGTTCGGTGCCGCAAGTCGCGTGCTAGGATCAAAAACACTTACCGCAGGCAAACTTTTCCTAGATCAGCGGGGGAGACATCATGAGCAGACTCTCGTTGCACCACGTATGCGCGCTGGCCATCACGGCGGCGCTTTCCGGCGGTGTCTTCGCGCAAGGCAACTTTCCCACCAAGCCCGTCACCATCACCGTACCGGTGGGTACAGGGGGTGGAACCGACCTCGTTGCAAGGCGGCTCGGCAAAGCGCTATCGGAGCAATGGGGTCAGGCGGTCGTTGTTGAAAACAAACCGGGCGCCTCCGGCATCATTGGCGCTAACATCGTGATCCGAAGCGCCCCAGACGGTCATAACCTGTTTCTGGTATGGGACGGGCCAATCGTGGCCACGCCGATCCTGTTCAAACGGCCCGACTACGAGCCGCTCAAGCAGCTAACGCCGATCTCGCAGGTAACCACGCAGGGCTATGCGGTCATGGTGCACCCGTCGGTTCCCGCCAAAAACGTGGCTGAGCTGATTGCGCACATCAAGAAGAAAAACGCCGACAAGGAAACCTTCGGATTTGCGACGTCATCGGTGGGGGCTGCCGACCATCTCAGTGGCGAGCTTCTTCGAGCAATGGCCGGCGTAGAAATTACCACCATCAACCACGCCGGTACCGGCCCTGCCATCATCAACGTGCTGGGTGGACACGTACCGTATGGTCACTTCTCGTTTACCGCGGCCCTGCCCCACATCAAGACGGGTGCGCTCCGCGTGCTGGCGATCACCTCTGACAAGCGCTCCGCGCTGCTGCCGGATGTGCCAACGGTGGGCGAAACGGTGCCTGGCTATCACTACCATTCGTGGATCGGCGTGTTTGGGCCGGCGGGCATGCCAGAAAGCCTGCGCGAGCGGATCAGCCGTGATATTCGCAATGCAGTCAATTCGCCTGATGTGGGCAGCGCGTTCATCAATAACGGATTGGTGCCCACCGTATCCGATCCGGCCACCTTCGCAGAGTTCATTCGCCAGGATGCGATTCGGACCGCCGATACCATCAAGCGGGCCAACCTCAAGATCGAGCAGTAAGGTCACGCCACAATTTCCTCCCAATCGTTCAGTCACTTTTGAGGGAGCAACACCATGTCCCATTTCGACACACCGGGCTCCATTCGTACCTGCGCCGCTCGAATGATCCACGCCGTTGAAGTCTGGGAGCGGGACCACGACAACGACAGGCTGCGTCAGGCGCTGCTGGATGCCACGCTGCCCGTCTCGCAGCGATCCGACCTGTACAAGATCGGCGTGAAGCGACAGGCAAACCACATCGACAACGCCAAGTGGCTCTATTACGACGAGGACCTGACGCTTGAGCTCGATGAGTTTCCAAAAGGTAAATTCATCCCGCCACATGACCACGGCGTCTGGGAAGCTTTGGTGCTGTGCAACGGTTCGCTCAAGCACACCACCTACGAGCGCGTAGACGATCGAAGTGTGGAAGGTCACTCAGAGCTGAAGGTGATCGAAGAAGTGATGATGAAGGTTGGCGACATCGCCATGGTGGTGCCCCCCAGCGACATCCATAGCTTCGAGGCAATGACCGAGAACACCTTCGCGCTGACCATCGTGGGTGGCGAGTACTCGCCGCTGCGGCACTACTACAACCTTCAGAACAACACCTACGCGGTGCGCACGCCCAGGGCGTTGAAGGAAAGCGGTGCGCTGGCTGGCGCCACGCAGTCGAGATAAGGGTCTAAACGTTGTAAGGGACATGCGGCTGAGGCGCCGCGCTGACGCTTTGGCGGCAAGGAGACCACGATGTTTGTTCGAAACGCCTGGTACGCCGCAGCGATGTCCCACGAGTGTACGAGGCAGCCGCTTGCCCGCACGATTCTTGGCGAGCAGGTCGTGCTGTTTCGTACCACCGATGAGCGTTGCGTCGCCCTGCAGGACCGCTGTCGCTGGGCGACGTCGAAGACGGTGGCATACGGTGCCGATACCACGGGCTGAAATTCAATCCGGACGGTATCTGCATTGAGGTGCCAGGCCAGGAAAAGATCCCGCCACAACTGTGCGTGCGCGCGTTTCCGCTCGTCGAGCAGCATGGCGTGTTGTGGATCTGGCCTGGCGTTGCGGCCCAAGCCGACCCTCAGCTGACCGTCGATGTGCACTGGAACGATGATCCCGCCTGGCCCACCGCGCGTGGCTACATTCACTACCAGGCCAACTATCAGCTCATCGCTGACAATTTGCTCGATTTCTCGCACCTGACCTTCGTTCACCGCACAACCCTGGCGAATGCCGCATTTCCTGGGTCGCATCCCCAAATCACGCCTTTCGAGCGCGGCATACGAGTTGTGCGTACCGATTCAGTTGCGCTGAGCGCTCCCGCCTGCCCGGAAAACACCAGCCAGGCAGTCTTGCCGGCAGCCATCAAGCGAGTTGATATCCGAACAGGGAAATAACGCAGACCTTGATGCGACGCCGGCAAGCCTCAGACCTTAACGACTGGCACCCGCAGGTGCTGCGATCTGCACCCACTTGCCGCCCTTGACCTGGTCGATGGACACCTGCTCCGGATTGAGATGGTTGCCCTGGAAGATCTGGCGGGCAAAGGTGGTGAAGTCCTGGTGCGCCACACCCTGCATGGCCTTGGCAAACGAATCGGCCGTCAGGTTGCGGCCAGCAGCCTGCAGGCCGGCAATGAACCAACTGGTGTAGGAGTAGGCATTGGCCGCATTTTCATCGGGCTCCTGGCCAAATCTCGCCTTGTAATTGGCAAAGAATTTCTGCGTGTCCGGGTCGGTGGAGTCGGCGTCGTTGAGCTTCCAGCCTCCCATCCCGTACAGGCCCTCGACCGCATCCTTGCCGAGGCGCGCGACGATGGAACTGCGACCCGGCACAGCGGTCAGTACCTTGACCTCGTTCCATTTGAGCTTCTTGACCTCGGCCATGACGCCCACGGTCTCACGCACCACGGTACCTGCCACGATCAGATCCACGTTGGCCGCCTTCATCTTGGCCACCTGCGAAGAAAAATCGATATCGCCAACCTTATAAGCCGCCTCGGCCGCAACCGTCATGTTGGCCGCCTTCATGGCCGAGCCGACCCCGGCGCGGATCAGGTCGCCGAACGGTCCTTCCTGATAGATCACGCCCACGCGCTGCGGCTTCCAGGTGCGAATCGCCCAGCCCAGGCCCGTGGCGGTGGTCGTGTCGTAGTTGGGAACGGTGGTGAACATCAGGGGGCTGTTACCCGAGACTTTCTGGATGATGGCGGACGCCCCCCAGGGTGCAAACACCACCACGCCCGCGTCAGTCGCGGCCTTGGCGGTGGCGGCATTCGGGCCAGAGCCGAACGCATTGAGGATGGCAAACACGCCGTCACTCTTGATCAGCTTCTGCGCGGCCCGCACTGCCATCTGCGGCTGGCTGCCGTTGTCCTCGACGATCAGCCGGATCTTGCGCCCGTGAATGCCAGCCGCGTTGGCTTCGTCGATACGCATCTGCATGGCATTGCGCAGCATGGGCATGGCGGCGGCCGTGGGACCGGAGAGGTCCAGGTGGCTTCCGATCACGATCTCGGTGTCGCTCACACCGGCCGCGTGAACCGCGCCTGCCCAGGCCAGGGCGGCGGCCGCCATCACAATGCGTCTTTGGATTTTCATGGGTGTCTCCTCTTGGGGTTGTGGTGAAATCGTCTGCGCTCAGGGCGTGTACATCTGCTCGATGAGGTGCGCGTACTTGCGGGCCACCACCTTGCGCTTGAGCTTCATGGTTGGGGTGAGCTCCTCGTCCTCGGGCGTGAGCAGCTGGTCGATCAGCCTGAAGTGTTTGATCTGCTCAACCCGGGCCAGTTGCGCATTCACCTGCTCGACCTCGGCCTGCATCAGCGCCAGCACCTCGGGCGCGCGCGTGAGGCTGGCAAAGTCGGTATAGGGAACCTGTTGGTCCTGAGCAAAGCGCGAGACATGTTCCTGGTCGATCATGATAAGGCAGCTCAGGTAATGGCGGCCGTCGCCGATGACCACTGCATCGGTGATGTAGGGACTGAATTTGAGCTGATTTTCGATGTGGCTGGGCGTGATGTTCTTGCCCGCAGACGTGATTAGAATGTCCTTGATACGGTCGCGTACCGCCAGATACCCGTGCTCGCCGATCTCGCCGCAATCGCCGGTGTGAAGCCAGCCCTGATCGTCGATCGCCTCTCGCGTTCGCTCCGGTTGTCCCCAGTAGCCACCAAAGACATTCGGGCCACGCACCAGGATTTCCTGCTCCGGCCCAATGCGCACCTCGGTGTGCGGCGCGGGCAGGCCAGCCCAGCCCAGGCGTACACCGCCCCAGGGAGTGGCAGTGCAAAATCCGCAGGTCTCGGTCATGCCGAAGGCCTCGCGCAATTGAATGCCGCAGTCCATGAACCAGCGCACCAGTTCGGGCGGCACAGGCGCGGCACCTGTAAGCGCACTCTTGACGTTTTGCAGGCCCAAAAATTGGCGAATATGACCGAAGGCGAGCGCGCGCAGCAGGCGAAGGCCCAGCGGGGTCGACTGGCGGCGCCCTTCCAACTGCGCCTGGGTATGGGCCTGACTGTGCCAGCGTGCCAGAGCGTAGACCCAGCGCGCCGGCGCGATTGCATCGCGCATGAACAGATCAATCTGCGA
>Ga0194118_10005205_pt1 | contig 13706 bp, 30 predicted proteins | sample TA2MahsurfametaG_2_FD_148662 | JGI IMG/M metagenome (GOLD analysis project Ga0194118, IMG submission 148662) | Freshwater microbial communities from Lake Tanganyika, Tanzania - TA2015013 Mahale N5 surface | ecosystem: Environmental > Aquatic > Freshwater > Lake | place: Tanzania: Lake...
CCGTCCTCTTGCATGCCTTGTTCTGTAAACGTAACATCAAAGCCCAGCAAGTCACTAATCGCTTGCTCAAAGCCTGTGTCTGTGTAAATCTCCCATGCTCTGTCATGCGTAACATAAATCGCTGTGCCGCAGTCTTCGTCGTCGTATTCTGTCACGCCTATGTGCGTAACCTTAGCCTTCAAGTTCATCTGCTCCCAGCCTTTGTACCAAATGCTATCGCCCGCCAGCTCAGCGTAGCCTTCTACGTCATAACTCGTGTAAGTGTAGCCCTCGTCATCATCACGCTCTACTGTCTTGTTAGTAATCTTTAACATCGTTCGCTCCTTTTGTTTACTGTACGTACATTATAGCAAAAAACTGCCCAAATTGCAAGCAGTTTTTTGCATAACCCTGCATGCCGTAGTGTTATTCCTGCCAGTGTTTGTAGCCTTCTACGCCATCTTTAGCATACTCTGTCCACTCGTCAAACAAGTAGTCGTCCGCATCTTCTTCTTCCCAAATCCCAATACCGTCACAGCTAGCAAACTCGTTGCCGCGCCGCAGTGTAACCTTTACAGTGCTGCCGCTAAAAAACTCATCGCTGTAGTAGCCAGCATCTTCAACCAGTATCACTTTAACGTCCATATACGCTCCTTTTGTTTACAGTAAAAGCATTATAGCGCAACACAGCCCAAAATGCAAGTGCATTTTGCAATAACTTATTTTTTGTACGTGTTTAAGTAAGCGCTTACTTACCCCATGATCAGGGGCTGATCAGTTCAGCACCGTCTTCTTTGGCGATGACCACCCTGACGTTGGTGAGGTTGTTGACTAGGTTCTTCATCAACTCTTCGCGATCCTTACCTCTGGCTAGGAACAGGCTGTCCCGTTTGCGATAAGCGAACAGGCCCAGATCCGTCTGCTCCACCCTGACTTCTAGCACGGGTAACTGAGATTCCTTATCGTCTGATTTGATCTCGGGCAGTTGGATGTCGTTCTTCTCAGCCAAGGCTCTCAGCTGCTGTTCTGTGATGCCTAGATCTTTGAGGATCTCTCGGAAGGACAAGGCCATCCAAGCGCCGCGGACGACGCTGCCCAACCAAAAGCCCACGACAAACACTATGAGGAATTCGATGATCATAACAATATTTACTTTCTAGGTCAAAAAAAACTGCGGCACAGGGCCGCAGTCTCAAGGTCACCCAACCGGGAGCGAATCGGTGTTACTGGGCGACAGCCTCTGCAGACGCTGCAGTGGTTTTTGTAGCTTTACTTACCTTCGGCACCGCCTTGACACGGTTCTTTTTGGCTAGATCAGCGATCGCGGCCTCTACAGCAGGGCGCCCGTTGGCGAAGTTGATCGCAGTCAGATGCTCAGCGATCTCAGCCTTGGTCATCTCGCGGGGGAGATCGATCAGTTCGATCGCCGTGTGCCCGTTCTTGATCAGGATCTTGACGCGGGCTGCATCATTGGCGAAACGGATCTTGGTACCGTCTTTAAAAGTTGAAACACCTGCTACAGCGAAAGTCTTTTGAGTTGCCATTCTAACTTCTCCTAAATGTGTGTGTGATTACCAACTACTCGAGTACATATTATACTATATACCCACCAAACAGTCAACCATTCATTTAACCAAATTAACCTGGATGGTCACTGCTTCTTTCTCGTCTAGGGCGGCGATGAATTCGTCGTCATAGACCAGTTCTTGCATGCTGAGATCGATCATCTGTTCGACCCTGGCTAGATCGGCGTCACCTTGGCCCGCACAGACCACTTCGAATTGGAACAGATAGGTTCTCATACTTGGATCAATCCTCTCTTTTCGGCACCCTCTTTGGTGAAGCGATAGAGCTCTTCGTCCATGCGCTGTTCCTCTTCGTATTCGGCCTGCATTTCACTGATGCCAAAATGCTCGTCCAAATCCTGGGGAAGCGTATCCCGGGCACCCTGTGCATCACCCCAATCCGAATAGCAGTCGTCGCAGCCATCGTCCCAGATACCAGCGAACCCCATGCCGGATTCGTAGTAGTAGGCACGGACCGCAAAGCCGTCCTCTACCAGTTGCTCGTAGACTCCCATAGGTGGCGACCAGGCTGAATCGAACGATGCGGTAAAACCCAACCCGTCATCGTCTAGTTCGATGCCGCAGTCCGCACCGCCCACATCCCATTTGGTGCCCCAGCGACCAGTGCAGAACTCATACCAGCCGGAGTAGCCATACTTCTTGGTCAGTTGTTCACGCAGGCGGTCTTTGGCTTCTGCATCTTCACCTCCATAAGAACCAGTGTCTGGATCTTGCAGTTCTTCGGGCACGGGGATCACTTCAGAGCAGAATCGGGCCTCTATGAAGGCATTGGCCAGACGCTGGACTTCACTCTGCTGGGATCCACGGAGGATCAGGGTGTTCGAGCACCAATTAGGCATTTGTGTCTCCATAGATAACGTCGTAAAGGATGTCCACTGCTTCATCCTCGTCCAATTCTTCATCGATGACCGTGTCGTCCGGGTCATCGAACATCTCGTCGAACATCTCGTCTAGTCCAAAAGGGTCTTGGTCAATCATCGTTGGCTCCTTGCTGTTTCAGTATCTATATTATACAACCGATCTTCCATCCTGTCAACCAAACGAGCCTCCAATCTATCGGCGTTCTGGGTGCAGATACTTGCCATGATGCGGAGTATCTTGATGGTGTTGATTTCTGTTGATTCTGCGCTCTCTAGGACTTCGAGCGCGGTGCGTAGGTATTCTAGGTTAGTGATCATCATGCTGCGTCCTTGATGGTGTTGAGCAGGTGCTCATGCCGGGCCTTGTCGGAGATCTTGGCCAACCGAGCGCGGAACTCTGCCCGCCGAGCCCGGGGCAACTCGCCGATCGCGTCTGCCAGTATCACGCCCAAACAGCCAGCGGCATATCCGTAGCCCTGGTATCGCTGGTTGGTGCTTTGGGTGACTTCGTTGATCGCAGCCATGGTGCTCTGCGACTCTTCGATGTATTCGTTGAACTTCTGTTGTGCTGATTTAGGCATGATTCGCTCCTTGTCGTTCACTATACTTTGTATTATAGATCCAAACCTTTCAATTGTCAACCAAAACTTCTGTGGCTTTTTTACAACGCTGGATACACTGCGAATCTGTTGGCGTCTTTCTTCCAGGTCATAGCCTGCGAATGATAGCGGCCCCTGGGACCACGGTAGATCACCCGGAACCTTCCTACCTTCTGGAGGATAGCCTTGATCTCTGCCAACCGATCGATCGGTATGTCTCTGAAGATGCTGGCCTCCCCAGGAGGACTGATGTATGGTTTCAACGCAGCCTTGTCCTCGTTTGGCAGGCAGAACCAAAGGAACTTATCCATCAGCCTACCAAAGTCCAATATGCTCCCAGCAGTACCACATAGATCAGCAGCCCTGATCCGATCTGCTTGAATGAGTCCGCCCATATCCAGTTGGTGTAATCCATCGTCTCTTTATCAATAGTCTTCAAGTTCTAACTCCTTGGTGTGTTTACAGGAACCTCTAAATGTGAATCCCGGACAGGTACAGGTTCGGTCTTCGGTGTTAACGAAATAAGTGGCACCTTTCGATCCCGGCACTTCTATAACCACTGACTTTTTCTTACCGAACTCGCCGAAGGGGTTCGGATCCAACTTGACGAACTTGCGGCCGCGACGGTCGATCTTGAGTTTGCCTGAGCATTTGATGACTTCACCTGTGCCCCAAGGCCTGTAGGCAACCACTCTATCGCCGTCGAGCAGATAGTCGTGGTTGGGTTGGCGATAATCGACTCCCGTCCAAACAGTGACTTCACGCACAGCCTCCATTAACGCCAATCCTTCTTAGATCCAGATTCTTCGTTGTCCTGGTAGCCTGCGGCATACTCTCGGACTTCTTCTGGGGTCAAGGTAGTCACACGCGGACCCGAATCCCCACCTACACCACCATAGTGCGGATATGAGCCACGACCATAGTAAGAATCTGCTGAGCCACGATCGTAGAGGCTCCCGTGCCGCTTGCGATCAAATTGCCAACCGCGCAGGGCCCGGACGATCTGCTCTTGCTCTGCTTCTGTCATTATCTTCAAATACATCTTCGCTCCTTGTTGTTCACTATACCTACAGTATACAGTCACCTAGCCAAAAAGTCAACCAATTGTTGTTGTAAAAGAGCCACATCCTCGTTGGAGACATAGAAGTCTGTGGTAGGGTCCCAGTACTGTCCCGCCCGGGGATCATAGTACAGGACCTGCCCGTTTAGGTATTGGAACGGACCTTCTAGCCCCTTCCTGGGCTCCCAACGCTCGTCCCGCTTACCAATAACCTTGTATCCCACGGCACTCTCCTTGAAAGTTTCTAACAGGGCGGGGGTTGCTCGCCCACCCTGGCCCAGCGATCAACCTGGGACTTTAGTCCAGCCTAGAGCCGCTGTAGAAGTCCAGCTTCAGCTCTTCCTGCATGACCCGGGCGTAGGCCACCGCACCGTGCTCAGCGGCATCCACGGATTGTCCGGGCCACCATTTGTTCCATTGTTGCAGTCCGCCACCGTAGTCCTTGCGGAACCCCACGCTCTGCAGGGCCTTGCCCAGGCGCGAGTTCGACCGGACCTTGTAGCAGTTCACCCAGGCGAAGCCGCAGGGTCCGCCATCACGGCCACCCATATACTCGTGGGCGAACTTGTGTGAGGCATGCTGGGCTTCGTGCATGGCCTTGACGTGGGCTGCCTGTACGAGGAAAAGTTCGACGGTCTTTGACATAGTTCGCTCCTTAGTTCGTTGTCTCAGTATCATAATTCTACAGCCAAACTGCTGAATTGTCAACCAAACTACGCAACTCGATACAATAACCCTTGAGGGGTCTGGGTCTTTGTGATGCCCTCTTGGGCCCAGTCCGCTTCCAGAGCCCGCAACCAGCGAGCATCTTTGACAACAGGCTTGTCAATCTTGATTGACACTCTCTTGACATTGTAGGCTTCGTAGATCTTGCCCGAGTACAGTTCACCGAGCGCCACTTTCATGCGCTCTACCCGGAGTTGGACTTCTCCGCTCCAGTGGCTCTTGTTTTTGATGTTGCGCATACGGGCATCCTGCGCGGCCCACCATTTTACGGGGGCTTCATTTGTCTCTTTGTACTGTACTTGCATGACACGCTCCTTTTTGCTCACTGTCCCTACAGTATAAGCCCAAACTGAGTCTTTGTCAACATCTTTTCGCCAAAAAAAAAGACCCTGATGCGAACAGGGTCTAAAGGGAGCGCACTGCGAATAGTTCTTAATCTGAATGCGGGGGCAGTTCGTATTCGTCGTCCGCGGGCGCTGGGTTGCGGTTAGACAACGTAGGTCTCCACGGTCTTCCAACCATCGTCGAGGTTGTTCAATTGCATCCAAGCGTGGACCATGTCCACGTGGCAGTCTAGTTCACCTGCGATCTCTACGGGATTTTTACCCTCGATCCAAAGTTGTTCGATGTCATAACTGATCATATCCAACTCAGCCATCTTGCTCATTTGTTAGTCGCCTCTTGTGTGATTTCTTTGATCTTAGACACTCCCTGGTCGGCGTAATAGGCCACTCCAGAGAACCCAATCGTGGATACCACGATTCCCAACACAAAACCAATCAGTAGTTGCATTATACACTCTCCAACATCGCCAGTGGAACATTCCAACGGGTCTGACCTGCGACCACGATGGCCTTCTTGATCTTGATCTGCTCCAGTTTGCCTACCACGACTCCGTTCCGACCGTTGAACTGCACCCGTTCACCGATCTTCAGTGTGCGAGCAGCCTGCCTACCGTTCTGTGCCCGCTTGAACTTGACCGCTTCGATGATCAGGTTAAGATCATCGTTGTTCAAATCGCCATTGCGGATGTCTACGAGGATGTTTCTTAGATCGACCATTGTTGCGCTCCTATCAGTGTTTCAGTATCTATATTATACGATCGGACAACCTATTTGTCAAGCCTTGTACGCACACATATGCAGCGGGGCCTGTGGCATTTACGCCACAACCCCTGGCACTCAAGCCCCTTCTACCTCACGCTCATAGATCACGGTCTGCCCAAATGGCGCCTGTGCTTCTTTGTTGCCTTTGACAATGAAGATAGTGTCGCAATAGTCTTCGTTGCCCCACGAACCACAGGGGTAGCCGTCTGTGAACATGATGAACTTCTTGGGCTGGATACCGTTCTCTTCCATGAAAGTAAAGTTGACTTGGAAGTCCGTGCCACCACCACCTTGGGGTTCGTAGTTGACTAGGTCATCTGAGTTGTCATGCGTGATCTTTTGGAAGTTATATACCTCTGTATCAAAGCACCATAGGCTGACCGCAAAGTCCTCGTATTGATCCATGATACCTTTGATCTCTGTCAGGAACACCTTGGCATCGTCGTCTCCGATACTACCGCTCATGTCCATACCGACAGCCACATCGATGGTAGTGGCTTCTTTCATGCCCGGGAGGATGGCACCTGAGTGCATACTCTTACGGTTAGGACGGGTAAAGGAGTAGTCGTTGCGGACGATGCTCTGGATCTCTTGGCGGACTAGGGTGCGCCAATCCATCTTGGGCTCGGTCAAGTTCTTGATCATGCGTTGGATGCCTGCGGGCACTTTGCCTGCACCTGCAGCCGCGGCACTCTGGATCATGGCTTCTTTGATCTCTTGTTTGATCTTCTCTGCGTCCTCTTTGGTGATAACGGGCTTCTTGCCATCACCTTCTTCACCGGGCGCTGATTCCTTCAGATGCTCGTCTAAGAGATCACCTAACTGCTTGAGCAGATCCTCCATGGGGATCTTCTCTGCCTGCTCCCACAGGATGTCGTAGATCTCTTCCCAGGCCATGCCACGGTACTTTGAATCGTAGCAGATCTTAACTTCGGTGATCTTCTCACCGATACGCTCGTCAACGAGGATCTGGTTGACAGCGTAGTCTTGTGCGATGTTAGACAGCATACGATCGCGGCTACCAACGCGGCCAAAGTGGTCGAATATGGCATGGCAGATCTCATGCGCGAACAGGAACTCTAGTTTCTTGACTGACAGTTTCTCTACGAACTTGGTAGAGTAAAAGAAATCACGACCGTTGGTTGCCGCGGTTGGGCACCAGTCGTCACTCTGGATCAGTCGCATACGGGTGGCCATGTTGCCGAAGAATGGCGCTTTGAGCAGGAGTCCTACTCGGGCTGTGGTAAGTTTCTCTACGATTGGGTCCATTAGTCGCTCTCCTTAATGTAAGTATTATAGCACCGCCCTGCTCTTTTGTCAACCAAAAAAGGTGGGCGGGAACCCTGGGTGAGCCCCCGCCCGGCGATGGGCGAGGTCTTAGTTCTCCATCGCTGACAAAACATACTTACCAAATCGCTTGTGGAACTCGTCGAAGGATTTCATCTTAGACGCATCCAAGGGCAGGTTGTAGTTGGTGAGCGCAGTCTTGGCCCCCATCACAACCAACTCCGTCGGGAAGTTAGTCATCATGTAGGAAAAGAAGCAGTCTGCCATATCATCCCAGCCCTTGACCTTCTTCTCTGCACGATCCTTGAGTTCATAGCAGAGTGAAACAGTCAGCGAATACATGGCACTCACTTCCTTGATCTGCAGGTCCTTGACTTTGCCGTCGAGGATGTCCTCTGCCTTGGGCAGTTTACCTGCGATCTTACGGTGAGCCATGAACTTGTTGGCAAGACCGTCACCAATGGCACCCGCGATCAAGGTAGCCAGCGTATCAGTGTCAGTGTCATCATCGTCTAAGAGATCTGACACGAACACCCAAGAGCGAGGAGTCGCAAAGGACTTTGAGGCACTCTTTGGATCGAAGTCGTAGAGGTCCTGCTTGGCGAAGCCAACATAACCAACCACGTCAGGATGGACCTTGTTAAGGGTAGCCCAGTCCTGGAAGTCGTCGAAGTCTACCTTCATCTCCAAGTGGACGAAGCGGTTAGCCAGGGGAGCAGGCATACGGTAAGTGACGCCACGGTCGCCTTCACGGTTGCCAGCGGCCACGATGTCTACGCCTTTGGGCAAAGTGTAGGTGCCAACTCGACGGTTAAGAATCAACTGGTAGGCCGCAGCCTGTACGGCTGGAGGAGCAGAGTTCAACTCGTCCAAGAAGATCACAGCAGTAGACTCTGGATCTGTAGGCAGTTCAGAGGGAGGAGCCCAAACCATCTTGCCCTGGTCTGCATTGTAGTAGGGGATACCTTTGATGTCCGTGGGCTCCCAAAGGGCCAGTCGGACGTCGATGACTTCGCGACCTAGTTCGTCGCTGATCTGCTTGACGATGTCGGATTTACCAATTCCCGGAGGGCCCCAAAGGAAGGTAGGACGGCGAACTTTGATCGCCTTGCGGATCGCTTTCTTGGCACCCTTAGGGCCAACTTGGCGGATGCTGATATCAGTGGCTTTGCTCATTTAAGACCTCGCTATAAAAAATTAAACAGAATTGCTTTCCCAGTTTCAATAGTATAACACCACCTGCACCTTTTGTCAACCAACTTTGACATAGTTCAATTGGGTTGACTTGTCATCACGCTGGCGCTTGATCTTGGCCTTGATGGGTAAGTTAGCGCCTACTAACAGTTCGCGACTGAACCAGAAGTCCACGAAACTTTCGCCCATGCGGCCCTGTACCCGGAATTTGGCATAGTTGGGATTCCAACGGCACTGCTCTACGGTCAGGTAGCCGGAGATCCGGTCCCCTTCGGCACCCTGGATCTGCTCGGAAGCATACAGGGCCTGCATGAACTCTTTGCGGGCACGATCTCTGCGGGCAACATCGGGTAGGCATGAGATGATGGCGAACTCCAGCATACTGCGGCCGGTGAATGAGTCCATCTGCGCGATCTTCAAGGCCTGATGCTGGAAGTCGTTGAGTTTACCCTGCAGAGCGAGGAAGGTGTAGGAGTTGAAATGGGCGCGGACAGCACGGCCAGCCTCGACTTCTTCTTCCGTGGGCTGGGTGTTGGCACGCAGCAGATCTTTGACCATGGCCTTGTTGGCATCACGATCCTTGACCATGTGACCGTCAACTTCCTTCCAAGTGCTGTCTTTGAGATAGCCGCCGTTCTGACGATCTACACGGACAGCGATGGCCCAGACTTGATCTGCTGTGATTTCCACGGTTCGCTCCTTGTTATCCATTACGTCTATTGTATGCCCAAAGCAGCCAATTGTCAACCCCTGGAGTGCCAGATGTGAAAAAGGGCTGTGACATTTCTGCCACAGCCCTCAAACCCCGCCCCGGGAGCGAATCGGCTTGGGTGTTTGAAACCTTACAGGGTGATGCCCATGGCCTTGGCCTTGTAGCCCAGGGCCACGATCTCACGGCTGGGCCGGCCCATCTCATACTCAGTGACCGCGACGCCGTTGCCAGCGGTGCGGTTGCGAGTATAAACGGCATAACCATTAGAACGGATGCGGCTGACTTCTGCGCTAAGGTTCTTGACGCCGAAACGCTTAGAAGCCTGGCTTTGGGTAAGACGCTCGCCGTGATACAGGGCGTTGAACACTTTGAAAGTCTTTGTTTCTTTAGAAATGAACTTCATGTCTATGTTTCCTTTAGAGTTAAAATAAGCTGATTACTTTTTTATTCAGCGTCCTATTATATTACAATATGATCTAACGGAAGTCAACGATCAATTTCGCCAAATGATCACTTGTGTGTGACCCTGACGTTGGGAGCCAGCACAACCATCAAGATCGCAGAGGCCAACCAGGTCCAAAACGTGTAGGGGATCAGGTGCAAGCTCCCAAACAGGGTGTTCCAGGACCAGATCAGTGCCAGGGGGCCTATGGCCACCAAAACCAGGACCAATACAACCACCCCCGCGATCATCAATACGCCGTTCATCAGTAGGCTCCCTTCATAACAGTGACCTTGGACATGTTCTGCCAGTTACCCGGAAAGCTCTTGCGCAGGTCTGCTACTTTCAGCACAGTACGCAGGCTCAACTCACGTAGTTTGGCACGATGATCGTCGATGAACGAGACCACCTCATCTTTGGCCACGTCCTCTAGTTCGTATGAGTCCAACATGCCGTCCTTGACGATCTGCCTGATGCGCAACATCTTCTCGCGATCAGTGTCCATTCTGAGATCGATGTAGTGGCAACGTGATTCCAAAGCAGCCAGGTGCTCCTGCAGTTTCTTAGAACGCACGTTCTCGAACTTCAAGTTGGTGATGAAGATAGCACCGCCCTTGAAGTCGAACTTGTCAGGCACCCCCTCCGAACGGAGCAGGCGGCTGTCAGTGTTCCAAGAGATAGTCCGCTTCTTGGAACTGTCCAAAGCAGCCTTGAGGATGTTCAGCGCGACATCGTCCAACAAGATGCTGTCGCAGTCGTCGAACACTAGTATGCTCTTTGGGTCTGAAAACTTGTAGAGTTTGGAGTAGAGTCCAATGGCACTCATAGCACCTTTGACGATCTCGTACTTGGGCTTACGCTGGCCCATCATGTCGAACAGATCGTCTTTGGCAAGTACTTCTTCGACACCAAACGATTTGCCCACACCCGGAGGGCCCGTTACGATCATGGCACGTACATCACCACCTTTGACTGCCTGCGTCATGTCCTTGAGGATCTGGAAACGCATACGGGTGCGCTCGATGATCTCTTCGTCAGTCTCGTGTGCTACAGCCGAATCTTCGATCTTGACCTGGGTGAAGTCTGTCACGGTCTCACCTTTCTTGCTCTTCAGCGCTGTCAGCATGCTGACTCCTTGTGGAATAGGTTTAGCAGAACCTGCGACAGCCCAGGCACCCTGGCGGCACTTGATGCGGATTGAACGATCGGGGAAGCCGGGCTGGCTGCCACCTTGGACAGTGACATAGCCTTCGCCGCTCTTGGCGACCTTGAAGTCCTCGACCATTTTAAACGTCATACCGCCAACGTTGGTGGGCTGACCCTTGATATTGTACCAGCCCTCTGTGAATGTGATATACATGCTCGCTCCTGTGTAAGTGTCTAAGTGTTTATTATGCTGCCAAACAGTCCTTTTGTCAACCCCTACTCGTCTTCCAAAACAGCATCAACCCGATCGTTGATGACCTGCTCGACGGCACGTTCTGCCCGTTGCGCGAATCGGCGAGCCATGAACGCGATCTCGTTGAAACTGCGGAGTTCGTCCATGCTAAGGTCTTTGACGAAATTGACATCGCCCTCGTCGTCCATGGCGTCCATGATCTGGTTGAAGGCGGCTTCTGTATTGTTGCACATGCAGTACGACATATTTGGATGGTCTCGCACGGTTCGCTCCTTTTTGTTAACTATGCGTCTATTGTACTGCCTCTGGGCTCGTTTGTCAAGCCCAGAAACCCTACAACAGCGAGGGTTATTCGTCTGCGGCCGCTGCCAAGGCACCCAGCGCCTCTGACAGAGGCACTAGTCCATTCTTAGCCAGGCCCTGCGTGTCGTAGAGGCACCCTGCATACCAAACACCGTCCCGCATCACATAGTAGTATTCACCGCAACAGAGATCCACCTGCTCCAGGAACTCCTCGAACGTGTGGGCAGTCTGGTAGCCCACGTCCGTCTCGCCACGGTCCTTGTAGAAGTTCATAGCCTCTACGGTCTCCTTGACGCCACTGTTGTCGCCCATGCTCACCAACAGATTGGCCCGGGCTGAGTCGTAGTGCTCCTGCAGGATCCGGCCCGTGTAGTCCAGATAGCCGTCATAGTGGCAGTAGACTGATTTGCAGACATCGCCGTGCATGACGGCTACTCGTGAACGTGTTCCCATTTGCGTCGCTCCTTGTTGTTAACTTAGTCTCTATTATGCAGTCAAGCAGTCCTTTTGTCAACCGGCATCTTGACCACTTTCTGCTGCTGTGGCATCTTTGCCACATTCCCGAATTCCTGCTCTGCATACCATTCAGCCATCAGCCTCAACACCATGTTATAGACGTTGTCTTCGCTCTGCGGCAGGGCGAAAACATAGGGACAGCCTCGCCACGTGCGATTGCGTATGAACAGATGCACGTAGTAGCGATGCTCGTGTATGTTAGGGTCGAATCTTACCGTGGGCCTAACCACGGTGTTGAGTAGATTGTTTACGCTCATGATCAGCTGCCCGTGGTCAACCTCAGCTCATCACCGGCGAACATAAAGCCCTCGATGAATATGTGATGCCCGTCGCCTGAGCGCCGTATCACATCGTCGGCGGCACGATAAAGGTCCGCCCAGGTCTGTCCCAGGATCGGCACTGCGTGTCCCTGATATGACAGGGTCAGGGCACCTCGGTAGGGATGATCCTGCAGGAACCCGTGCAGGGGCAGCTCGTAGATGCTCCAGATCGCTCGCAGACCGTTGTTATGCTGGAACTGCCTATAGTAGTCCATCTTTGAGTCGAACGCAGAGTTATCCTGAGCGTAGGCATCCCGCAGCCCTGATTCGAACTGCTCTACGATACGCTGCACTTCCTCGACCTTGACCATAGAGTGTGTCATCTTCTGCACCACCCCCCTGAGATCGCAGAGTGTGTTATGGATGGTTGAGAAGTCCCGACCACTGAGCGTCACTGCGTCCATGTTAGTCCCCTTTTCCTTTGATAGCGGCGAATAAGGTGGCCGGGGGCAGAGCCTCGACCTTGACGATCTTGCTGGGATAAGGCTGATGCTCATAGCCTGTTAAGATGTTGCGCAACCTCACCCGCTTGGGCATGACCTTCAAGACCAAGCCCATGTAGAGTTGATTGTAGTTGCACCATACCACAGGGTCGCCCACTTTGAGCGGCTGTTCTAAGTGATCCGTGACCATATACCCCCCTATTCGTAGAACGCGACCGCAGGGTCTAGGCGCTCTAGTTGTTGGCGCACACGGGTCAACATCTGATACTTCTTTTGGATCACTGACCTAGGCAGTTCGCCATCACAGGTCAAGTTCTCCGGGCTCAGCGCCGAGCTGATGTCATCTGCCAGGGTCTGCCGATCCTTAGCGTCTAACAGCGTCAAGGGCCGGCTCTTGAACATGGCGCGGATTTCGTTCCTCTGTTGGACGTAGTGTTCTAGTGCTCGCATCTGTCGCTCCTTGTGTTAACTAAGTCTCTATATTACAGCCAAACGCTACCTTTGTCAACCCCTACATGGTCCAATATAGCTCGGTGCTGGGATCGCAGGCCCTGGGGGTGTTCACGGGTTGCTCAAACTCGCGGCCAGTCATCAGGTTCCGCTTGGTCTCTGTCTTTTCGATGTGCTGATGGAAGTACTCAGCATCAGCGTAGCCAAATTGGAACAGAGGACCATCGTTGCAGATGCCATGGAAGTGATGGGTGATGCTGCCCCGCAGATGCTGGTTGTGCTTTCGGGTGATCCAGGACTTGGCCGCTGAGGGGGTCTTTACCGTCTTCTGTATGACAGTAGACTGTTTATCGTAGACATACCACATATCAATCTCCTCGTGTGTCAGTGTTCAGTGTGGGCTGTACCAGCCTGCGGATCTCAACTTCCCTGCGGTGTGCGTCTGCCTTGCCGCGGACGATCTCGTGGATCCGTATCTCTATCTCCGACTTGTCCGCCAACGCCCTCAGAGCTTCGCAGAGCAGCCACTCCTTGGCCTCAGTCTTGGCACGATAGAAGTGCTTGGCAGCACGAGCGCGGACGCTCTTCGCCACAGTGGTCTCCGTCTTCGCAGTGACGCCGATGTAGTTGCCCCTGGGCACCACCAGTTCGTAGATGATGTGATTGCGATCTGATCTCTTTGCTCTAGCCACTGTCCGCTCCGTTTCGTTCATCATAGTGTTAT
>Ga0194118_10005208_pt1 | contig 13704 bp, 18 predicted proteins | sample TA2MahsurfametaG_2_FD_148662 | JGI IMG/M metagenome (GOLD analysis project Ga0194118, IMG submission 148662) | Freshwater microbial communities from Lake Tanganyika, Tanzania - TA2015013 Mahale N5 surface | ecosystem: Environmental > Aquatic > Freshwater > Lake | place: Tanzania: Lake...
AGTCAAACTAAATTTAAATTAAAATTAGTTATAGTTTAAAACTAAAACAAAACTGTATTAAATTTAACACTAACAGAATAATAACAGAACGAAACAGGGGGATTTAGTGTTTAAAAAAGTACACTTTACAATATCCAATATTGACATATCTTTTTTAATGTCTCAAAATGCCATTCTTGTAAAAGTTAAGATAATATGAGACTAAAATATATGCACTTAGTAGGATATGCCAGAGTCAGCTCAGTCGGTCAATCTTTGGAAGTGCAACTCGATAAGCTAGCTCACTGTAATAAATTGTTTCAGGAAAAAGCTAGCGGTAACTTAAACCAGCGGCCTCAATTGCAGGCATGCCTAGAATATGTCAGAGAAGGCGACACGTTAGTTGTTACCCGTCTTGATCGTCTTGCCCGTTCAACTCTGCATTTATGCCAAATTGCCGATATTATTGCTCGTAAATCAGTCCATCTCAAAGTCATTGACCAAAATATAGATACCAGCGATGCAACGGGTCGTCTTCTGTTTAATATGCTAGCTGCTATCAGTCAGTTTGAAAATGAAATACGCACCGAACGCCAAATGGAAGGTATTATCAAAGCCAAGGAAAAAGGCGTGGGCTTCGGTAGAAAAAAACAACTTAAAACGACTGATATCACTAATTTACACCAGAAACGTCAAAGTGGTATTTTAATAAAAGAACTAATGCAGGAATACAAACTATCTAAAGCTACTATCTACCGCTATTTGCAACAAACAGAGCAATAGTCCATATCGACTGTGTTGGTGATCAAAAAACGTTTATCTTGGTTTTTCCTTTGTCTTCGGTTATAAATAATTCACGCATATTGCATAAAATCTCATTCTTGAGATTAGATATATAGAAGGGGCATAAATAAGTAAGTACTTCAATAAAATATTTAAACTCTATAAAAGAATAGAAATTTTACAGTTAAAAAATGACATGTAACTTATGTAAACAACCAGATGTGCCATTGGTAAACTCACACATCATTCCAAAAAGTATCTGTCAGTCTGTAGCGGGAACCAAAGGAATGATTATTAGTGATAAAACTCACGATAAGCGTAGTCCAAGTGGGATTTATGATCAAATAGTTTGTCATGAATGTGAAAAATTGTTTAACAATTGGGATGATGCTATGGTAAAGTTTTATAAACGAATATTAGATAATTTACCAAAAAATAAACTATTACCATATTTTATCGAAATAAAAAATTATGAGTATTCTAAGATAAAATTATTTTTCATCTCGCTTTTATGGAGAGCGGATGTCTGTAATCATATTTTTTTTGAAGATGTTGACGTTGGTGAATTTCATCGCGCTAAATTATCTAGTATGATACTAAATAAGAATCCAGGTGATATAGATGATTATACAGTAATGCTCAATTTTTTTGTTGGCGGTGAAAAGCGTCCTCTCATGAAAAAAGTAACAAAATGTAAAATAGATAATATTGCATTTTATCTATTTTATATAGCTGGGTTGGTAGTATTAGTAAAATGTAGTAAAAGTAATATTCAAGGTGCGGAGTATTTACTCAATCCAAATGAACCAGCCAAAATTTATTTGGGTGATTTTTTTGAGTCTATTTATCCTCAAGAGTTTTACGTAAATTTAAAAAATCATAAAAATTCTAAATATCCTACCTTCTCATTGTGAGTTAGGAAAGAAAGAAGCACACAAAAAAAAGTTGAAAAAAGGTAAGAGCTATAATTATTATATCAATTTAATATTAGTAGCCGATAGCTTGCCATATTGCTTTTCAGTTTCAAAGCTAACTTTAGTGCTAGGGTTAAGCTCTCTAATATCTAAGTGTTGTACTGCCGAGATGTGAACAAACACGTCTCTTGATTTATCGCTAGGCTCTATAAAGCCATAACCCTTAGTAGAATTGAACCATTTGATAGTCCCAGTTTGCATAATAATACACCTTATCTAACTTTATTTGTTGCAGGCATCCTTCAGCTTCTGTCCGACCTTAAACTTAGGTTGATTATAAGCGGCAATTTTTAAAGCATCACCAGTTCTTGGATTACGCCCATCTCTTGCTTCAACTTTACTTACAGAGAAACTACCAAAGCCAATAAGGGATATTTCCTTACCTTGTCCCATTGCTTCTATTACCGAGGAAGTAAACATATCGATTGTTTTCTCTGCTTCTACCTTGGTACAGTTATGCTGTTGTGCTATATGGTCTATAAATTGTTGCTTGTTCATAAATAAATTTTCTTTTTGGTTGTTTAATTGGTAACCCAACCTAGACTAAAAGCTAGGTCATAACCTTTGTAGCATATCTCATTTGGCTCGGATTGGTAACCTTTTACCTTTGTTTCTTGGGTTTCTGCTTATTATTTTGCTTCGTAGCTCGTTTATTCTGCCACTCTTCAAGAGATTTCTTAGCTATTTCTGCATGTTCAGGAGTAACCTTGTCAACTTCTTCGCCTTGTAAGTTAATTCTAGAGCTACCTAATTGCATAGCTTCTTTATATTCTACGCTGCGAGTATACCTAGCGAGGAAACGTCTTACTACCTTTTGACTTATTTGCTCTTCTTCCGGTTTTTTTACTTCTTCTACGATTATTGCCTTATCAATACCGATAGCAAGAGGCTTGGGTGCTTCATTAAAACAATTCGGGTATAAGTTGCTAAAATAAGAGAAATGCTGCTTGTAGAGGGCGATAGCTTGTTCTTTTTGTTGTTGATGTAATTCAACCGCTTTGTGTTTTTTCTCTAATTCTGCTTGGTCAAGTTTAGGCTTATGTGATTTGTTAGCATTACTATGATTGCCTTTTGTATTAGTGTTATTGATCTTTGGCGCTTCATTTTTTGTTGTACTAGGTTTTCCTGCTAGTTGCTGTAATTTGTTTTGTATCGCAGGCGATAACTTACCGCTAAGGCTTAACGTAGATTTGTCACTCATTCGGTCTCTACCTTTATGTTATTCTTTACAAGCTTATACTGCCCGTCTGTATTATTTTCAAGCCATTGTCCCAGTTTATCCAATGGTACGTGCATTTCAGCTGAATATAACCAATTTAAAATCATGTTTTTAGGTAGTGTAGAACTTTCCTTGCTCATACTCATAGATTTTAATTATTTTAAGGTAGATTTATTATTAAATAAAATTAGATAGCAAGTCTTGTTATTAATAAAGATTTTTTATTATTATTTCCATAAATATTTCATTATCAGAATAGCAATAGATAAAATAAGAGTGATTATTTCTGCAATAATTAACGGAATTGAATTAATCATGATGCCGTAAATTAACCAAAGTACTACTCCAAGAGTATAAATTAAATACATAGTAGCGGATATAGCTTTTGCCGAGCGTTCTTTGCATAATTTTACTATTTGAGGAATAAGCGATACAGTCCCACAAAATGCAGCAGCATAGCCTATTAATTCGGCAACGCATAGCTTATTTGTCCAAGCCCACTCCGTTATTGTGTTATACAATTTTTTTTCTCTGTATTTAATTTATTGGAATGTTCGTAAATATTTTGACAGTTAATATAGGCAGTATTTTCTGCTGAGTCTAATTTTTGTTATTTTGCCAAGCCAATAGTATAGCTCTAACTGATTTTTACAAGCAATAAATTTGTGTCCTCCTCTTTTACTATCAAACCCACCCCACGAACAAATTAGAGTAATACCGCCGAATAAGTCATCTTGTCTATAGAGGTGGTAGTATCTGTTTAACTTTTTAAATTGTAGCAAAACCATCCTACCATTATCTTTCCTTGTTATTTTTACCTTGTTCTTCTATAACTTCAATATCTGATATAAATAATGTTTGTAGAGCTATTTACTTACTCAAGGTCATGATATTAATATTATTTTCTTTTTGAATACTTATTTTTAATTTTCCCAGTACATTTTGACCTAAAAGGTTATCACCTTTCTGTTTTACAACCGCTCTGACATTTTGCAATTCAATACCTCCTATTTTTATCCAATCAATAAAAACCTCCTCTACTTCGTGTGTACTCTCGTCGGCATTTGCAAATGTGTACTTTTTACCGGTTTTTCTTATTACGCCTTCGTTAGCCTTGTATATTTTGGGGCTAATAGTTGTTATTGTCGCACCTGTATCGATAATATAAGTGTATGGATATTTGTTAGTTCCTATTTTAACTTTAGCATGAAAAGCTTTATTAACCTCAGGAATCCTTATTGTAGTAGAATCAGCTTCTTCTTCAGCTTCTACAATCTGGTTAAATCTATGGTCATACACCCCTAAATAAGATTGAGCAGAAGGATACTTGCTTAAATACCCTTCTAAAAAACTTAAACCCTCTTGCTTCTTTTTCTGTTTTATCAGAATCTTTAAAATACCCTTAACATTATCTACGTAACGGTCATCTATAGCAAATAACTGATAGTGCTGTTTTAGCGCCTCTTCTATTTCACCTTGATGAAATAAACACGAAGCGTAATAAAAAATATACTGTTCAGGAGAATCAGATTCTTTCATAAGCTTTTTGTATATCAACAAAGCCTTCTCATAATCTTCTTGGTTAAAATATAAAAATGCTAAAAAAGCTTTATTCTGTTCGGTATCTTCTTGGGGAAAAGATATAACCTGCTGTAGAATCTTAGTAGCCTCTGTAAGAGATCGCTTACTATATAAAATACCAAGGTATTCTTTCTTTTCGTCTAAATTAAGCCCAATCAATGTTTCCTTGGTACTTAGATATACTTCATGTAACTTGCCTTTATTATATAAATACCCTCCTAAAGATAGTAATAACACCAAGCCTACAATGAAGATAAAAGGCAAGTTACTTTCTTTTCTTACCAGTGTAGGTCTCTCTAACCCTTCTGTTGATAATCTCACAAATAAAAGCTCTTTAAATGTTGATTTATTCCTGATCGACCGTTTCTATCTATCAATAATGAGGCGGTTCGCCGTAATCATTAACTCCATCAGTGCCTTTATTCTTCAGGTGGGGATCCATATTTATTTTTGTTTTTATCACCTTTAATTAGACAAAGTATTAGAAAAATACATGGTGAAAATATGAAATTAAGTATATACCACCAACCTTTTAGTCCACAATCATGGAGTCTTCTTATTGTAAGAGAACTTGTAGAAAAAATATAAATAAATATCTTCATATAAAAAACTATTAATATAAAAATATTTAAGGTAGTTGGTTCATGTGCATAATATTTAAACCAAAAAAAATATGGTATAAATATTAAAAACTCAAAAAATGTAAATATTACATATTCTCTTTGACTTGAACGCCCTTTAAAAGTAAATGTTTTTTTTAAAGTTTTAAAAAAAATTAAAAATATATCTTTAATCATTATTCAACTCACTATCTAAACCTGTTAAACAATTAGCAAATTCCTCATCTACTACACTAAAAACAGTACTTTCAATTGTACAATAAACTTGTATTGGTTTTGTAGCAGGATTAATTAAATTTGTTAGTAATTTAACACCTAAATATTGAAAATCCATTTCATATACAGCTATAGGTTTATCTAATTTTGTCCAGCATTTCAACATACCATAACCAATATTCTTTCCTACATTCCAACTACCTTTTTTACAATACTCTATAGTTTCCTGATTGGTAAGAACTTCTTTAGTAGAAATACCATTACTTTTAGCAATATGTAACATTTCTTTTATGGCAAACTGGGCTACTGATTTAGATGCGTTTTGTATTGATTTTAAAACAACATTGATATTTTGTTCTACAACTTCAAGTGCTTTACTTAAAAATCCCATACCTGTTGTAGTAATATTATTACCTTCTAGGTGTAATTTTTTCAGATTAGGCAATTTACCATTTGAGAGGGAATTAGCTAGTACCTTAGCACCATTATCGTCTATTTGCTTATTACTTACATCAATGGTCGATACTTGAGAAAGATAAGGTAGTTTTAAAAAATAATAAAAATTTTCCATCTGGTAAAACGGTTTAACTCGAAAATTATTATCACTATATTCTATAGCTTTTTCAAAATCTGTTTTTTCTTTTAATATAAACTTTTTAAAATTAGATGCTTCAAGGTCTTTTGGGTTAATTTTTATAGCTATATCACAACTTATTAAAGCTTTGTCATAATCTCCCAACTTTTTTGAGGATATAGCTTTAATGTTATAAATATCAATTATCTGACTTAATTTTTTTTTTGAAGCCACCATGTCTTTATAATATTTATTGTATTCATCTAAAAAATAATTGGATTTTCTTGCTTCCTCAAGGTACGGAGGTAAATTTTTATATAACCTACCCTTAATTAGCTTTACATTCTCAAGTGATTTATCCGAAACTTTTAAAGTATCCCTGAAAAACGAGTAAAAATCACGCGTCGGGTTAGCCTTATACCAATCAAAACCGTTAACCCCGTTTATTACGCCTTGACTATAAAAGTAATCTCTTTTTGCTGCCGCTTCTATATGTTGCTTCTTTCTTTGAAGATATAATTTGTTCAGCTCTTCTACTTTTCCAATTCCGTAATTGTCGATATTTCCTATATGTAAAATACTTTTATCACAGTTCTTTAATGCGTTTTCATAATCCTCCAGCATTCTTAAAGCAATAACTTTGTTATGATAAGCATAAAGGTTTTTAGCATCACTGTTAATAATGATATCACAAGCTTTTATTGCTTCTTCGTATTCTTCTTGAGTTATTAACGCTGAAACTTTTAAATAAAAACCATTTAATATATTATTTTTCTCGTTCCGTGCATCAGAGTATTGCGGGTTGATTTTGAGAGCCTCATCACAGCTTTTTAATGCATTTTCATAATCTTCTAACTTTCTTAAAGCTATAGCTTTATTATTATAGGCATAAAAGTATTTTGGATCGATTATAATAGCTATATCACAGTACTCTATAGCTGTCTTATACTCTGCTTTATCTATAAATATCGCTGCTTTTTCATTCCATCCATCGAGATATTTAGGATCGGCTTTAAGAGCTTCATTGCAGCTTTTTAATGCGTTCTCATAATCCTTTGATTTTCTAAAATCTACAGATTTATCAATGTGCTTTTTGTTTACAATTACAGGATCGGTCTTTTTTGTTACTTCAGACGGATTAGGTACAAAGTAGGGAAGATCAGGTTGTATAAATGGTTGTGATGGTTGGGTATAAGGTACAAACTCGGGTCCAACGTAAGGTTGTAGTTGTGTTAACTTGTCCAAAAATTCTTTTCTTGCTGGAGCGCTTGTATCTGGTATGTTTATTTCACGTATAGATACTCCACTAAAATATGATGTAGAAGTTGATACATTTGGCTTAAAACTGCAAGGATTTCCATTAGCACCAGAACCAAGAAGTTTTCCATCACCTGTTGGAACATAAAATTTATTACCACCAAAATCCTGAAATGGGTAGCATTTACTCATAAATCATTACCTTATTAATTAAAAAAATATTCTAGATACAATTTATTAAATTTTTATTAACTTATTGTATTGCTCTTCACTGATAACAAAAACAGTATTATCTTTATATTGAATAGCTTGTGCCTTAAGTAACGCATTATTTACAATAATATCTAGGAATAATCTTGCGTCGTTGACAGGAATTTCATGGAGAGTATGGAGTTCAAAGTCGTACCTGTAATTAGTCATAATCAACCTCTTAGCTTATTAAAATAGGTGCTAGGGGCTACAAACAGTCATTTAAAAAACAACTACTTACTGCCTTCATGCCAGAGACACTTATAACAGTAAACCCCCAGCATGAAGCAAAAGGCTAATAGATTGATTTTGTAATGATGGTTTGTAGTCATCACTAACAGCCTTCAAGTTAGTAGAAACTACGATTATTATCAAGAGCTATTTATTTTCATAATTTATACCTTCCTCATAATCTTCAACTCTTAGCGGTAAGCCTAGATTCTTTCCTAGCTTTCGAATAGGCACGACTAACGCCATCGCCTCAAAATGTTTTACCCACGGGGAGTCGGACTTATAAGAACCGGGTGAGCATTCCATACTCTCGTTAATCTCATCCCTAAAACACACCTTGATTTGTGCTTCCTCTGATTTAAGCTTCACTACTCCATAAGTTGCTATAAGGTTATCCTTATGCTGTTTCTCTTTTGACGGGATATGCTTAATATTAGGATTCATACCTAGTTCGTACTCAAAGAAGTCATCCTTATAAACTCCGTAAGAGTAAACATTAGAAACAAGAGGATTATTAAGGAGCAGTTTTAGCCACCCTCTATAACCTATCTGCAAGTCAATAGTCGACTTGTAAGAAATAAGCCAAGCTTGTCCAAGTGAAGAGGCAGGGTCTAACCCGTACTCACAGCACTTATAAAAAGCATTTACTATCGATAACTGACTACATGCTCTTAGTTTGTCATTCGTGTTGATTTCCCATGCAAATGACCGAGCTAGCTTCTCAAATAATAAGCCGTTGTTATTTAGAAACGGCAGTAGCTTATCTTTTCTTGCGCTACAGAGCTCATATATTCCGTCTTTTGGTTTTGGCACTATCGCTGCGACCTTATCCTGCTCTATAACCTCCATAGAAGCTCTCTCAGAGTTAAAATCGGTGTTTAAGCTATGATTGTTTATGTTTGTATTATTTAGCTCCCTGTAGGCTTTATTTTCGTTTTGCGGGTTTTCTACTTCGTAAACCGACATCGCAGTTTGATACAATTCTTCGTTATGTTGATTTCTTGCATGTATTGCTCCGTTCATTTCATCCTCCTATAATTTGCAGAATTCTATATGTATTATCTTTTGAGTATTCCCTGTAAAGCTCAGGCATAGCTTCCTTTAACGCTCCCGTATCAAGTCTACTCATCGTTCTTTCCTTCAAGGCAACTTTGCAAAAACCGCTATCTAGAACAGACGCATCGCCCATAAAACTTTGGATTTCAATTTTTAGCTTCTCTTCCTGTTTCTCAAGTTCCTTGCGTCTTAGTAAGGTTTCTTGCCATATGTTAACCTTTTCCCTAATATCGCTATCGGCTTTGATTGTTTTGGCATTCTCTAACTTGGGATAAACTTCTTGTAACTCGGCAGGATTAGAAGGAGCAGGCGGAATACCCGCTAAAATGTGATTGTGCCAGAAATCTATTACCGCTTTCTTGATACGAGCTTCATACTCATAATCCCGCCAGTAAGTAAAACATGCATATTGCCAATTACTGAATAACACGGGAACGTCTACCCTTTCGGCATTTGTAAGCATGGCGTAATATGCAACCTGCGTTCTGTAATATTCTGGTATTCCCTCCTCCCATTTGGCAATAGGGCATTTGGTAGACTTAGCCTCAACGATTACATTTTCACCGACAACTTTGGCGTCAACATTACCCCGCATAAACGGATACTTAGGGTCAATAAAAGGCGGTAGATTAGTTTCAAGAGAGCAATTATTGACCTCGCAGTATTCCTGCAATATATACTTCTCAACTCTAGCACCTCGTTTTAAATCTTCGCTTTCCTCCTCATAAATAACGGCAGGATTCATCTTGTCTCTGTAGACATCTAAAGGCGTGGCAAATGGTGATATTTTCATGATAGGGGCAATGTCGCTTCCCCCTATTCCAAGCTTGCGGTCAAGCAAAAAAGTTTCTCTATTACTCATCTGCCGGCCTCCATTCTACGTTTTTCAATATCACCCCGGCTTTGCACGTTCCTTCAATGTCGGCAGTAAGGCTTACCTTATCATAAGCATTTAATTCCCCAATCATGTCAGGGTAATCGCTACACTTAACTAAAAGTGCCTGCTCGATAGTAAATACATAGTGAGGTTTATGTTTAATCGCTACGTAATGGCTAAATATTGCTTTAAAGTGCTGTTTTCCCTTTGTTTCTTTATTGGAGGTAGTCATACAGCTACCCTCACGGAAGAATAGTAATCGCTACGCAATTTGCTAGTTTCTCCCCAATATCTATTTCTTGCTTCCTCTAGCTCTTGTTCTAACGCCGCAGGATCGTAAATCTTAATGTCCCAAGAAATGTCCCATCTTTTTGCTTCATCAAGTAAAAACTCGTACTCGTCAATCTTTCTGCTTAACTGGTGGTAATCTACGTTGCTCGCATCAAACGGGATGTTATATTTTCTGGCTCTTCTTGTTTGTTGTTTGGTAAATGTTTGTTTGAAATGGGCTCTTGCTTCTTCTATTTGCTCGTTTAGCGATTTGCTTCTTGCCCTCTCGCTTATCCGTGTAAAAGTTTCTTTAGTGGATTGTGATAATACTACGCTCTCAGCTTTAACCTCATGAAAACTAGGCGTTTCCGTGATATTATTAGGTAGTGCTGTGTTAATTGGTTTGTCTGATAGTTGGATTGCTTCTTTTAAAGCTACCAGCTTCTTCGATAAAGCTTCTTTAGCCTTAGCAACGCTGATGTCTTCTAGGATTGATCCGCTACTAAATACGGAATTGATATTGATTTGAGTTTTTGCCCCAAAGATTGTATCTTTACTTAAGGCGGAATTGTTGCTATTATGCATATAATTCTCCTGTTAAAGGTTGAGTTAAAAAGCTTGAGAATATCTAGACTTTGTAGGGCTTAAATATTCTCAAATTACAAGATACTAAAACGCTTGAAGTTCACAGCTTCAGGCGTTTTTTTATGCCTTGCTTACAGATTAGTATATAAAGAAAAAATAATAATGTCAAGTATTTATTCTGTATTTTTACAGAATATTATATTTTAGTTATGCACATTTTGGTATAAATTCAGAGCATACTCTAATTTTTCTTGATTTAATTCATAAGAATTAGGTTGAGATTGTAGTTTTGTGATAACTCCTTTCAACTGTAAAGTTTTTAATGAAGAATAAACAGCCGTATGAGAGAAAGAAAGTTGTTTTTTTAAATCTTTTGCCATAATCACCGCTACATTATTAATTGATATCTCTATCATTTTTTTTAATATTGCGCTTTCTGCTGGTGTATATAATCCTATACTAGGTATTGCTTTTAATAATAAATCTTTTTGCATACTTTAGATGTTTTACCCTTCCCCTTAAATATCTGAATACTAACATATCAATTGGTTAAATATTTTTCAAGTACAAATACTTGACTTATAAAAATCAACAGTTAGTATTAGCTGTTATGAAAGCACATCTGTTTCGCTTTCCACAGCTTATCTAATACAATATTATGATATGAGGGCGTTATGGTTTAATAAGTCTATTATAATAAGTCAAAGGTTACATTTTTAGTTGGGGAACTGATTTTGTAACTTACCTTTCAAGATGTATCTATCGATACGTCAACCGCTATTTTTTTACTCAAAAACACTGCGATGACAGGCTTGAGAATAGTAGAGTATTTCTTTACTGTCAACAGGTTTGTCAGGGTTTTAAGTAAAAATTTTTATAAATTTATTTAATAATGACAAACATATGAGTTATGTTTTATTACTAAAACAGGAGCAGGAAGCTCAAATTAACCAAGACCAGCTGGGCAAACTTTACTCATTTAAAAAAGAGAAAGCCCGCTATCGTAAGAGTTATATTAACTGGGACAAGATAAAGAGAGCCAACGGGAAAACTATCCGTGAAAAAGCTAAGCACTTAAGTAAGGATGCAAAAGATATTCTAGCACCTGTTATACAAAAATTAGAAAAAGGCGAGCGGGTATTTTTAAATCACAAGTATATTTCTACAATTACCTTTTGTAAAAGAGGACAAAATTGTAATATCATAAAGCAATTAGAATCAGTCCTAGATATTACCTACCATAATTCTATTACTGTTGACGGCAAAACGTATCGCCATAGTTACGAATTTGCGTATTACAAACAGGAAATAGTAACTCAAGAAAGTAATTCTACCGCTCAATTTATTGAGCGAGAGAAATCCTTAAACCCTAGTAAACAAGCCAGTTTTAGCTCTCTAATAGAAAATAAAGATATTGAATATATTAGATCTAACGTGCATGCGCACGAATCTAATTTTTCACAAAATTCTGAAATTATTAAAATTGAGAAAAATCCAGAACCTCAAATAGCAGAATTACCCCAAAACCCTGTTAAAACTGCTAAGCTAAAAACTAGACCTGCTAACGAGAGAAAGAAACGCACCAACTCCGAACGCAGGGCGAGAATTTATCATTTTAACCAGTACAAAGAGCCACAAGACTTAGGCTACCATTACCCATTAACCAAGGAGGATGGTGGTAAATTACAAAGCCTTTCAGGAAGGGACTTTAGCCTAAATGCCATGAACGAAATACTCCTTGGTATGTCAAAACGACTGGATAACAGGTTTTGCTCAAAAGCTCAATTTATGGCATATTTCGGCACATGTCTAAAATACGAGAAGCGGGATGTCGTAAAAACCGGTAATGATAATTTCTACATAAAAGCAAACCACACCAATCAAGAGCTAGCGGCAGTCGAGAAAGCAAGGCAAATAGAGCAATACCTAGCTGAGGTGGAACAGAAAGCAATTACCCATGTTTGCCCTGAGAACCAACTAAAGGCAAGGATTGCCAATGTTCTTGATCAGCTAAGAAGTTATAAACTGCTGTCAAACATTAAGGATTTTGGCGTTATCGGTAGTATCGTAAGAATTTACTTAAGAGCCGACTGCCAATTAAGCGAGCATGAAAAGGACGTAGTCTTAAGTCAGGTTCGATCCATATATTCAAGTCCTGATCTTGAAATAGAAAGCGTTGAGTATTTAGTAGAAAATGTCTGTAAGCAGACAAACTGTTATAACGAGGTGCGGACAAAAGAAACTCCTGTCATGCCGACATTGCAACAAGGCGTCTGGGAAGATATTTGCCGCAAGCTTATAGTGATATACGGCATTCATATTTACAATAACTGGTTTAGCAAGCTCACTCCTATAATTGACGAGGATGCTAAAACTATTGAGCTAAAAGCCCTTAACTCTTTTGTTCAGGAGGAATTAATAAAGAGATACGGGGAAGTAATTATAGAACTGGTAAAAAATTTAGATTTAAAGTTTATAGGAATTAGTAGAACAATATTTTAATAATGTTATTCTGGCATAAAATAAGCTACGGAGAGTAAATAATGATAGTGAAGAAGATTTTTGATTTTTTTTGTTTTTTTATTATTGCTCCTATAACTGTATTTTTTTCCGTTGATACGTTAATTACATCATTTCAGACACATCAGATAAAAACACAAATAGATTTATCGCAATATAAATGCAAAGAATTTGATATAGGAACAGGTGATTTTGCTGGAGCTAGAATTAGACCTAAAAAGCCAGAGAAAGAAGCTTATGTTGACAAATGGGAAAAATATAGAATAAAAAACTCTTCCGAAGATACAATTCCTAGAGAAGTAGAAACAACTTGTCCTTCTAAGTTTGATAAGTATAAGAAGCCTAAAATTAAAATTATATCATATTGGCCTACATATTCGTTTTTAAAAGATATATTTATCATAAGTTTTATATGGATTTGGTTAATATTGGCTTATAGATTTTTAACAAGACACTAACTATTTCAGTTACAAAAGGTTTTTTCCAAAATAGAAAACTTATTAAAAAAAAAGAAGATTAGACTTGAATATTACTTTTTTAGTCTCCTTTAGATATTTTTACCCAAAGGAGTAACAGGAACATACCAGAAAAAGGTTAATAAATAGATAATCAAATTATTAGCTGTACAAATACTTCTAGGTGAAATAATCTTAATATTTATTAATAAAACTAGAATAATTGATTTATGGTACAGGAAGAATTTGTCTCTAAAA
>Ga0194118_10005215_pt1 | contig 13689 bp, 12 predicted proteins | sample TA2MahsurfametaG_2_FD_148662 | JGI IMG/M metagenome (GOLD analysis project Ga0194118, IMG submission 148662) | Freshwater microbial communities from Lake Tanganyika, Tanzania - TA2015013 Mahale N5 surface | ecosystem: Environmental > Aquatic > Freshwater > Lake | place: Tanzania: Lake...
TAAAATCCAAATCTAATTCTACCGACACCTAACCATTCAAAATCTATTACAAATAATTGTGCTTTTGTAAAATCTAAATATATACCTGATGTACCTGTTCCATTCATTTTATCAATATTCCAATTAGTTTGGTTTTGACTAACACTTAAAATACCATTATTTTTTAAATTTATGGATACAGTTCCTGTACCCGTACCATCTGCCACATATTGAAAATATAAGCCATTATAATCATCAAAATATCCAACTCGTGATATTACACCATTAGTATTATTACTACCATCAATAGTCAATCCAGCATCCATTATACAACTTGTTTTTATAAACATCGATTTTCCAGGTAAATAATTACAGTAATTTCTACTTTGACTTATACAATAACCTATACCTAAACCACTACTTATTATTAAATTAGAATTTTTAGTTGTAGTATAATTACCTGTTCCAGATAGAGCAAAAGTTAACTGAATATTATTTGATAAATATGCATTTGTACCTGATGAATCAGGAAGTATATAAGGCAAACGAAGGTCCAATATGGTTGTTGGATTAGTGACTCTTAATTTTCCAAATGCATCACGGGTATATTCTGTATTATTATCAAATGCACTTATAGAATTATTTTCACTATTTAGTGAATCAGTACATAAGCGGGAATTGACGGAATAACCAGTTTGACTAGAGGTATATTTAATTTTATAATACTTATCGAATATATCATATCTTTTAGTAAAATTTTCATTTAAATTTGTTGTTGGTGAATAAGTATCTGTTAATGTTTTAGATATATTATTTAATGACCCATCGGGTGAAAAATATATTTCTAATGTTCCTGAAACATTCGTATTATATATAGATACTTGTAAACTATTGTATCCAGTTGTACTAATATATGTACCCTCAAATAATGTACCAGCAGAATTATTTATAGAATTATTAGATTCCATTTGAGATAAAACGGAAGGTATAAATGTCATTTTTATATAATTAGTAAATATAATATTTAAGTTAAGATTGTTTTATTAAACAATTAACCATTTATCGGTTGTATTTGACATAATTTGAACTGAAAAATAATTAATAACGAGTGTTGTTGATGTTTGACCACATATAGTATTTCCTCCCGTAGCAGCAATAATAAGATTATTATTTGAAATTTGTCCTACAGTATCTACTATGTAATGTATTCTTTTTTGACTACTATCTAAATTTGATATCAACGGTAAATTAATTGTAAGAGGACCATTTGTTGTATCTACTTGATAAACATTATAATAATTAGGATCACTTGTTGATGCTGGAATATTAAAACCAGTTCCTCCTATTATTGATGTTATTGTTGTAATTGTATAATTTGTATAAAAATTTGGCTGTTGAGGACCTGTAGGACCGGTTACACCTTGAGGACCTGTTTCTCCAGTAGGACCTGTTGTACCTGTAGGACCTGTTTCTCCAGTAGGACCTGTTGTACCTTGTAAACCTGTGGGACCAGTTTCACCAGTAGGACCGGTTAGACCTTGAGGACCAGTAGGACCGGTTACACCTTGATGACCAGTTACACCAGTAGGACCTGTTGTACCTGTAGGACCAGTTTCACCAGTAGGACCGGTTACACCTTGAGGACCAGTTACACCAGTAGGACCAGTTACACCAGTAGGACCTGTTTCTCCAGTAGCACCAGTTACACCAGTAGGACCTGTTTCTCCAGTAGCACCAGTTACACCAGTAGGACCTGTTTCTCCAGTAGCACCAGTTACACCAGTAGGACCAGTTACTGTACTCACAATATTTGTAGGTCCAGTAGGACCCGTCATCCCAGTAGGTCCAGTATTACCATAATTATTGGGACATAATGGTAGTCCATTAACATATAAACAAGAACTGTTATTTTGAGTTGTTAAAATTAATCCATTCATTTTATTTTATATAAATGTAGAAATAATTTATATATTTTTACACCCTTTAAGAATTTATAACCTGTAAAAAATGAGACAAAGTTCCATTAAATATAAGGGAAACGTTGTTTGTAAATCAGTTAACAAGGACAAAAAGCATATCAATTGTATTATACTTAATTTACAAAGTAAGAACCTCCATAAACGATTCCAAAAGTAGAGTTTATTAATGATACAGTTAAAAAACTATTGACTGCTGATGTGTTTGATGGTCTATACATAATTTCAGCGTATGATCTATTAAATACTACTTGTATTCTTAAATCTTGTATAGATGTTGTTGTTACAAGATCATCTATTTGTCCAAGAGATATTGCACCATATACATTCGCATTACAAGTTACAGGTACAGAAATTCGTAAACTACCTGCACCTAAAGTTCCTTTTCCTGATAAAGTAATATATGCTTGGAAAAAACATACTTTATTTACAACTGAGTATCGTCCTACTTGTTGTAAATATGTTGGTGTCCCTCCTCCACTTGAAGCAATGGTAGGTGTAAAACTAGTTAGCTCAAAATTATTATAATTCAATAATTGATTACTTGTTGTAGCAGTTATACTACATGTAGGTACACTTGTAGTAAATGTATTTGTTCCACTCCAAGCATTATTGGAAGCTAGAAGATTTGCTCCTGTTGGACCTGTAAATCCAGTTGAACCTATACTACCTGTTGGACCTGTTGGACCTGTCACTGTACTTCCTGCCCCAGTAGGACCTGTTGGACCTGTATTACCTGTTGCACCTGTTGGACCGGTTAATCCAATTGCACCTGTTGGACCTGTAACTGAATTAAAATAAGTAATTTCATTAGTTGCTGTATCATACCCTAATATTTGTGTTTGCGAAATATTTCTAATTGGACTAACAAAAAATCCACTTGTAGCAGCATTGACAGTTGTACCAGACGCATTTAATACAATTGAATTAGGGTTTTGACTTGATACACCAGCATTGGATCCAATGGCAATTGCATTATTACCTTGATTAGTTCGTCCTGAATTTACACCAATAGCAACACAATTTTGTCCTTGACCAGTTTGTCCAGCTTGTGGTCCAATAGCAATTGAATTTGTTCCCTGATTGTATTGTGCTGCAAAACGTCCCATAGCTATACAATTTGCTCCTTGAGTATTTTGTCCTGCTAACGAACCTATTGCAATAGCATTTATACTTTGTTGTATTTGACCTGCTTGTAGACCAATCGATATTGCATTACCTCCTTGAGTATTTCTTCCAGCTTCAATTCCAATTGCTATAGCATTCCCTGATTGACCTGTTTGCCCAGCATAATTACCGAATGCTAAAGCTGAATTTCCTGTAATCTGCCATGAATTTGTTATATCGTTCCAATTTAATGCTTGACCCCAAATACTTCCTGATATAACAGGACCTGTAGGACCTGTACTACCTATTGAACCAGTTGCACCTGTACGACCAGTTGATCCTGTTACACCTTGTGGTCCTGTTACACCTATTGAACCAGTTGGACCAGTACTACCTATTGGACCTGTTGAACCTTGTGAACCTGTTACACCTGTTGGACCTTGTGTACCTGTTACACCTGTTGGACCTTGTGTACCTGTTACACCTGTTGGACCTTGTGTACCTGTTACACCTGTTGGACCTGTTAAACCTGTTAAACCAGTTGGTCCTGTTACACCTTGTGAACCAGTCGGACCTGTTAGACCAGTTGGACCTGTTACAGTGCTAGCGGAACCAGTTGGACCTGTTACAGTGCTAGCGGAACCAGTTGGACCTGTTACAGTGCTAGCGGAACCAGTTGGACCTGTTGATCCTGTTATACCAGTTGGACCTGTACTACCTATTGAACCAGTTGGTCCTGTAAATCCAGATGAACCTGTTACACCTTGTGGACCTGTAGGACCTGTTACACCTTGTGGACCTGTAGGACCTGTTATACCTTGTGAACCTGTAGGACCAGTTACAGTACTATCGGCACCAGTTGGTCCTGTTACACCTGTTGGACCTATTGAACCTGTTACACCTTGTGGTCCTGTTACACCTGTTGGACCTATTGAACCTGTTACACCTTGTGGTCCTTGTGAACCAGTTACACCTGTTGAACCTGTTACACCTGTTGGACCTTGTGAACCAGTTACACCAGTTGGACCAGTTACACCAGTTGGACCAGTTACACCAGTTGGACCAGTTACACCAGTTGGACCAGTTACACCAGTTGGACCAGTTACACCAGTTGGACCTGTTATACCAGTTGGACCTGTTATACCAGTTGGACCTATTGAACCAGTTGGTCCTTGTGAACCAGTTACACCAGTTGGACCTGTTATACCTTGTGGTCCTGTATTACCCGTTGGACCTGTTACTGTACTTGCTGCTCCAATTGGTCCTGTATTACCAGTTGGACCTGTTACTGTACTTCTTGCACCACTTGGACCTGTATTACCAGTTGGACCTGTTGCGCCAGTATTTGCTCCTGTACCATCTAGACCTTTTGGACCAGTTGAACCAGCTGGACCGGTTGGTCCAGTTCCACCACTCAATAAATTTTTATCATAATATAAAGGTTTTGCATATGACATTATATATTTATTAAATAATTAATTATTTAATAAATATCTTAAATAAAAATTAATGTATTAATATATATGGGATTTGATTTAAATATTGATAATTATACAAAAAATGAATTAATTGAGATGTTTGAATTACCGTCGAATTTTGACAAAAAATATCTTGAAATGAAAGAAGCAAAATTGATAGAAACTATTATGAATAATAGACAAATAAATAGCGAGACTAAATCTAAAACTATTGATTTCCTGAAAAAAGCCAAAAATATCATTTTAAATAATTTTATTAATCCTATTATAGACGATATTCATAAAAAAACAGAACCTTTTGTAGCGGATATTCAGGAAGAAGCAAAACGTATACTTCGAGCTCTTGGTGGTACTAATGAGCTTACAAAGACACCTCTAGAGGGAAATAATGAACATATGGTACAAGTAAGACCAAATGAGTTATATGCACCTTCTCATCCAGTTGAATTTATCCCTGGTACAATCAATCCATTAAAGAAAAGATTTATGAGAAAAATTTTAAATATTGACTCCAGATTTAGAGATAATTATTATTCAAGTGCATCAAGTAATTTTAATATAAATTTACCTTTAAATATTGATAATGTGGTACAAATGCAACTGGATGCTATTGAATTACCAACTACATATTATGCTGTATCAAAACAATATGGAAATAATTTTTTTACAATTACAGTAGCACTTAATGATGGTTCGGTTTCAACTACAGTAATTAATATACCAAATGGAAACTATACACAAAGTGCTATTATGGATATAATTAATACACAACTAACTCTAACAGGAGCACCATTTAGTTATGTAGCATTTATTATTAATTTAACTGGAACACATACAGGAAGTGCTCAAACAATGGTGGGACCTAATACAGATGTTACAGGTAGTAATAGTATAACATATATTGAATTAAATTTTCAAGCAGACCGTAATGGAATAGAAGACCGCAATACACCATTGCCATTGAAATTTGGTTGGACATTAGGATTTAGAAATGGCATTTACACAGGTAATCTTAATTATGTATCTGAAGGCCTTGTCGATTTAAGTGGACCAAGATATTTATACCTTGTTTTGGATGATTATAACAATAATGTAAATAATAATTTTTACAGTGCTTTTAATTCATCTATATTAAATAAAAATATATTAGCTCGAATTGGATTATCAGCTATGAACTTCAATATCTTACAGCAAAATGGTGTGAGTTATCTAACAACACCTCGTGAGTATTTTGGTCCAATTAATTTACAAACTATGAATATTCAATTACTTGATGAATATGGGCGTATAGTTGATCTAAATAACATGGATTTTAGTTTTGCTCTAAATTTATCAGTGATTTACGATCTATAAAAAAATAAATATAATAACGAATAATTTAAAATATTTATAATTCACCAGTTAATCTGTAATTCAACCATGACTTAGGCTTTTTCTTTGTTCCTCCGTCGTATCTGACTGCATAACGCTGACTAACAAGCAATTCATTTAAATGTAAATCTCCGAGAAATACGTCAGCCAAAATACGGCCATATTTTTCGCTCTCAACATTTTCCAATCTTACAAATTTATTTAAAATCAAATTAGATACAAAATCACGCGCTACTTTTGCTGCTTCTTTTTCTTCATCTGAAACACCTTTTCCCTTGATTTCAGGTGTATCTATTCCATTTAAACGCACAGATAGTCTATATATAGGTGATTCATGGTATGGCAACTTAGATGCGATTGTAATAGTATCAGCATCATAAACTTTTATAACACGACCACCAGTTATTGGAAAAGTAAATTCAACAGTATCTTCCCATTTAATATCAGAACCATCTTCCATATAATTTCTTATTATTTTATCGGGAGCACCTTTTTCTCTAGTTCTAAACATAAATTTAAAGGGATTTCGCATTCTTAGAATTGTAGATGCCATTTTTTTTTGATTATATTGTTCATATGTCATAATTTTTAAATCAATTTTTTATCTTTATTAAATATATGTCAAGACCATTTGCTAAATATCCTGCGAAACCAGCTTTTGGACAAATTAATGAGCCATTAGAAGCCGGGGAATATATACAAAATAAAAAAACACAATACACATTTTGTAGTCCAAATATATGCCATCCAAACAAAAATGTATATTCACAAAGTAATTTGATGGCTTTAAAACGAGCTAATAACCTAGCATTGTATCCTTGCAAAAATTCATTCAATCCTGCCCAATTATATTCGAATTTATACAGTGAGTTAGATTTAAGTGGAAATGTTCCAGTGATAGCTGATTTATCTGGAAATACTTATCCGACACCTATTTCAACAACGGTTACACCTTATCTAACCTATAATATTGATCCATGTGGTAATCTTTTTGGTAATACAGTTTGTGGCATCAATAATTATGAACAGTATCTAGTTTATAGTCCATCTTACGAAAATAGCAATCCTGAGCATATAGATCATTTATAAATAATAATAATCTAAAACAAAATAAGATTACAAAACTATAAATATAAAATATGTTAATATAGCTGTTATTAATGTAGTAGATCCTACATTAAATATTGTATTCACTTCATTTTTATTTGAAGATTTTAAATTTATATCATAATCAAGTTTATCTTCCTTATAAATTATTTCTTCGGGATCTTTATAATTTTTCTGATAATATTCATATTCATCTTCTTCAATTTTTGGTAATTTATTTAAATATGAATTAAATTTTTTTACGGGGGACCTACATGGTTGTAGTAAATTATTTCCAACAAAACAATTACTTTCAACATCTATAAACCATCCCCAATCATCACATAATTGACAAGATTTTAAATTCATTTTGATAGTATTAAATTATATTTATATTTATATTTAAAATATAATTCAATTTTAATTTTTATATCCCATACTGATAAGCATTTTATTTGCTTTACGAGAGATATTTCCACGATGGAATTGTCTTGATCTAATAAATGCAGAATAAAGACCCTTAGAGTTTACTTTACATGTATTTTTTGTGCAAATTGGATAGCTTTTTCCTGGGCCTAAAAAGCATTTTTTACCGCAACGTTTTAACATAACTGTTTTTTGATGATATCCAGGTTTTTCTTGTTTCCAACCACGAGTTCTGGAACCACGACCATTTTTACGAGTTTTAGCCATAATATAATAAGTATAGATTTTTATTTATTTATGGGCTAAAATATATATGGAACTAGAATTTAAAGAAGAAGAGAATGCTGGTTTTAATATTTTTGATAATAACTATGAATTAGAAACAGATAGTTTATCGGGTTCAACTATTGTTAGTGCACATAAAATAGTAGAACCATTGTCAGAACAAGTTAAATTAAAACAAGAAATAGAACGATTACATAACTTCATAAAACGTCAAGAAAACGAGAAACTTGAAATAGAAAAAAAATTTAAAAATGAATTAGCAGTTCGTGAAGCTGATAATAGATTTGTAAAACAACAATTCAGAGAAGAAATTATTGGTATGGATAAAATAATACTTGAACAGCGTAAACAGTTAGAAAGAATAAATGATAAACAAACTTTTCAACGTCAAGATAGCGAACAAGAAATTAATAAAGAAATTGGAATGAGCAGACAAGACTTTACTTACAATGATCAAAATAAAGATGTTCCAGCTAATATTCCTGGTGTATTACCTCCAGCAGAAGATGACTCATCATTAAATGATCCATCAGGTAATATAATAGATGCTTCTGGTAGTAAAAAAATGTATAAAAAATTCACATATAAACAAATACAAGAAGAAATAATGAATAATTATTTTGATAGTCAAACTAGTTATTCTAGCGCTTTAGATATTATTGGAACATATTTAAGAGGTCAAAAACTTATTTATATGGAATCAAAATCATATTGTGAAAACAAGTTGAATAGACTAATGATGCCTTCCATTTTTCTCTCTACAGCCGCAACTGTATTATCTGCTATTGTGAAGGAATTTTATTGGGGTGCATATTTGATAGCTAGTGTAAATGGAATCATAGCTTTTTTACTGGCAATTGTAAATTATTTAAAGTTAGATGCAGCATCAGAAGCACATAAAATAACAGCTCACCAATATGATAAATTGCAAACTAAAATAGAATTTTTATCTGGCCAAACATTACTTTTTGATTCTAATAAGGAACTTATTCAAGAAGAACTAGAAGGTGTGAAAAAGAAAATAGAAGAAATAAAAGAAACAAATCAATTCATAGTTCCAAAAAAAATAAGAACATTATATCCAATAATGTTTAATACAAATGTATTTTTGATAATAAAAAAAATAGATGATATTACAAAGAAAAAAATAAATGCTATAAAAGACTTAAAAAACGAAAAAAATTATTTGATTGAGGTTTTAAAAGCTAAAAGAACTGCAGGTAAGGATAATAAAACAATAGCCAAAATCGAGACACGAATTACTGAGTGTCAGCAGGAAAAAAAGCGTCATGAAAATAATATTGTGATATTGAAATCCGCTTTTTCAGTTATAGATGAAATGTTTATGAAAGAGATGGAAAATGCAGAAAAATATAAGAGTATGACATTTCGAAGATGGTTCCTATGTGGTTTTGGTATCAAGGAAAAAATTACAGATCCAAGACAAATAAATACATTTATAGAAGATATAATGAACCCCTATAAGGAAAAGGTAGATGAGACTGTTATTAAGAGTGAAACAAATGATATAGATCAACTTGTTAATGATTTAGCACAAACAAAAAAAATATTAAAGACTAAAAGATTAAATGAGCACAAAAGAAGACAAAAAACAATTAAAGATCTAAAAAGAGCAAACGTGCTTTTAAAAGAAAACATAGGAATTACAGAACAAATTTATAATAAGATGGAAGTATATGATAAGTTAGAGAGAGGAGAATATGATAAAATAAATTATGAAGAGAATGACAAAGAGAAAGCAATTAAATTAAATAGACCAAAAAAAATCGTTAGATTATTAGGTATCGGAAATGATGAACAAGAACATATAAATTTAAAAATTCATTCAGATGACGAAAGAGGTAGTATATCCGGCTCAGATAGATCGGATCCATATACAGATTATGAAGTTTGTAAAAAGGATTATGAGAATTAATATTTAATAAGTATTTAATATAATACATATTAAATTTATCTCGGCTAGCGGAATTGAACCGCTGACAATTCGATAACTAAAGTTATCTTTAAAACCACTACAGTCGAATGCTCTACCAACTGAGCTAAGCCGAGATGATACAGTTAGGAGTTGGGATTTTTTCGATAATAAAAAAATTAAATTTGCTGTAACCTAACTTACATATTTATATATCGTATTGTCTTTAAGTAGTTTTCGTTAATATAATTTTTTTATAAAATTTAAAGAAAATTGAATTTTTTTATTAATAATAAATCATAAATAATATATAAATATGAATGAAAATCATATTATTAGTGAAATAAATATTAATAACAGCTATATAAATTTTGACAATCAATTTTATACCGTGGAGTGGTTCATTGACACAATACCCGATTACAATTTAAATAATAATTATCAAGTGTCTAATCCACCTGAATATTATACAGAAACCATTATGAATAATAATATGCAAGATTATATGGAACACGACTTCATACCTTTCGAAAGTCATTCTGTTAAACGGATATCCATTGACACCAAAGTTCACGAAATTCCTGTGTCAGACGAAGAGAGAATTTGTTGTATTTGTTATGAAATAAAAGATTATGAAGATATTTCACAGATTAATTGTGGTCACAAATTTTGCGGAACTTGTATAATAGATCATATTTCAATAAACTATGTGAACCCTTGTTGTCCTCTATGTAGAGAGAAAATTGCTTGTATAATTTTTCAACGCGACTTTTATGAAGCGGATTTTAGAGATTTATAAAATTTTAATGGAAAGTCATCGAACGTAAATTATTCTTGCTGGGTACTATGTTCCTTGGATTTACAATTGCACCACTTTCTGGAGCAGTAAACAGTAGTTTTTTTGATTTTATCTGATCAATTCTTAATTTATGTTCAACTGCCCTTCTTTTGTCATCTAATAACATCTGATAATATTCTTCCATTGTTTTTGGTACTCTTATCAAAGGTTTTCCTATATTTGGATCAGCATAATCCTTAAAATATTTATTATAAATGTAACTATGTTTCACTGATGGGTCTAGCGGTTCCGAATTATTAATTTTTTGTGGTTGATTAAAACTTTGTGGCTGGTTAAAATTTAGTGGCTGATTAAAATTTTGTGGCTGATTAAATTGATTTGGTTGCTGGTTAAAATTTGATGACTGGTTAAATTGATTTGGTGGCTGGTTAAAAATTGATGACTTGTTAAATTGATTTGCATTATAATTGTAATTATTATTTTGTGAAGTATATTGTTGTTCTTGAGTTACAAATTCTTTGGTCGGCGCCATAAATTGCAAAACACCTTCTTTATTCACAACCAAATTCATATTTGATAATATATCATTAAACGAAACCTTTTTCTTTTTTATCTGACTTTCTTGAGTTTTTGGTTTTTCCCAATAATTCTCTCCATTATCTTGTTGGTATGAATTATAGTCAAATGTATCATATGTGTTCATGGTATCTATTTCAGATAAATTGAGTTCCATATTATACAAAATATTTTATTATATCTTCTTTAACATAAAAAATAATATAAATTTAATATAAAGATGCTTAATACTTATATTAAAAAACAAGGTGTTACACAAACTATTGTTCATGATAATAAAGACAATCATTTTAATCAAATTAATTGGGATGCTGATTATGATGGAAATAAAGCAAATATATCTGTTAAATCTAATACTGACGGAAAACGCGACAGATTTGATATCAGTCTTGATAATGAAGATTTAGCACATATTTTAAATATTCCAAGTATCAATATGCCTATACATAAGCGACTTAAAATGGATTTTCAAAAACCGTCTTATAAACTCGAACCATCTTATAAAGTAGAACCTTATATTTTAGAGCTTCCTAATCCTCGACTTCTTACTCCTCGACTTCTTACTCCTGAATTAGAACCCAGAAAACCTGAAATATTAGAAGAAATAATTAGCAAAGGTATTACAAGTCCTGTATCTCATGAAGAATTTATTGTTCCATTAACTATTGATAAAAAAACAATGGATGATTATATTCTTACTCCAACAAAAAAACATAGACGCCGTAAAAGTCATGTTACTCATAAAATTTATAAAAAACCTAAATCTAGATCTAAATCTAAATCTAAAACTCGTTCATCTAGAAAATAAATAAAAATGACAATATTGTTATTTTATCTAATTAATCGCATTTAATATCATGACCTCATTTTCAGAATAAGTTCTTTCTCTTTTTTCGATCTTAAACTTTTTTGCCGCATGTTTGTCCATTTTTTGTGTCAAAAAGTATTGTGAAACATATAAAACTGAATGATTTGTTTCGTCATAAATTAATTCAACATATAATCCACCATGTTTTTTTATCGTATTTAAAAATTCTATCATATTGTTTAGTTTTGATTGTGGAAAACTAACCGATATTATGCAATGTCTGCGCTGAAACTGAGTTTTATTTTCGAATTCATAATCATCATAAAAATCTTCACAAAAACATTTTTCAGCACATTCCTTTACATGTTCTAATAGTTTATTTATACTACCATTTTTTAAAACATTAAATGATACTTCAATATTATACCCCATTTATATAGATGAATATTTTCTAAAATTCAAATAAAAACATTTTATGTAGTGTATTTCTCTCTACATGTTTTTAACTACATTTTATTTTTACCCTTTCTTTTAATTATTCATTCAAATTGTAATTATTCCATATTTGTAAAAAATGCTTTTTTGGATTAATAGCATATTTTCTTCATGTGAAATTTCTGATTGTTTAATTATTTGAGAATAAAAATCAATAATAAACTATGTATATATATAAATGTCATTTAGACGATTTGGAGGAATACCTAAACGTAATATAGTTGCAAGTAATTTGATGGTAACAGAAAATGTTGGGCAACCAAACTCTTATATAACTTTTTTGAGTGATATAAGTGGTGATATAATAATATATGGAAATTTAGATGTCAGTGGTAATTTAACAGTTGAAGGTAATATTGACATTAGTGGTAATACAACTATTGATGGAAATATTGACATTAGTGGTAATGCAATTGTTGGTGGTAACCTTGATATTAGTGGTAATACAACGATGGATGGTAACCTTGATATAAATGGCAATGTTGACATTAGTGGTAATACAACGATGGATGGTAACCTTGATATAAATGGTAACGTTGATATTAGTGGAAATATTACTGGAAATATAACTATAAATACTAACCTTGCTATAAATGGAAATGTCGACATTAGTGGCAATACAACTATGGATGGTAACCTTGATATAAATGGGAATACAAATATTGTTGGTGATATCGATATAAGTGGAAATATAAATATCAGTGGTGACATTGATACTAGTGGCAATATTACCGCTTATTACATGTTTTTATCTTCTGACAATGATTATGCAACACAACAAAATGCTGTTATGCCTAAATCTTATATAGATACAGTATCAAGCGGTCCGAGACCTGTTGGAGAAGTTGTTGCTATTTCTACCACAGGAAACAATGGTCAAACACAAAATACTATTTATCCTGTACCAATTAATACCGATTTATCTGCGAACTTTATGATTGATGGTATTGACATTTCAGGTGGTAATGCTGTTCTTTTAAATGATCAAGACCCTTCTGGAGGAGCCTCTGTTAATAATGGGGTGTATTATTTTATAAACACATCAGGTAATACCTATCAATTTCAAAGAGATGCATCACAAAATATTTTACCAGTCGGGTCCGATGCGAGAAATGCATTTGTTTCTGTTTTAAGAGGTAATCTTTATTCTAGATCCGGTTGGATACAAATATCTGCCGATGCCAGTTCGAATATGGCTGTTGTAGGAACAGATCCTCTATTTTTTTCCGAATTTTTTAGTCTTAATTTTAAAACAGGACAAGGTCTTTACATAACGGATGTTGGTAGTATTTCATATTTAAATGTTGATCCGAGTTTAAATTTTATAAATTTTTTAGATAGCACAACTGGTGTTACTAATGCAACTGGAA
>Ga0194118_10005221_pt1 | contig 13678 bp, 13 predicted proteins | sample TA2MahsurfametaG_2_FD_148662 | JGI IMG/M metagenome (GOLD analysis project Ga0194118, IMG submission 148662) | Freshwater microbial communities from Lake Tanganyika, Tanzania - TA2015013 Mahale N5 surface | ecosystem: Environmental > Aquatic > Freshwater > Lake | place: Tanzania: Lake...
TAGAGCAGCAGCACCACCGCGGCGCCGAGGAGCAGGGCGGTCCCGATGCTGTTCCGGTCGCCGCCGAGCGCGCCCAGCAGCCGGCGACCGAGCCAGATCCGCAAGGCGGCCTGCCCGAGGATGTGGGCACCCAGCAGGCCGAGCGCCAGGAACGGCACGAGCACCAGCCCGACCACCGATACGGAAAGCACCGTGAGCACCACCGGCGTGCAGATCACGGTCAGGACGGTCGTCAGGAGCGTCAGGCCCGGGCACGCGCCCAGCGTGTCCACTGCCCGCTCGACCGGACCCCGGAAGATCAGGGCGGACAAAAGGTACAGCGCGGCGAAGCCGGCCGCGATAAACCACGCCCAGCCGAGGCCCTCGCGGAAGGCGAGCGGCCGCCCCCAGAGCAGGCATGAGCGCAGCCACGTCATCGCGCCGGACCAGGTCTCGGAGGAATGGATGGTGATCACGCCGATCGCGGGGCCCGAAACCTTGGCGGCCGGATCCCGGCGAACGTGCCCGCCGACCAGCACGTAGCCGCGGGGCAACTCCGCCCGCGGCCCGAGCTCGAGCATGCCCCCGACCACGACCACCTCGCGGCCGACCGGACCGTCGATCAACGCGGACCCGCCGATGACCACCACGCCGCCCTCGACCCGGCCGCGTTGCTCGACGGAGCCAAATACGCCGACCAGATCCTTGCCCACGGAGCCGCCAGGTCGCACCACGGCGGACCCGAAAATCGCGACGGCGTCCCGGGCGACTTCACCGGCCACCTCAAGGGATCCGCAAATGCTGACAGCCTCGCTGCGCCGCTCCCCTGCACCGACCGATTGATCGCCGACCGGGGGGCGCTTCCGCCGCGCGCGTTCCTCCTGTCCCGCGGGGGCGGCGGGCGGCGTCTCCGGCGGCGTCTCCGCGCCACGAATCAGCCCAGCGCCAAACGCGAGCCCGCAAACCAGCAGCCGCACGGTTGGCGCCCGCCAGGCGCTTGCTATCGAAAGGGCGACCACGGGGGCGGAGGACAGGAAGTTCATCGGGAAAAGGGAGCGGATGGTTCAGGCGCGGGGCGCCAGCAGACGGGTCAGGGCGAGGACGAGCGCGAGCACGGCGGCCAGGCTGGTGCAGAAGGCGAAGCCGAGCTCCTGCAGCCACGCCCCGGGGAGTTCCGCGACGGAGCGGAGCATCACCGGCCCCAGTGCGGCGAGTGGCGCGAGCGCGTCGATCAGGCGCGCGAGGGCGGCGGCGAGGCGTTCCGTGCCGCCGTGGAAGGCGGCGGCGCTGAGGATGGCTCCCGCGCCGGCGGTGAGGACGAAGATCAACCGCGCGGAATGGGGCCAGCCCGCAAATTCGCGGCGCCACCAGGGTCGGGCCTCGCGACGGGCCAGCTCGGCGAGAACCCGGCCGGCCAGCGTGGCGGGCGAGGTGGGCGACGGCAGCGCCCGCAGCGTGGCGTGGGTCCACGCCGCGAGGGGATCCGGTTCCGGAGGCAAGCGGGCGGGGTCAGGGCGCGGGGTCATCGGGAAATGGAATCGTGGGGGGTGCCGGCGCCGCGCAGCGCGGTCGCGAGGGCGGCGCGGCCGCGGAACAGGTCCGTCTTCACCTTGGCGAGGGAGACGCCAAGGCGGGTGGCGATCTCGTCGTACGGCAAATCCTCGTAATGGAAGAGCACCAGCGGGACCCGCTGGTGGTCGGGCAGCGCGGCGAGGGCCTGTTCCACCTGGGCGCGGCGCTCCGCGGCCTCCACCGGGGCGCGCGGCTCGTCGGGCGCGGCGAACTCCACCTCTGGTCCCGGGCCTTCGCCGGGGTCCTCGCGGCGCAGTTCGGAGAAGAATCGCCACCGATTCCGGTAGCGGGTGAGGTGGTTGAGGGCGAGGTTGGTGGCCACCGCCTTCAGCCAACCGCCGGCCGTCGGGCTGGCGCGTAGCTGGGCGAACCGCGCGTGCGCCCGCAGGAACACCTCCTGCGCGATGTCCTCGGCCTGGGCGCGATTGGCCGTGAGCCGGACGGCGGTGGCGAAGACCGTATCCTGATAGGCACGCATAAAGGCAGTGAATTCTTCCTCCGCGTTCACGGAAGGGACGGGCGACGCGGCGAATTCATTGCGGTTCACCGGCAGAACCCCTCGGACCGGGGAAAGTTGCGGTCTCCGTGCGGGAGCCGGGCGGCGGGAATCAGAAGTCGATCGCCTTGATCGTGCCGATTTTAACCTCGAAGCGCTCTGCGTACGGCTTCACCCGCCGCAGTTCGGTGCGCTGCAGGTCCATCGAGGCCCCGCCCGAGAAGAAGAGGATGGACCAATCCGCGTCGCCGCTGATCCCGGCGAGCGCCGGCGGCGCCTGAGGATCGACCTGCACAAAGTCGAGGGTGGCGTCACCAGCCTTCACGTTGAGCACCAGCTTGGCGCGGAACGACTCGCGGAGGAGCACCGAAAGGTTCTCGAGCACCTCCCCCTCCTTCCGCAGGCGCGCCTGCACCCGAAACTTCTCGGGCGGGAAGCGAAGGTTGTCGTTCCGCCGGAGCGGCAACTCGAAGATCCAATGCGTCGCGGTCTCCTCCGCTAGGGTGGAACCGCCGAGCTCGATCGCCTCGCCCAGCGTCGGGTAGCCGCGCCGCGGGGCGGAGGGCCGCTCCGGGTCCGCCTCCTCGCCCCGGCGGCGGTACTTGGCGCGGTCGCGATCGGACGGCTCGCGGCCGTTGATCATCACTGGCGTCCACTGCTGCTCAAACGGCTTGGAGGGGTCGTACCGGAGGATCTGCTCCGACTTCACCTTGCCGGCCGAGTCGCGCATCACGCGACGCTCGGTGTAGGCCCAGCGGGGGAAGTCGTCCGCGACGCGCTGGAGCGCAGTGGTGAGGAGCGAGAGTTCCTCGGGCGTGACGGGCCGCGGCAGCGCTCGGACCACGACGGGCAGGACTAGCAAAAGGAGCAGACTGGGTAACGAGGAGCGGCGGGAGGACATCAGCGCGACGGACCCTCTCCAGTACACGCAGGTTGCGCAAGTCCCCTTGCGCGGAGGCGGGCGAGGGCGTTTCAACCAGCAGGCGCCGAACCACCGGCTTCGGCCGGGCCCGCGGGAGTCCGGAACCGAGCTGGCACCTCGCCCGCGCGTCCCTGCACCACCACCTCTAGGAGGCTGGCGAGAGCGTCCGCGCGAGGGATTGACCGCTCGAGGGCGAGCTGGTCGGCGCGCCGCGACAGTTGCGCGGCCATCACGGGGGCTTGGGCCGGCGAGGCTCCGAGACGCGCGCAGAGTTGGATGAGTTGCTCCAGTTCGTTCACGGGGCGGGCCGCCGGTGCACGCTGGGGCGCGCTTCGCCGGGAAGGAGCAGGCGCCCGTCGGCGGGCGCGTGAAGCAGGCTGATCATCGCGAGTCCGATCCAGCCCCCGCGGCCATCCGCCGCGGCGCCCCTCACCTCGCCAGCCGGCCGGTCCTCCGGTCCGCGCAGGGGCGTGCCGGGAGCCGGGGCCACGTCGCCCTCCCCAGCCACGCGCCAGAGCTGCCGCCGCACCTGCCCCATCGCCTTGAGCCGCGCCATCACCTCCTGACCGAGGTAACAGCCCTTCTGGAACGACACCGCCGCATCCTCGAGCCCCGCCTCCTGCGGGAGATCCGCGGGGCCGAACTCCTCGGGGATGGCCGGTAACCCCGCGTCCAGCCGCAGCAGCTTCATCCGCGCGGCGTCCAGTTCGTGTCCCGGCGGCGGCAGCGCGGCCGCGACCTCGCGCCGGCCGACCCACTCCACGTTGCCCGCAGCGAGGCGCCGGCCCGGAAACCGGAAGGCGTCCGGACCCGCGGGGGGGCCCTCAGGTGCGGTCGCGAGGATACTGAGCCCGGTCCACGCCGCCGTCTGATCCTCGAGCGTCACCTCATCGGCGATGAGGAAGGCCTCGAGGCGGGCGAGGAGCGTGGCGGCGGGCGTGAAGTAGCTGCCGATCCAGAATTCATCTGGCGCCCCGCCCCGAAGCACGAAGCTCTCGCCGACCACCTTGCCCTTCAGCGAGAGCCACAACCCATAGGTCGCGGCGGCATCGCCATTCCGGAGCGGCCGGAGGTCCTGGGAGCACTGTCCCTGCAAAAACGAGAGGGCATCAGGACCTGACACGCGGAGCCAAGCGGCCGGATCCCAACGGTGCCAGGCGGGGTAAGGAGAAAAGTTGATATCTTTTAAAACCATGTTTCGGAATGCTTTAAGAAATATATGGTCGATTTTGAAAACTTCTCATTGACCCGGGTGCTGCTGTGCCTACTTCTCCCAACGTCACTTTCAAGACTTCTCCCGCCTAGCGGGAGTTTTGGGGTAACTAAGAAAGCAAAGGCCGGCCGCTTAGGGGTAAGCGGCCGGCCACTTTTTTTCCCGGTCGGTTCGGCCGCCGTTTGCCCCTTGCGTGGGATCTCCGGGGTCGGCTCCGTCGGGGATGCTCGCCGCTCTGTTTGCCGCCACCTTCTTCGCGCTCAGCGCGAGCTGCGCGAACCAGAGCCTGCGGCACTTTGGTCCGGCGCGGGCAAACCTCGGCCGGCTGGTGGTGGCGACGATCGTGCTCGGGGCGTTCGCGCACACCGCGGGCGGCGGCCTCAGTAGCGCGAGCACAGTCTGGTTTCTCCTCAGCGGGGTGATCGGGATGGGACTCGGCGACCTGGCGGTCTACGCGGCCCTGCCACGGCTGGGTTCGCGACTCACGGTACTTATCGTCCAATGCCTCGCGGCGCCCTTGGCGGCGGTGGGGGAATGGTTCTGGCTGGGTACGCGGATCACCGCGCCCGAGATGCTCTGGGGCGTCGTGATCCTCGGTGGGGTGGCGCTCGCGCTCTCGCCGGAAGGGGGTGGCGGGCGGACGGCGGGCGGCGCCGCCGCGCTTGGGTTGGCCTTCCTCGCGGCGTGCGGCCAGGGCTTCGGCGCACTGGTCAGTCGCAAGGGAGTGCAGGTGGCGGAGGCGGCGGGGGAACTGGTGGGGAACGCGACCTTCGGCCTGACCGCGGCTTACCAGCGGATTCTGGCCGGCCTGCTTCTGACCGCGCTCTGGTTCGCGGTGCGGAGACGGTGGGCGGGTACCGCGGAGTCGCCGTGGGCGCCCTACCGGCATCCCGGCGCGTCCGACCCGCTCGGGACCGGGTGGAGCTGGATGGTGGCGAACGGTCTCGCGGGGCCGGTGATTGGCGTCGGTTGCTACCAGTGGGCGCTGGCAACCACGCCGAGCGGGCTCGTACTGCCGATCGCAGCGACCGCGCCGCTGCTGGCGATGCCAATCGCGTACTGGCTCGAAGGCGATCGGCCCGGGAAGCGGGCGATCCTCGGCGGCTTGGTGGCGGTCGCGGGGTGCGTCGCCCTCGCCCGGGCGCGGTGAGGCGCGGCGCCGGCGCGCACGCCACGGTTGACGCCCCGGGCGCGAGGCGGTGTCGTCGCCGGTTTCGATGCTGACGATCGCCGATGTCTCCAAGTCCTACGGCACCCGCGAGCTGTTCGCCGAGGTGTCGCTCTTCATCGCCCGCACCGACCGCCTCGGGCTGGTGGGGCCGAACGGCGCGGGCAAATCGACCCTCTTCAACCTGATCCTCGGCGAGGAGCGGCCGGACACCGGGACGATCGAGTGGGAACGCGGGGCCGACTTCGGCTTTCTCCCGCAGGAGAGCGCGCCCGCCGGCGAGGAGACCATCCTGCACATCGCCACCAGCGGGAAGCGCCTCGAGCCCACGGAGGACGACTTCGACATCGATTACACCTTGGAGCCGCGCGCCCGGAAGATCCTCGCCGGGCTTGGGTTCCGCGAGGGGGACGCCGACCTGCCGGCGAAGACCTTCTCCGGCGGCTGGGTGATGCGTGCCCACCTCGCCCGCCTGCTCGTGGCCGAGCCCGCCCTGCTGCTGCTCGACGAGCCCACCAACCACCTCGATCTTGAGGCCCTGCTCTGGTTCCAGGACTACCTGACCCGCTACCCGGGCGGCCTCGTGGTCATCTCGCACGATCGTGCCTTCCTCAACGCCCTCTGCACCGGGATGCTCGAGCTGCGCGGCGGGCGGCTCCACTACTACCACGGCAACTACGACAACTTCCTGCAGGAGAAGGAGGCCCGCAAGGAACAGCAGGCGGCGCTCTTCAAGAACCAGCAGCGCGAGATCGCCCACCTGCAGAAGTTCGTCGACCGCTTCGGCGCCAAGGCCTCGATGGCCTCCCGCGCGAAATCGAAGGAGAAGCAGATCGAGCGCCTGCAGGAGGTCGCCGTCGAGGAGCCGCACGAGGAGCTCAAGCGGATCAACTTCCGCTTCCCGCAGCCGCCCCGCTCCGGCCTCAAGGTGATCGAGCTCGCGCAGGTCCGGCAGGCCTACGGCGACCACGTCGTCTACCGCGACCTCAACTTCACCGCTGAACGCGGCCAGCGCATCGTGCTCGTCGGCCCCAACGGCGCGGGCAAGTCCACGCTGCTGAAGATCCTCGCCGACGTGATCCCGATCCAAGGCGGCGAACGCGAGCTCGGCAGTAATGTGTTCACCGGCTACTTCGCCCAGAACCGTCTCGAAAACCTGAAGACGGACCTGACGGTCTTCGAGAACGTCATGGAGCTGCGGACGAACGAGAACCAGCTCACCGAGCAGCAGGCCCGCGCGATCCTCGGCGCCTTCCTGTTCCGCAAGGACGACGTCCACAAGCCGATCGGCGTGCTCTCCGGCGGCGAGAAGTCGCGCCTCGCCCTCGCCCGCCTGCTGGTGAAGCCGCCGAACCTGCTGCTGATGGACGAGCCGACCACGCACCTCGACATCGCGTCGATCGACGCGCTGCTCCACGCGCTCAAGTCCTACGAGGGCACGCTGATCTTCATCAGCCACGACGTGCACTTCATCCGCGCGCTCGCCGAGAACGTGCTGCACGTGCACAGCGGGCACCTCACGCCCTACGCCGGCAACTACGACTACTACCTCGAGAAATCCAAGGCCGGCGACGCCCGCGCCGCGCTGACCGCCGGCTTCACCGACGCCCGGCCGAAACAAGCCGCCACGCCGGCTCCGGCCCCCGCGCCTGCCGCCCCGGCCCGGAAAAAGGCGTCCGCCTCCGAGGTGCGGAAATTCCGCGAGCACGTCGGGCAACTCGAGAAGACCGTGACGGAGCTGGAGGCCAAGCAGGCCGAGATCACGGCGGCCCTCGAGGCCCCCGAGACCTACGCCGACAAGGGCAAGTTCCATCACCTCAACCGCGAGCTCTCCGTGGTGGTCGACCAGCTCGGCGAGGCCACCACCGCCTGGGAACGCGCCGCCTCCGAACTCCAGGAACTCGAGCGCGACGCCTAGGCGCCCCGGGCGGGACCGGAGCGGATCCGGCGCACAAACTCGGCCTCGAAAACCTCGTAGACCAGGCTCCTTTCCCCGGCGAAGAGCACCTCCAGCGCACCCTCGGAAGCGTAGGCGAAGATGACGCGGTGGCGACCGACCCGGAGCCGGTGGTATCCAGTCAAGCCGCCCTCCAAAGGCAGGATATCCCCTCGCTCAAAAGCGAGTTCCCGGAGCGCGCGCTTCAAGGCGCGGCGCGGCTCGGGTGCCAGCCGCGTCGCGAACCGCGTAACCTGGGCCGAGACCCGGAGACCCCGACTCATTCCGGGATATCGTCCAATTTGCCGAAGACCGTCCGGCCGGCCCGGTGGTCGCTGACCGCCTTGACCAATTCCGGATCGGTGAGGAGCTCGAGGGTTTCCGCGACCGCCGCCATCCGCTCGTAACTCACCACGCACGCGACGGGCGCCTCGTGACGGGTCACCGTGACGACCCGCCCGCTTTCCGCCGCCCGGATGAGGGCCGGGAAGTTGTTTTGGCCCTCGGAAACGCTCACGGTAGATTTCATTCCGTTATACCTGTACCGAAATCTCTTCCCGTCAAGGAGGCTGCCGCGCGGGTGATCCTCACCCCGCGAGCCGGTCCGCGACCAGCGGCGGGGGGACGACCGCCGTTTCCCCGAGCGCAAAGGCCCCGGCCAGCAACGCGCGGGCCTCGGCCAGGCCGGACCGGTCGTTCGCGTGCAGCCACGCGAGCGGCTGGCCCGCCGTGACCGCCTCCCCCACCCTCGCCAGCCCGGCCACCCCGACGGCGGGATCCACGGAGTCCTCCGCACGCGCGCGGCCCGCGCCGAGCCGCAAGGCCGCGAACGCCACGGACCGCGCGTCCACCGCGGCAACCCACCCCGAGCGAGGCGCCAACACCGGCTCGACGTGCCGCGCGACCGGCAACCGGTCAGGATCATCCACCACGCGCGCGTCGCCGCCCTGCGCGGCGATGACGGCGCGGAACTTCTCCAGCGCGGCCCCGCTGCTCAGAGCGGCCTCGAGCCGCGCGTTCGCCTGCGCGGGATCCGCGGCGACGCCGCCCAGCAGAAGCATCTCCACGGCGAGCGCGCGCGTGACCTCCATCAGGTCCGCGGGGCCCGCGCCGCGGAGCGCCGCGATCGACTCGGTCACCTCGAGGGCGTTGCCCACCGCCCGGCCGAGCGGAGCGTCCATCCGGGTCAGCAACGCGCGCACCTGCTTGCCCGCGGCGCGGCCCACGCGGACCAGCGTCGCGGCCAGATCCCGCGCCGCAGGCAGGTCGGGCATGAACGCGCCGCGCCCGAACTTCACGTCCAGCACGAGCGCGTCGATCCCGGCGGCTAGCTTCTTGGACAGGATCGAGCCGCAGATCAGCGGGATGCTCTCGACCGTCGCGGTGACGTCGCGCAGCGCGTAGAGCCGGCGGTCCGCCGGGGCGAGCTCGGGGGTCTGGCCGATCAGGGCGCAGCCGACGCGCGCGACCTGGTCGCGGTACTCCGCGAGCGACCGCCCGGTGCGGAAGCCCGGGATGGCCTCGAGCTTGTCGAGGGTGCCGCCGGAGTGCCCGAGACCGCGGCCGCTGATCATCGGCACGGGGACGCCGCAGGCTGCGACCCACGGGGCCAGCACGAGGGAGACCTTGTCGCCCACCCCGCCGGTGGAGTGCTTGTCGACCTTGATCCCGGGGATGGCGGAAAGATCGGCGACCGCGCCCGAGCGCGTCATCGCCGCCGTGTAGAGGGCGGTCTCCTCCGCGTCGAGGCCGCGGAGGCAGATCGCCATCAGGAGGGCGGAGAGCTGGTAGTCCGCCCAGGAGCCGTCGGTCGCGCCACGGACGAACGCCCCGATCTCCTCCGCGGTCAGGGCGTGGCCGTCACGCTTGCGGGCGATGATGCGCGGGGGGGACATCGGCGGGGCTCAGCTGCGGAAGAGCACGTCCTCGCGGTTGAACATCCTCACCGCCAAAGCGAGGGCGCCGGCGGCGTAGAGCGAGGAGGAAACGAAGATGAGCGCGATGTAGCCCCAAGGCCAGGAACCGGAGAGCATCTCCTTGCAGACCAGGCTCAGGTTGAGCAGCGGGATGAGCGCGGTCCGCGCGGTGAGCTCGGTGCCGGGCAGGGCGGCGATCATCCCCGGCACAAGAACGACCACGATGAGGGGACCGAGGTAGCTCTGGGCCTCCTTGTAGCTCTTGGCGAAAAGGGAGACGGTGAGGGCGACGGCGGAGAACAGCACGGCCACGGGCAGGACCATCGCGAAGACGCCGGCCAGCCCGAGCGGGTCGATCGTCGGGAGCGAACCCATCCCGGCGGCCGCGGCGCCGGGCGGCAGCGCGCCCGCGGCGGCGGCCCCGGAGGATCCGAGGAAGAGCGCCCCGCCAAGGAGGGCGCTCCCGGCCATCGAGGCCACCACGAAGAACATCGATGCCAGCGACCCCGTCAGCACGAGGAGGAATTTCCCGAGCACGAGGTCGAGGCGCGCGACGGGGCTGCAGAGGAGCGTCTCCATCGTGCCCCGCTCCTTCTCGCCGGCGGTGATGTCCATCGCCGGGTAGATCGCGCCGGTGAAGCAGAGCAAAATGATGAAGTACGGGACGAGCCCGCCGAAGAGGTTGCCGCCGACCTTTTCCGGCGGGGCCACGTTCTCGCGCCGCACCTCGAAGGGCCGCACCGCCTCCGGGCCAAGCCCGCGCGCCGCGAGGCGCTCCGTCACGACCCGCTCCCGGTGCTCGGCGACGATGCGCTCGGTGACGCGCGCGCCGTTCTCGGACTTCAGCTCGCCTTGGTAATGGAAGATGCGGACCGCGGGCGAGGCCTCGCCGGCGCGCAGGCGCTCCTCCAGCCGCCCGGGCACCTCGAGCACGGCGCGCAGCCGCTTGGCCGCGATCGCCTCCCGCCAGTCCGCGGGGACGGGCACGAGGCGCACGCGGGCGTCGCCGGAAAGCCGGGCCAGCAGCGCGGGGGCTTCCTCCCCGCCGAGCACGGCGACCGTGGGTACCTCCTCGCGCGCCTCCGCCACGGCGCGCTGCATCAGCCGGCCGACCCCGAAGAGCAGCAGCGGCATCAAGAGCGTGGGGACCACGATCGAGGAGATGAGCGTGCGCCGGTCGCGCAGCGCGTCGCGGAGCTCCTTGCGGTAGATGATCCAGACGTGGGCGGCATTCATCGGGGCGGGAGCAGCGGGGGCGGGGCGGGCTCGCCGCCGACGACGCGGACGAAGATCTCCTCGAGGTCGGTCTCGCCGTGGCGGGCGCGCAGGCCGGCCAGCGAGCCCTCGTCGCGCAGGCGACCGCCGTGGATGATCCCGATCACGTCGCACAGCTTCTCCACCTCGCTCATCACGTGGGTCGAGTAGATCACGGTCTTGCCGCGGTCGCGGCAGGCGCGGACGAAGCGGACGACGGCGCGGGCGGCCATCACGTCGAGGCCGAGGGTAGGCTCGTCGAAGATCATCACCGCGGGGTCGTGGACCAGGGTGCGGGCGATGGACGTCTTCTGCTTCATCCCGGTGGAGAAGCGGTCGCAGCGGCGGTCGAGGAACTCGTGCATCTCGAGCTCGCCGGCGAGCAGGTCGATGCGGGCGCGGAGGACGTCCGGGGCGAGGCCGTGGAGGCGGCCGAAGTACTCCAGCGTCTCGCGGGCGGTGAGGCGGCCGTAAAGGGCGGTGGAGGTGGCGAGGAAGCCGACGCGCGCGCGGACCCCGGCGGGGTCCAGGTTGATGTCGCGGCCCGCGACCTCGGCGGTGCCGGCGGTGGGGCGCAGGAGCGTCGCGAGGAGCCGCAGCGTCGTGGTCTTGCCCGCGCCGTTCGCGCCGAGCAGGCCGTAGATGCGCCCGGGGGCGACGGTGAAGGATACGTCGTCGACCGCGCGGAGCTCCCCGCGGCGGCGGTCCCGGAAGACCTTGGTGAGCCCGTGCGCCGCGATCATCGCCGGGGAATCAGGGCAGCTCGGCGACGCCGAGGATCAGCGCCAGCGCGAGGGCGAAGTCCTGCACCGCGGTGGGCTGCTCGACGTCCGTCCACTCGTCGAGCGAGTGGGAGCGGCCGCCGCGGCGGGCGGACTGGGAGGAGAGGGTGAAGGCGGGGAGGCCGAGGCTGATCGGGAGGTTGGAGTCCGTGCTGCTGATGTTCCAGACGGCGACCTTGTCGAAGGCGCGCATCACGGCGGCCACCTGGCGCAGCTCGGGGGTGTCGGGCGAGGTCGTGCCCGAGGGCCGGTCGCCGATCAGTTTCACCTCGGCGGAGACGCGGCCGAAGGTGGTGGCGCGGGCGGCGTTCTCCTCCGCGACGGCGGCCTCGATGATCTCCTTGAACCGGGCGTCGACCTTGCGCAGCTCCTCGGGCGAGACGGAGCGCAGGTCGACCTCCATCGTGACCTCGAAGGGGATCGAGTTGACCGAGGTGCCGCCGCTGATGACCCCGACGTTGTAGGAGACCTTGGGCTGGCGGGGCACGACCACCTTGCCGAGGGCGGCGATGGCGTTCCCGAGGGCGAAGGCGGGGTTGACCTGGCCGAAGGCACCCCAGCTGTGGCCGCCGGGGCCCTTGAACGTGACGCGGTAGCGGAGGCTGCCGAGGGCGCCGTTGGTGATGAGGTCGTTGTTGCTGCCGTCGATCGAGATGAAGCGCGAGATGCGCCCCTGCCACGGGCCACGCTGGAAGAGGTAGCGCATCCCGCGGAGGTCGCCCGGGCCCTCCTCGCCCACGTTCCCGATGAAAAGGATGTCCCCGGGCGTCTCGATCCCGGCGGCGCCGAGGGCGCGGACGATCGCGAGCAGGAGCGCGAGACCGCGGGTGTCGTCGCCGATGCCCGGGGCCATCAGCCGCGTCCCGGAGCGCTTCACGCGGACGTCGGTGTCCTCGGGGAATACGGTGTCGAGGTGCGCGGCGACGGCGAGGAGGGGCGCGGTGCCGCCGGGGCGGCCGGGGCGGCGGCCGATGACGTTGCCCTCGGCGTCGGTCGTGACGTCGGTGAGGCCGGCCTCGCGCAGCAGCCGAGCGAAGGCGACCCCGCGGGCCGCCTCCTTGAAGGGGGGCGCCGGGATCTCGGTGAGCAGGATCAGCTCGCGGACGAAGCGCTCGAAATCCCGGTCGTGGGCGCGGACCGCGGCCTGGAAGGCCGGGCGGGCGACCAGCTCGCGCGCGCGGCGGTCCTCCGGCGAGTCCGGGGCGGGCGCGGTGGCCCGGACGAGGCAACCCGCGAGGACGAACAGCAGGGCCAGGGGCGGGAGCTTCATGCGCCGATCGGGTGCCAGGTGGTCTTGGGTTCGATGAAGGCGCGGATCGGTTCGAGGCCCTGCGCGGCGTCGCTAAGCCAAGCCGCGAGGGGGGCGTCGGGCACGTGGCGCACGCGCTTCACGCTCTCGGCCGCGCCGAGGTCGAGCACGCGGCGCTCCGCGGCGTCGGCGACGGCGCTCAGGCCGCGGAGGTGGGCGTGGGTGGCGAAGGTCGGCACCAGCTCGGCCCGGCGGCCGGTAAGAACGTTGACCACGCCGGCAGGCAGGTCGCTGGTCGCGAGCAGTTCCCCGAGCAGAATCGCGGGATAGGGCCGCGGCTCGGAGGCGAGTGCGACCACGGTGTTGCCGCTCACGATCACCGGCGCGACCAGCGAGACGAGGCCGAGTAGCGGGGGCGCGGCGGGGGCGAGCACCCCGATGACGCCCATCGGCTCTGAGACGGTGAAGTTGAAATAAGGGCCGGCGACCGGGTTCACGCCGCCGAGCAGCTGTTCGTACTTGTCGGCCCAGCCGGCGTAGTGCACGAGGCGGTCGGTGGCAGCGTCGACCTCACGGAGGGCGTCGGCGCGGCGGGCGCCGAAGCGGGTGAGGGCGGCGGCGAACTCGGCGCGGCGGGCCTCCAGCATCTCCCCGAGCCGGTACAGGATCTGCCCGCGGTTGTAAGCGGTGCGGCGGGCCCAGCCGGGGCCGGCCTTGGCGGCGGCCTCGACGGCGTTGCGCAGGTCCTTGCGGGTGCAGAGCGGCACGTGCGCGAAGAAGGCGCCCTTCGCGTCCGCCAGCGGCCGGGTGCGCCCGCTCTCCGAGCGAATGAAGGCGCCGCCGACGTAGGGCTTGGGGGTCTTGGTGACGGGGAGGCGGGGCATAAGCGGGTCAGGTGACGGCGCAGTAATCGAGCAGGCCGTGACGGCCGCCCTCGCGGCCGAAGCCGCTCTCCTTGTAGCCGCCGAACGGCGACGACGGGTCGAACTTGTTGAACGTGTTGGCCCAGACCACGCCGGCGCGCAGCTCCGTGGCGAGGCGCAGGATGAGCGAGCCTTTGTCCGTCCACACCCCCGCGCTGAGGCCGTAAGGGGTGTTGTTGGCCTTCTCCACCGCCTCGTCGGCGGTGCGGAAGGTGAGCACGCTAAGCACCGGCCCGAAGATCTCCTCGCGCGCGATGCGGTGGCTCTG
>Ga0194118_10005223_pt1 | contig 13674 bp, 22 predicted proteins | sample TA2MahsurfametaG_2_FD_148662 | JGI IMG/M metagenome (GOLD analysis project Ga0194118, IMG submission 148662) | Freshwater microbial communities from Lake Tanganyika, Tanzania - TA2015013 Mahale N5 surface | ecosystem: Environmental > Aquatic > Freshwater > Lake | place: Tanzania: Lake...
CCCCAAAACCCCAAAACCCCGTGATTTATTTAATCTAATTTAAAAAGAGAGATAGATCGTAAATTAGTAATTGCTTTTAGTTTGGGAAATAGTTTAGGTCTCATCAATCGTTCAGTTGCGTCACAAGGGCCACACCTCTCTTGACCCAGTGCTTTAGGGAGTGCTGCTTCTGCATTGGAAGCTCAATCATGAGTAGGAAATTAGTGGAGTGACCAGTGGTTGAGAGGGTACCTCTTCTGTCGAGGGTCTTGTAGACGGGGCATGTGTAGCAGTGAATAAACTTGATGTCTACAGTCTTGGCCGGCTTCAACCAGATGTAAGGCATGATTGTGAACAATTTCTTTGGTGCAGACTCAGCCAGCATATTAATGTCTTGATCCCATCTGCATCCCTCAAGGTAGAGTCCGAAGATATAGGCGCCGTCTTTTGGTGCTTTGTCCTTGTCCAGACCGTTTTGTGTGGAGAAAATCTCGAAGTCAATCTCGATCTCGTCAATAGGAATCACATACTTCCTCGCATAGTTCTGCTTCATGCCGGTCAAGAACGACTGCGTGAAGAAGAAACCTGAGAGCCAGAAGCTAGGCGGAGCGCCCTCGTCGATCCACTTCTGCATGAAGGTAAGACGCTCAACAAAGTCGACAACGTAGGAGGCTAGCGGCTTGAGGGAGGGGTAGGAGCGCTTCATCCAGGCAGCCGGAGTTCTGTTGTCGAAGATCGAGTTGCCGATCGATTCGAGCTCCACGGACATAACCACCTCACCCTTGATGGCCTTGCCGATGTTGACTAGAGAACTGCGGACGATTTCGAGTAATCTATTGAAACGAAGCAATTCTTGCAGCAGCACAGTGTTCATGGACTCCTCGTAGGTGATGGGGTGGCGTTTTTAGGCATACTCAATGTCAAAGTTCTTGGGCAGCTTGGCCAGAATGAATTTGCAGGACTCGTCTAGGACCTGATCTTGAGATTTACCTGCAGCACCACTAACTCTTGGCTGCAAAGTAAGAGCAGTTCCCAACAACAAGTTAGTCGTGTTGATCGCAGAAGTGATTTCAGCGTTGTCGTGCATACCAAACACTTCGGTAAGGTCGTTGATTGGCAGCTTGTCCTCAATAAACTGAATGTAGTCCGCTTTGTCACCGTCGGAGGGCACGAAGTAGGATCCCTTCTCGGACAGCTTGTGGTTGACCTCGCTGATCATCTCTGGGCAATAGAAGTCTGAGAGGATCAACTTGATGCAGCGACGATCTTGTGGGTCCGTCACTCTGCCACCATAGTTAGCCTCGGCCACCATGTAGATAAGAGCCTCGTAGGGGATCTCATCGTAAAAGTCTAAGAACTGGGCAAGTTAGTCCTTTGAAATGCGCAGATCTGACGCCGAGAACTCGTAGGGTGTGTTCCAGCCAAGCGGACCAAACTTTCTGCGCTCAAGCACAAGCGCGTTAAAGAAGCAAAGACCCCAAAGCAGTCTGCGGAACTAAATTGGCTTCTTATTGTTATCTAGTTCGTTCTCTTCGATAGCATTGAAAGATCCACGAATGTTGTTTCTGAGACCTTTAGGTGGCTCAGCTGTAACTTTGATCGAGTTTTGAACGATGGTAACTGGGAACTAGTTCGAAGGCATAGTTGTAAGCCAGATTCTAGCAGCACTGGACGGGTCAATTGTGATCTCTTCGATAAGACCATCGAGCGTGGGCATGAAAGAGGGTGCCAAGTGACAGTTCTACAGTACGACCCATGTTTGTGACTTTTGGGCACCTCTGATTGCATTAATGGCTTTCTCAGCTTGACCAGCGCCGAGGGACAGAGGATTGAATTGAATCTTCTTCTCGCTGGCAAGCTTAAGAATATCTCTCATAGGGTCAGCACCAGCCGAAAGCACTATTATGATAGGCTGTTTGTTGGTTGAGTCGGCAAAGACTTCGTTCATATTGAATGCTGGAGGCTTAATGTACTTATCACCCAGTTCTTTCTCGTTAGTGACCATAATCTGGATGCACTGGACCACCTTGTCTGGTCGCAGAATAGAGATAACGACAGTGCGATCAAGAATGTTCAGATTGTTCCACGGATTTGGCCAAGGATTGTTATAGTCCTAGGGGTTGGGCGAATTGTAAATCTTCTCCCATGCATCTAAATTTGCAGCGAAAGAGTCGTCGAAACTTTTGAATTACTTGAATTTCTCAGACATTTCGAGCATAGCTAGCCACGCCTTGTTAGTGAGCCAACCTGATTCACCGGTAGGATTGGGCTTCGTCAGTTCGACTTTAGTTGCGCCTGCCATGAGGAACCTAACAACTGGGAAGTCAAGACCACCTGTTTCCTTTTGAACCTCGTCCATTATCTTTAGACAGATAAGGAACGAGAAGAGCAGTTTATCTTTTTCGAAGAGTGAACGACACACATTCTTGTATAAACGCCATGTGAACTCTGAAATGAAGTAGGCTTTGCGGTCGTTCTTCTGCGATTTCTCGAAGACGCCTTCAACTGACCTTACAGCGCCCTCGTAGATGAGTCTGAAGAACTCGAGGGAGTACTGGTACATCGGGTCCACATTTATCAGATCGGTCAACACGAAGAAGAGACGGGAGACACGAGTGGCAACAGGTACGAATTGGTCTCTGATCTGCTCGATGGCCTTGTTCTGGTTCTCCATTTCTTTCAGGGTCTGCTCAATTTACACGGACTGAATCTTTGACTCGTCCAAGGTCACCTTTAGGTCTCTGTCCTCAAGAATATCGTCCTTAGAGTTAGCAACCATATTCAGAATCTTGTCCTGTAGCTCAGCCTGTTTCTTCTGGTTGTCAGCTTTAGTCTGAATATTCTGATTTCTGCGTTCATACTTGACAGGCTCCTCAATTCTAACAATAATCGACAACATTTGGTCGAGCAAGCCGTCCTGTGTCGCCATGAAGTTAAGCATGGTCACCTTGACACAGACCTCAGGCGAGTAGTGGGGACGCGACATCTTGGTCGTGATGTAGAACTTGAAGTCAGGGTTGAAACTGATACCTTGATCTCCAAACTTAATAAAATATTCAGAACCCTTCTTCTCAATCTGTTTTGCAAGCAGCGGGTCAAGCAAAGGATCGAAAGTCTCATTGGCATCCTCAAGAATAACGGGCGTACCGAAGTTGATTGAGTTTTCAAGGGTGCGCGACACAAAGTTAGGATCGTTGGTCGGCTTAATCACCTTCAGCTATTCCTCCTTGTATCGGTTCTTGAGCCAGAGATTAGCCTGCATCTAAGGATCAATAAACAAACACCACCTCTCAGAGTAGTCTGCGATGATAGCTGAGTCAGTTGAGAAGGAATCCTGGGGTAAACCTTGGATCTGCCACTGTCTAATCTTGACGGCATCTCCGAGCACTGTCTCGACGGACACATTCTTTGTGGACTTGATTTGGAATTTCATAAGCATGTCAGCCCAGCTCTGCGTGCACTCGTCTCTGTACTGCTTGATGAAGACGCCAAGATAGGCGATAACACCCGATGAAATGATGATGTCACCGACGATATTCTCGCGGTTCTCCTTGTTCTTAGCCAAGTCAACCTTCCAGTTCTCGCGCTCATTGGCAAGACCATTGATAAGAGCTTTAGCGAGATCGACTTTACGTTCGCAGTCGTCTTTTTCGTTACGAAGTCTCGTCTCTTCAGCTTGGGTTGCCTCGAGCTCATCGACAAGTTTCTTCATTTCCTCCTAAACAGCTGCAAGCTTCTCCTTTGCAGTGTCCCAAAGCTACTAGGCAGCGGCTGCAGACGCTTTAGCCTCTTTCAATTCGTTACGCTTGGGGACGACAACCTTCATAGCACCGTGGTAACCAATAATGGCACGGACCCACTTTGAAATACCGAAAGCGGCGATGGAGGCGTTTGAAAGTTTAGCCTCGGAGTAGTTTTCCTCTTCAAGGATTGGCTGGATTTGCTCGACAAGTGACTCAGGGATGTTGTCTTTTTCGTAGCCGACGAGTCGTTTGAGCAGAGTCGCTGTGAGAATTTCCTTCTTGCAAGGTTCCCAGTAGTCTGCAACCTTGTTTTTGCCGTCTTGAACCATGTTGGGCTTCTAGTTGAAGAACAGACAGAGAGTTTTAGCTACAAGCTTCACAGGCTCGGTCACAGTCTTGAAACCCTTAAGTTCAGTAACGTCAGAACCCTTCAAGCTGTTTACGGCTTTGACTGCTGCTTCGTAGATCGGAGTGACCTTCTGCAACTCGTACTCGCATTCAGCGTTCTTGGCCTCTGCGACGGATTTCTGTTGCTTGGCAGACTCCTCTTCGATTTTACATTCGGCGACGGTTTAATCAACAATCTTTTTCTTAACTTCGATCTCCTTTTGCATCTTAGCTGAATTGGCTGCTTTAACCTCAAGAACCGGAATGAGAGCAGTGAGCTTCTCCTGCAAAGCACCGACAGCCTGTGAAGCTGATGCCAGTTAAGTTAAACCTCTGTCGAATTTTCTAATCTGACTGTCGATGAAGTTTCGCTTGTTGTCGAGCATTCCTGAGAAGGTCTTGATCAGAATCAGGTACGAGGTCGGCGTCACGTAGTAGTAACGTCTCATTTCTTCCTGGTAGCGCTTGGTCAGCTACTGGACGCGCGTCTACATATCCACGCAGATCGAGACGACTCCTTCGCGAGCGGGCAACTCTTAGATCTTACCCAAGAAGACATTAGCCACGTCCTCAAGAGCCTCTTTGGGCCAGGGAAGGAACCAATCAATCGCACAACAATTAACCAGTGAAGGGAACATACGAAGTCTGCGCTTGAAGTCATCACCGATGGGTGACATCGCGAGAACCATGTGCAGGGAGTTCTTGGCTTGCTGGGCGAACTTTTCTCTGACTTTGTTGTTGTCGTCGGCGATTTCTCTGAATTCAGGATTGGCCTTGTTGGCTTCCTTAACTGACTCGATTATCTGCACAATATCCTCAGCTTTGTACAGATTTGGAATCTCACCGTTGTTAAGGATGTTGTTAATGTCCTCGAGGAAGGCCTCATTGATAATTTGGGTGTCGGAGAACAGGAAAACAAGGGGGTTTGACTCAACACCGCAGGCAAGGAAGATTTTCTTTACCATGTCCTCGCGCCATGAGATGAAGTTGTAACCCTTAGGCATCTCAATTACTTCGATTTGGTAACCAGCCAGGAAAGTAGCCAGCTCAGTTAGCGACTTACGGCCCGAACCACCGACACCAACCAAGAGTGAGTGGCCAAGTTGCGTGGTGATGACTCTGTGGATCTTAACGATGTGCTCGATTGCGTCAGTGAACAAGACAAGGTCCATCCTCTTGGCGCGGTACATCATGTTGAAGTCAGCGAGACCATCCTCGCAGGTCTTTTTGACCTTTTCTCTGTTGGTGAGCTCGCAGTAGATATCGTTGTAAGGTTTCTTCGTCTCATCATTATCGGGGTGAATAAGAGGGGTGAACGAAGAGAAGAGCAAGGGCTTGTGGACGACAATCTTGTCCCAGTTCTTTTTGAACTTTTCATTCATCAAGGTGGACACCATATCTTTAAATGCATCACGATCCTCAATCGAAATGAGACGGTCCTGGAAAACACGCAGACACTCATGAGCCCACAATTTGACGAATTATTCATCAGAAACGCATGCACGTGCATTTGTCTTTGACATTCCTTGGAAGACCTTACTCACATCTCTCAAGTTGAAAGTGTAATGGGACTTGGCAGGTGTTGGCCTGAATTTCCTCTGCACATCATTGTAGATGTTGATGGTGGCTGCAACAATGTTGTCCTTAAGCTTCTCGATATTGGCACCGTATGGCAGTTTCTAAGCACTTCTGAACATCCACTCCATTACATTGCAGAATATCTAGTTGAGTGAGCTGTCTGAGTAGGGTTCCACGTAGATTATGTTGAAATGGCGAACGTACCTATTCGTGATGCTATTGCGACCGCCTCCAGGAGGACCACAAGCTGCGACGAAACTGACCTTTTAGATGTTTCTGAACTCGCGCTCAGGGGTGTCGATCTCGTACCAGCCACCGTAGTCCATCCACTGTCTCAGTAGCTCAATGGGAGGCTGAGCGCCGAAGACTTCCTTTTGAGGCATGTTGAGATCGTCAACGAAGATGATACCCTCCTTTCCAAGGGGTGGACCGTAATAACCCTTACGCTTCTTTTCCATACCGTTATCAATAATAAGCTGAGTCTGGTTAGCTGAGGTTTGGGCGGAAAACGATAGTCCCAAGAACATGAATTGCTCGTTGTAAAAAGAGTTTCTTAGCTCTGTCTAGATCATAATTGATTTACCGGTACCAGTCGGCCCCACAATCATGATGTGCTTCTTAATTTAGAGCATGTTCTTTAATAGATACTGTACTCTAATATTGTCGACGTTGGGTACGATGACCTCGGAGTAGGAAGCGTCCTTTGGTACGACATATGCAGGGACAGTCTTCGTCCAAGGTAGCCATGAAAGAGTCTCTTTCTGGAATGAGAGCTCAAAGAGAGTTGCAACTTCTCCACCAACTTTGTTGGGGATCTTGGTGGGTTGTACTTTAGGGATGTCAACTTTATAAATCTCCTAAACATCTTCTCCCATAATGAGTTGTTGCAGGAACTTGTCAAACTTGGGACGGGTCATTTCTTCAATCTGGCCACCGATACCCCAGATTGCAGCGAAGACAATTGAGTTGTAGCAGATGTCATCAGCATTTGCTTAGGGACCTTTAGACTCCTCGTGACTCCACTCAATGACGAAACTATCGAAGATGTGCAGGAAGTTGTGAACTAGGAAGTTGGGACCTGTAGGGACTGGGAACTTGCAGTTAACACGGGTGTACTCCATGCACAGATTGCAGACGTAGATCATGTAGTTCTATACCTTGTTTATAATCTTGTCATCAAGCTTGTACTCCTTGAGCTTTTAGCAGTAGGAGATAATTAAGACAAGGAAACCCAATTGTTGGGGCTCAAGGAGGACCATACCGCATCGGGAAACAGTTGCAGGGGAGGCTTATGATAGATCTTCTACTTCGAACATCATAGTCATAGTTGGCTTGAGCTTGATGATTTGACCAGAGTTAAGACAAAGCTTCTTGTTGTCGTCAAGCACAGTGTTCATGTTTTCGATCCAGATTGCGTCGACTGGTCCATCGAACACAATCCACTTGCGGTCAGGTGTCAAACTCTCAGCACAGTCACGAATCTTTATGGCCAACACACCATCCTGCCACTCACCAGAGTCAGCGTTGAGGGTACCGTAGAGCTGTGTTTGCTGGATTGACTTTGGATTGATGAAGAATGTTTGCACGTTGACGAAGTTGGGATCGTTTTCAATGCTTGAGAATGCATCCTGTAGCACTTTGATAACCTTTGACTTTCCTGAGAAAGCACCTCCGACAACCATGAGACCGTGACGTACCATAATCGTCTCGTACAACTCGATACACTTCTTTAAGAACTCTGGCTTTGGTTGAAGGTTCAGGTTTTAACAGACAGTGTGCATTTTTTCATTGAGAAGAGTGTAGTCGGGAGCAGGGGTAACAACACCAGGGAACAAATCGTTGGTGATACCATTGTAAAGGGGAATATCATTCTCGGTGAACTTAGGCAAGTTGACATCATTGAGAGCGCGTAGACCAATCTAGTCCTCCGGCCAATCTAGCTGTCTGCGCAGGTTACCACAAGCCGTAAGAATGGCCTTAAGCGAGCGCATACCAAAGTCATAGTGATCTTAGGAGGAAAGCTGCTCGGATGACAGTCTGAGCGAGGCAACAATTTTGATGGCCAAGTACCTTGCACGGGAGAAACCGAAGGAGTAGAGCTCAATCTCACCGATGAGCACGTAGTCGGGCACCATCATAGCGCAAGGTCTAAACTGGGCTTTCAAGTTATCAGGCAGCTCAGCGCGACCAGCATAACCAGGATTCATGGTGATGTTGACAGAGCAACATCTGTTGAGTCTCAATGTGGTTCCCTCGAAAATGAAAGTACGTGCATTTTGCATGATAGCTGTCTGGATGGTCAACACTTACTGGGCGATGACAGACAAGACTTCGAGATCAATTCTGTTGAACTCGTCGAAGCAGTTCCAGCAGCCGGATGAGGCTAGACCCTTAAAGAATTTAGCCATGGCTTGGTAACCAAGATCAGGGGAGCAATTGAAAACCACACACTGCACAGCGAGCGCTTTGGCCAAATCCTTTACAGACTCAGTCTTACCGGTACCGGCTGGGCCCTCAGGCGCACCACCATAGTTGAGTTGCTTGGCGCCCATAAGTGTTCTGTAACATCTGTCGGTGAGGGGAGTAATAACGAGTCTCAGTGAGTTGCCAAGGTACTCCCAACCGTAAGGGATTGTGGCTGTGACCATGCTTACGTCAAGATCGAGGGTCTTCTCAGTCCAGTAGTAACGCAGCTAAGAGGCCCACTGGAAGTCATTTTGGGTTTGGACATTCTTATCAATCAATGACTGCACTACATCTCTGGCGTGGACATCAATGACGACCATAGCCTTGAGTGTGATTCTGGTGCCAACTGAGAGGTCACCTCGGACAAGTTGGACGATTTCCTCGATCTGGTCGTTGAGGGTCTGGATGTAGGCTGTTAGTCCGCCCTCCTTCTTGATCGCTTGCTCGACACCTTGTGTCCAGTCAATCTGGTCAACTGCTAGAGCAATTTGACCGGGCCAGTTGCTTACCCAACTAGTTCTTTTAGCGATATAGTAATCTTTAAGTGAGTCGCGACAGAGTTCTCTGAGAGTTTTGCGCATAACTGTTTCAATCTCCAACATCCACTTCTCGACGTTACCCTTCTTGTCGCCCTCATTCACATCAATTTTCTTATTAAAGTCGACTTCTTCCTACTCCGCAGAGAGCATGCCGTACACTTCATCCTTGTCGGAGAATTTTACTCTTGAGATACCCTCGAAGCACTTATCCATGTGAACTTGAACAGCTCTGGGATCCTTAGTCTGAGCCAGAAGCATAAGCAGTGACTAGGAGTCCAGGAAGTAAAATCTTGGAAACACAAGAGACTTCTCCTCAAGGTAAGCGTCGAGCTTATTCTAGATCTGGTCAAGCTTCTTGTTGGCCTCCAAGAATTGGGGGATGATGTTGTCACGGTCATTGAGATCGAGGATACCTGGGTCGTTGTCGATGGCCTCCATTGTTGTCTTCCAGGTCGTATCAACATCCTTGAACATGGCAGCCTCGTTGGGCATGGTCTTGCCAATGTCGTCGGAAGCAAAGATGGGCTCCAAGTACATCCATGTGCGCTGGCACTTACAAATCTCGCCGATAAGCTCGGCCATCTGATTAAGTTTGATTTCCCAATTCCTCGTTTCAACTTTAAGCTTACCGCGCATATTGCTTGAGCCAAGCATAGCTTGTGTTGCGACGATCTGGTCATCTAGCACTGCATTGATGTCATCGTAGCCCTTAAGCACCCAAGTCTTGCCCTTGTAGTTGAAAAGTTAGAGCTTGAACTCCTTCATGTTTGACTTCATCAATTGCAACTTCTTGGCCAGCTGGTACTTTTTTTCGGCTCTTGAAGTAATCTCATCGATCTCAGTTAGGTAGTCGTGCAGCTTGTACTCAGCGAAGTTCATGACAGTGATGGTGTCTCTTTCTAGGTCGTCACGCTTCACAAGGTTCTTGATCTCGGTCCAGTCCTCCTCAGTGATGGCCTCTGAGGTGATACACTTGATCAGAGGCATGTGCTCTTTGAAAGCTTCGAGTTTTTGGCGGACAGCTACTGCCACATCCGCGGAGGCATTGTACTCGTCATTCAACAACTTTTTGTTGAGTTGGAAGCAGCTCATGTGCCAGCAGTTGATATTGGTTTCCATCAGTTCGTAGTCCTAATTAGCCAGTGGCTGGTTCGTCCAGTCCTACAACATCGACTGCACGCTGAAGGCGACATCAAGCAGGTCGTAGAAGGGCTTGAATTCCTTGTCTAGGGTGTCGAGCTGGGTCCACTCGGATGGCTGTTAGGAGAAAGTCTGCTCTCTCTCGTTGAATGCCTCGATTTTCTCTCTGGCATTGTCGATGTTTTGACGCAACTCCATTGTGTCTTTGACTGTGTCATTTACGGCATCAATGCTATCAAAAAGCTTTATTTTCTCGAAGGCACTTTGATAACCTTAAAGACTGAGCAAGAAGTCTTCCTTCTCCTTGTCAAGTTTTTGGAGGAAAGCCTCTTCCTATACCTAAATCTGTGAGTTACCCTCCTAGATGACATTGCCGATCTGCATGGGCCACATCTTCTAGCTTAGAGTTTGCTCAATATCCTCGTATTTGTAGGTGAAACTGTACTCATCCAGCAGCTCTTGATGCTAAATTGCCATCTTTAACTGCTCAAGCAAGCGGTGTTGAGTGACATCCCTAGAAACCTTAATGAATTCTCTGATTTCGACGAGTTACTTCTCATCCTGGGGCGTCTTCTCAATCGTCTTCTCCATTGCCTCAAAAGTGTTCTGGATGTTATTCACAGTGTCGTTACACCACTTTTCAACCGACTCAATCACTCGGTTGCGCAGTTTTAGTGCTGCCTACGAGAGAGTATCCTTAAGTTTTTGGGCTTGTACGCGGAACATAGGCGTGTCAACGTAGTCATTGGACAGATTCATAATCTCTTCGGCTGCCTCGTGGTAGAGCTAGATAGTGGCGCGGATCGCCTTAATGTTTGCCTTGGCACTCCCCGTGGTCTCAAGGAGCTCCTTGTTATCGAACAGATTCTCAATAAGCTCCTTCTTGTCCACATTCAAGAGATACTCGTACTTCTTATACTCAGCCAAGATTTCCATGGGCTTCTTGATATTCTCTTCGAACATCGCTTCAATCTTGCTCTAAGCATCCTAAATCCAAGGGAATGCCTAATCAATTGGAAAGTTCGGCTTTGGCACTCCCATAAGTGACTTCATCAGATCAGTCTCCAAATCTGTCACCTGGTTCGTTGATTTGATGATCATGTCCAGTGCAGATTGCAAGTACTGAAGGCAGGTTGGCAGAGTCGGTGAATACTCCAAACGATACATGAAAGCCTCGTCTTCTTCAGCTCTGGCCTTGCGTTCAGCCTCCTACTCCTCTTCAGGTAGGGTCTCATCGATAGGCTTGCGTCGAGGTCTCTTGTCCCTCGAAGGCTTTTTGTAGCTGAGCGAGACAGTGAGCAAGGGAGTAGGTGAGCGGGGCCAAAGTTCTCCCAGTTCATACTTGGGTAGCGTGAAGGACTTGATGAAGCTGACCCAGTCATCAATGGACTGTTGCACGAAGTTACGCAAGTAAGAGTTCATAATAAACTCGAAACGCAAAATGATGCGTTTAAGGTGTGAGTCATTGTAGACCTAGGAGTTCTCTTCAAAGAAGTTGTGTTGGTTCTTGAGTTTGTCAGCGATTTCTCCGACCAAGAACTCGCGCCACCTATGCTGGATGTTCAGTGCGGTGGCCTTATGGTGCGACTCCTGCTTAGATTTGAGGTCAGAGAGCTCGTTGGGCAGCTTGAGCATCTGCTTGTTAGTGTTCATGTAGCGGTGCTGCTAGTACTCGATGCACTTCTTAGAGAAAATACGCGTCATTGACTCCATGTCTTCGTCGGAGCACCAGTGCACGTGCAGAATCTCATTCTGGTAGTCGGCGAACTTGTACTTGGGGCAACGAACGACGCCAAAGTACGGTGCGGTTTTCTTGGTGAGACGAATGGGTACCTTAAGTTTGGCAAACTTATCGTGGTTGGCTGGGTCTTGCATCTGCTTGAGCACGATGCACTTTTTCATTTAGCGGATGTACTCCTCTTGAACCACGCGCATCAAAGAAGTAAACTGTTGCAGAACAAAGTCCGGATTGAAACTGTTGTTCTAGCGCATGCACTTGGTGAGGAAGCTCTCACGTCGCTGCTTGGAGAGGAGAGAGACGGAGTCTGAGGGTTGTGAGTCGACCAGAGCGGTGAAGCGGAGCTCAGCCTCGACGTTGCGCTGGCGTTGTTTGCATTCGTTAACGCGCCTGCGGAACTACTCTGGGTCCTCATCGTAGAAAAGGAGCGAGAGACGAGTGATGTGCTTGACGGAGCTGGAGCCGCTTACGAGCACCTTAAATTTCTTCATGTGGTGGTTGTAGTCGATGACCTGGACTGGACGCCACAGGTACTCACCGTTCTCGTAGCAGGGGGAGACACCATGACTCTCACCAGGGTGCTAGGAGCAATGTTCTAGCCATTACTCTGGGGTGCGGTCAAGTTCCCAGGTGTCATAGCGGGTAAGTGCTTTGACTGGGGGCATGTTGGGCTCGTTGAAAATTTCGTACTCTTTTTCTAGAATCGCGAGCGCTTCTTTAGTGGCCTTGTCTTTGTCGAAGTTGTTTTCGGCCTTGGGCAGGAAGGTGGTCTCCTTGACGACGAGGTGGTGTTTCTTGATGACGTTGGCGTGGCGAGCGGGCAATCCCTAAAGGGTAAAGTTAGAATGCGTTACAGAATTTAGAAGGAGGCAAAATGGAATTCAAATTAAACCCGAGGCGCGCCCATCTCGATTATAATAATTTCCAAAAGAGAACGGAGAAAGACGGCTGGCGCGTTTAGATTAAATATTAGTCCCAGCTTTCACAGGTGAGTAAGCGGTAAGTTTGACCGCTATTTGTCCACCAGCTTCAAGCTGTTTATGGCGGCAACGGGAGGAATAAAATTGGATGTGGGGCAGGTCCCGGGGGTTCTTTTAGGTGTCACTTACGATGATATTTTCTAGGTACTCCTAGTGCGTCTGCTCATGAATCCAAGGGTTTACAACCTTAGTCTTCTCAGGTTGAAGTCCGGCAATTTCTTCCTAAGTCAGGTTTTGGATGTCCCCGTACTAGTTATCCTTCGCCTCGCTTGCCATATGTGCTTCTTCCGCCCCTAAGCCATACCCATCCTCCTCATTCTCTCTCATACCCACGGGGGCGGAAGCGTACTTCTGGCTAACGTCGGCGCTGGCATCAGGCTAAGCCACGGGGGCACCCTTGCCTGGCTGGACGGCTTTTCTTATAGTAAACGGTTTCATTTATTTCCTAAACAAACAACAAAGTTGTTAGACTAATGGCAAGCCGTAAAGTTGTGGAAGAATCACGTCAGCAGAGGACCCAAAGAGGGAGTGAAGCCGGCGCGTCACACAAGTAAGAGATTGTAACTTACCTGGCTTTAGATGGTTTTTCGAGAATCTCACTCTGCATCTACTCGAACACATTGTTAATGTGTTGAAAGTCGGGAACGCTAAGCTTTTGAATGGGACCTACATATTCAATGGTAAGTTTTGTGTTAGGTTTAAACTTCACACCGTTATAACTGTTGCTTTGGGTGTATGGTGGCTCCAACCGAAATTTGATTAGATGCTCCATGCTAAACAATTCAGGTAACGGCTCACAAACGACTCTGATTTCTCACACTTCACCGAGTGCACAGCACCTTTTGTGCAGGCCTAGTGAGTATGAAGGGAGAACAGTGAATCGTAGAAGGCTAGGGGGAAGGTTAACTTACCAAAGTTCTTGTTGTGGCCTACTCCTGTCTTCTTCTTAGGTTGCATAAGCTTTAATAAAATAATTATAAACCACTATGGGTCCGCCCACCTTATTTAATCATCAGAGATTCATTTAAAAATTCAAACCCTTAATATCGCTAGATCACTCTTTATTTCCACCAATATTAATTCAAATTAAGGGGACTGGGGTTTTGGGGTTTTGGGGTTTTGGG
>Ga0194118_10005228_pt1 | contig 13670 bp, 9 predicted proteins | sample TA2MahsurfametaG_2_FD_148662 | JGI IMG/M metagenome (GOLD analysis project Ga0194118, IMG submission 148662) | Freshwater microbial communities from Lake Tanganyika, Tanzania - TA2015013 Mahale N5 surface | ecosystem: Environmental > Aquatic > Freshwater > Lake | place: Tanzania: Lake Tanganyika...
GGTGCGGCGGGCCTTGCGGATGAAGCTGGCCACGGTGTCGCTGGCCTTGGCGCCCTTGCCGATCCAGTGGTCGATTCGGTCCAGCTTGAGCTTCATCCCCTCGTTTTTGCCCATGGGGTCATACGTCCCGACCATCTCCAGGAAGCGCCCGTCTCGCGGACTGAGCTTGTCCGTCACCACCACACGGAAATAAGGGCGGTTTTTCTTGCCCTCTTTCCTCAAACGAATCACCACGGCCATAAATTCAGTCTCCTTGTAGCGTCCTCGGGGTTGCTTGGCGTCTGGCGCAAGTTCCGTGGACGAAAATTAAATCCTATCGAAAAGGACGGCCCGTTCCAAGAATAAAGTCCGTAGTCTTAAGCCTTTCCAACGGCAATGGCTTCCACGCACTCCAGCCAGGCATGGATGACCCACCCGTGAATTTCCTGAATCCGGGAAGTGTCTTCACTCGGTACCACGATGGCATGATCGCAAAGGGCCTGCGCCGGTCCCCCGCCTTTTCCCAACGCTGCCAGCCTCAACATTTTACGCCCTTTCGCCACTTCCAGGGCTTTCAGAATATTGGGTGATTTCCCGCTCGTACTGAAAACCACCAACACATCCCCGGTCTGGCCAAACGCCTCCACCTGACGGGAAAAGACATCCTCAAATGACCAGTCATTTCCAATACAGGTCAAGGCGGTGCCATCGGCCGACAGGGAGAGGGCGGGCAAAGCCTTGCGATTCCCCCGGTAGCGCCCGGTCATCTCCTCGGCGAGGTGCATGGCATCGGCCGCACTGCCCCCGTTGCCGCAAGTGAGCACTTTGGAACCTGCTTTCACGCGTTCGGCGAGGGCCCTTCCAGCCGCCTCCACGGCGGGCAGGAGGGAATGACACCGCTTGACGGTCTCCTCCAAAGCGGAAAGATCATGGGCAAGGTTCATGAACACGCTGAGTTAGACTCCCACGGAAGATGAAAATCGTCGAAAAATATCTTTGGCAGTCCGTCCTGCTTCCCCTGCTTTTTGTCATCGCGGCCCTTTTCACCCTTTGGCTGACCTTCGACATTTTTGACAAAATCGGACGGTTGATTGAACAGGGCCCGCCCGCCTGGCTCCTGGCCAAGTACTTTTTGGTGCAGTTGCCGGATTTGGCCCAATCCATCCTCCCCGTAGGGGTGCTCTTCGCCACTCTGTATGTTCTCGCCTACTTCTCCCGACACCGGGAATCCGTGGCTCTTTTGGCGGCCGGGATGAGCCCTCTCATTCTCGCCCGCCCCTTTGTCCTCTGCAGCGCCGTCTTGTCGCTGGTGCTTTATTTCCTCTCCTTTTCCCTCTCCCCCACCGCCCAAGCCAACCGGGAAAAGGTCAAACGCCAGATCAAAAAGGAGGCCACCGAGGAAAAATCCTTCTCCCAAGTGGTCTACCGTTCCCCCAGATTGCCGGACAAAAAGGAAGGCACGATCTGGTACCTCGGGCGGCTGGATGTTCGGGCCGGGACCCTGCAGGACGCCGAAATCCTTTTCCGGACCGAACCAGAAGGCCGGGACATCGCCAAAGTCTTTGCGGCCTCTGGGGAATACCGCAACGGGGTGTGGCACCTTCAGCAGGCCCGGCGGATCGAATATGGCCCGGAAATCGGGCTGGAGACCGTCGGTCCGATCCTTCCCGAACTCCTGCTGCCTGAATTGACCGAGCCGCCGGCCATGTTGGCGGCCAAACTTATCCCGCCGGATGTTTTACCGTGGCCGGAAGTGGCCCGATTGGCGGGGGACACCGCCCGCCTCAACCAACGCTTGCGGGCGCCTTACGCCACCGAAAATTGGCATCGTTGGATGTATCCGCTGGCCTGCCCTTTACTCTGCCTCTTTGGCATCGCCTTCGGGATGACCGATGCCCGCCGGAACGTGGCGGCCACGGTTTTTAGCAGTGTGTTTGTTCTTTTCTCCTTCCTGGTTTTCACCCGCCTTTGCGTGGCCCTGGGGCAAGGCAACCGTATTCCCCCGTTCTTGGCCGGAAGCCTGCCGATCGCGGTCTTTGGACTGGTCGGGTTTTATCTTTTTGCCGAAAAAGTGGGATGGCTTTGGGAACTACAGGGCTGGAGCCAGGAGCACCCCCGGGCCGCCGTCTGGCTGCGCCGCGTGGGGCTGGTGCCGGGATGAAGAGTCGGATTTTTTACGCCTTTCTTTTCGTTATTTTTCTATCTTCAAGGCTGTCGGCCCAAGAACCTGCTCCCGCCCCTGCGAAACAACAAAGCTCAGGCCGTCTTTCCCTCTCCTCCACCCAACCGGAATCACCCCAAGACCTCCCTTTTGCTACTCCCTTGCCGGCCCACGCCACTAAAAACTCGGCGCCCACCAAACCCCCGGGCTTCCGGGTCGGTTCGGGTCGTGCCGCCGCCACCGCCAAAATCGAGGAGGAACCACCCCGGGCGGAATACTTCCTGCCCGATCGGGACACCAAGCCGGCCATCACCCCGGAAATTGCCAACCTCAACCTGCCGGAAGACTTGGAGATCACCACGACCGACACCGGCGAGAAAGTTGTCCTCCCGGCCGGGACTTACCGACAAATCCTCCAGCTCCCGATCGATTCCCCACTCATGCAAGCCACCGACCAGATCCGCCGGGATCAGGCCCCGCCGGTCGAGGTGCCGCCACCCAAGTCGCGGTATGCCGAGCCCGAAAAAAAACCGGTCTGGGTGCGCTACGAGTCTCTCGAAAAAATCAAGATCGGCGAAACCGAGCGCCGGGGCGGAATCGATCTCCCCTCCCATGGCCCCAAGGAGCTGGGACCGAGGCTCTGGTACGCCAAATCGGAAACCGCCGACGTCGCCAGTTCCGTCGTCTATTTTGTCTTCGGCGGTTTGGGATACTCCACCGCCAACCTGCTTGGCTGGTCCGCCGGCAACACCCGGGAAATTCCGTCGGATTTTGAATACCGTCTGATTCGCAGATAAGGCCGGCTACGGCGGACCGCTCGCGGAAGCCGTGGTGGGGGATCCCGCCGTGGGATTCAAGGGCTGGCCGTCGACCCGCAAAATCCGGGGAGTCACAAAAATCAGGGTGTTTTTCTTCACCGCCTGCTCCGTCTTGCCCTGAAAACCCCGCCCCAGAAAGGGAATGTCGCCCAGCAAGGGCACCTTCTCGTCGACTTTTTGGATGTCCTCCCGAAGCAGTCCGCCCAGCAGCAGGGTGTACCCGTCGCTGACCTCGACAGAGGGGATGGTCAAGTCGCGACGAACGAAGACCGGTTGCTGAATGTTGTTCGTGAGGATCGTCAGGCTGGTGTTGTAATACGTGCTGGCAAAAGCCGAGTTGATCGGGGTGCCGTAATTAATGAAGCCCTCAAAATCAATGAAGGTGGGCTTCAGCTCCATGGAAACCCGGCTGTTGTCCCCGGCAATATCAGCTTCGATCCCCATTTTAACCCCGATGGGAACCGGGTCGCTGATTTGCGACGGAAATGAACCGATGACCGTCTCAGGCCCTGGGACGCCACTGTTGAACGCCGCGCCGCCCGGCGGGATAATAGTCCGAATACTGGATTGCGGATCGTTGTACTCTTGGACGTAAGAGAATTCTTGAATCACCTCGATAACCCCCTTGCCGCCCCTCTGCAGCACGATGGAGGGGCTCGCCAAAACATTGGCGCTACTTTTTTGGGCGATGGCGGTGATCAGGGTTCGGAACTGGGTCCCCCCCATGATCGATCCCCCCAATTCCATGGTGTTCAGCGAGTAGGCGGAGGTTTGGTTGGTGCCGGCCAGAACATTCGGCTGGAGGAAGGACTGCAGGGTGTTGTTGGGAAGAAGTCCCACTCCCTGGATCTGGTTCAGCTGGGCCGTGACTCCCTGCTGATTCGAGGGGTCGGGAGTGAGTCCGGTGCTGTTGGCCAACAGCCCGACCGGGATGGGGGAAAGAAGCTCGGTGGCCGAACCGCTCAGGGTGGAATTCACCGTGATACTGTCCAAATCCGCCTGGTTGATCTCGATGAGACGCACCCCCACCTGAATCAACAAGGTTTCCTCCTCGGCCGCGCTGACCAGCTGGCCGATCAGGTCCAGCATCTCCGCATTGTTGACCACCTTTAACTGCGCGGTGTTTTGGTTGTAAATGGCATAGGCTCCCGGCGGAAACTGCACCCCGAGGGCCTCCAGCTTGGCCTGCTCGCTGAGTGTCGCGCCTTCCGTCAGCGGCTCCTCTCCCCTGCCTCCCCGCAGGGACGGGGCCTCCGCCCCCCCGTCCGACGTATCCTTGAAAAACGAGGGGCTGACCTCAAAATTCCGGGCAATCAGCTCCGGTCGTGTTTCCACCAGGGGCCCGAAAGTGATGCCAACCTCGGTCAGGCGGGCCTTCACCCCGGCGATCTCGGCCACATAGCGCACCACGTCGCCCAGCGAAGCCTGCCGCAGACGCAGGTTGATCGGTTGGGCGTTGGCAACCTCCGCACTGATGACAAAATTCACCCCCGTCTTCTCCGCACTCGGATCATACGTCCGGCTGAGGCTGTTGAGGGCTCGCCGCACGGTTTCCAGATCCGCCCCCGTGAAATCCAGTTCCGGAATCACCGTTTTTTTCAGCTTCTGCTCGAGGCCGAAATTCGGCGAGGCGGTCATCGGGCCGGCGATTTCAATTCCGCCGGCGGAGGATGATTTCCGGGGGTAAATATTGTTCCAAGCCTCGCGCACTTCCCTGCGCCTCTGCAGATTGGAGACATCGCGGCTTTTTTCCGCCACAAAGGCCCTCTCCTCGTAAATTTTACGGATCCCTTCCGTCGCCGCCCGGTTAAACGGGTCCAAGGCCAGAACCTCTTCATACGCCTTCTCCGCCCGGTCCAGCTGTCCGGTTTCCTGCAGTTGCCCGGCTTTTTTCAACCCGGCCTGCACCCCGTTCAGGCGGTCGAAAAACTTTGGCGTCAAGGCGGGGTTGACGTCTTCCGGGCCAACCGTTCCCCTGCGCAGGATGGCATCGCTGTCTTGGAGAGTTTGGCGGGCGGATTCATTCCGCGGATCCGACTGCAGGGAAGCGAGGGCGCGGTTCCGGGCTTCGGGCCAGCGTTGTTGGTTGGCCGCCGTCGCCGCCAGCGACGCATTCCACTGGCCCAGGGCTCGTTGGGCTTTTTGGGCGGCGGGTGTCTGCCGCAATCCATCGGGAAGCTCCTCGTAGGCCTTCTGGACAACCTGCACCGCCTCCTCCACGTCCCCTTGCCGGGCCAGGTTGTCACCGTTTTTGAGCGCGGCCTGCAACGGCGCTACTAAACTCTCCCGCTTGCGGGTCTCGGCTTCGAGTTGCTCTTGAGGGTTGGCCTGAATTCCCGCGCCAAGCCACCACCCCACCATACCAAAAAAGAGAAAAAGTTTCTTCATGGCACGGAGGGCATCATCTCCGCCGATTGCGACTGGGCGTATTCAACATTTTCTTCATCTTCGGCAAACCGCAAGGAGCCGTCGGGATTGATGATCCGCAGGGTGCAGAACACCACCAAGTTCAACTTTACCTTTTGGGAGGCCTCGCTCCGAAAAAGACGCCCAAAGAGCGGAATGTCGCCGAGGCCGGGCACCTTGTCATCCACCGCCTGAACGGACTCAGAGATGAGCCCCCCGAGTCCCACGGTTTCCCCATCCAAAAGGCGCACCCGGGTTTCCAGGGATCGTTTGGAAAAAACCGGAACGAGGAAGGGAGCGTTGCCCTGCGGCGCCACCGTAGGCGCCGCCTGGCCGGTTTGTGCCGGGTCCGTCACGGAACTGATGATGGTTCCGTAATCCAGAAATCCCTCAAAGTCCTCCACGGAAAGCTGGGTAAAATCCAGATCCACAGCCTTGGGGATCGCAGTGGATCGCGCCGTCAGGCTTAAGGTCACACCGACCTGCCGGGCTTCAAAGCCGGTCGGATTAGGGGGAAGGATAAACCCTGCCCCTACCCCTTGGTCGTTGTTGGGGACGGTGGGCTGGGTGTAGCTGGTGGGGTAATACATCTCCCGGCTGATCACGATTTTGGAATCCTTGCCATCCGCCAAGGTCACCCGGGGAGCGGCCACCAGATCGCGTCCCAATGCGTTCTGCAACAGTTGGACAAAGGCGGAAAAACCCCTCCCCAGCACCTGAGCGTTGATCCCGATTTGGTTGGAGGCGTCCTGGGGAAAGGTCGGATCCAGCAGGTTTTGCAACGCGGTCACGGAAACTCCGTTTTCATTTAAGCCGGCCGTACCGCGCAGACCCGAAGTTCCGCCGTTGGCGTTGGGAAGAGCGCCCGTGGCCCCCGGAGTTCCCGGGTTATAGCCGGGATTGTACCCGGAAAGGTTGGGGTCAGGCCTGGGAATCCGGTTGTTTTGGTTCATCTGCATCGCGAGGTTGAAGGTGAAATTTTTCAATTCGTTGTCACTGAACTGTAAAAACTTGGTCTCCACCTCAAACTGCTTTTGAGGCGGCTCCCCTTGGGTGTCCCGTAGGCGCTGTTCGATTTTGTTGAGCTCGCTGGGCGTGTTTCGAACCACCAGCTTGCCGGTATCACGGAAACAGGTGGCGGAAGCCCCCATCACCTCGGTGTTCACCCCGATATTTTTGAGAACCGCGTTACCCAGTTCCCGCGGATCGGTCCCGACTGATTTCAGATTGGCTACAAGACTGGGCGGGAGACTGTAACTCCGGATCTCCAAATCCCCCCCCGTCTCCATCGTGGGGAGCAGAAAGACGGCATTGTCCTCCACCTCGTAGCGTAACTTATCCCCCCCCCGTACTTGGTCGCAGAGGTACTTAAGGGCCACCTGCAGGGAAATATCCCGGAGCTCAAGACTTACGGTCGCGGTTTCGGGATCCCGACCCCCGCCGGGCGGGGGCAGGCGTAGGACGAAGTTGATTCCCTGCTTTTTCGGGTCGTACTGCTCGCTCAAACGCTGCAACTCCTCCACCGCGGCCCGGATGGGCTTGTCGCTGAAAAGCAGCTCAGGTATTCGGATGTCAGCCAGGGATTGCAGGATGGCGGCCGCATTGGAGGCGGAAGCCGACTGCGTGGCCCGTGATTTTTTTGGATCCACGGAAGCGGGCGGGGGGGGTAGCCAGGCCTCGGAAACCTGGGCCAGGGCTTTTTCCCGGCTGGCGGCATACCGCTCGTCGGCGGCATTCATCCTTTGGTCCTCAATTTTTTCGATTTTTTTCAGCGCCGCGCGGTTGTAGGGATCGATTCGGAGAACATCATCCAGACGCTTCCGGGCGGCCCGGAGCTGCCCCGTCTCCTCCAGCTGATCGGCCAGGGAAAGCAGCCGCTTCACCTCGGCAACCTTGGTCACGAGGTCTTCGGTGGCGGCGGAGTTGCCGGGGTAGGGATTTTGGTTTCGGGCCGCCTCCTCCTGCAGGTCTTTGGCTTGGCGCGCCAAGGTACGGTTGCGGGGGTCCGCCTCGGATGCCTGCTTCATCAGGCCGGCGGCCTCGGCCAAGTCCCCGGAATCTTTTTTCGCAAGGGCCCGGGCTGCCAGGCAACGCGCCAAGCCCAGCTTGGCTCGCTCGTAATATCCGGATAGGGGACCCCGGGGGGAGGTGGCTTGCAGGACGGCCTGATACTTGGCCTCCGCCGCCTCCCACTGCCCCGCCCGATAAAGACGCTCGGAAAGATCCAGGGTCTCCGTCAACCGAATGTTGGTTTCCCTCCTCCGGTCGATCTCCTTTTGCATGATTTCGGAGGTATTCGCCGGCAAAGCCAAAGGAGGATCAGCAGCTTCCGAAAGCGCGACCTCTTCGGCGGACCAGACCCCGGATGGGCATAATCCAAGGGCAAGGGCACCCAAAAACGGGAACAAGATGCGCATTCCCAGAGGATTGGGAGCCCCGGAGCGGGGTCAACGCGGGCCGAAACGAACCGTGAAGAACTTGCGAATGATCAGGGAGTTGCCGGGAGAACCACAATCTCCTTGTTGGCAGCGAGAATTTTCAGCTTGGCCTGTTGGCTAGACGCATCCTGAAGGAGATAAGAATCTCCTCCGTAGGAAAAAGTCTGCCCGGGTTGAAAGGGGCCCAAGGGAACTTCCCCGGGCACCAAGGGCACCAAACGGGTCAGCCCCAAATTAAGGAGTAGGCCCCCTTGCGTGCGGGTGGCGTCGTTGATGAGAATTTTTAGTTCCCCATCCAAACCGTCCTTCCGCTCCAAAATGACATAGGAGTCATTGTAGGAGTTCATGGATTTGGTTTTGGGCTCGAATCGTTCTCCGCGATCTTCCCGGTAATCCTTGAGCCGGAAAGGCAGGAGGTGCGGAAAAGACCCCTGCTCCACGGCAGATTGGGCCTGGCTTTCCTCTTTCCAGATTTTGACCTGCTGCGGCACCGCTCCCACCCAAAAACTTTGTCCCATCGAAAGATTGAAGTCCTCCGTCTTGGCGCCGACCCGGAATCTCAGGGTGATCCGATCGGGAGCCTTGGCCACAAAGCTGACCTGAAGCTCCACCGGGTCAAAGGACTGGAGCCGGAGCTTGATCCACTTCGCCGGCGTGCTTTGCGAATCCACGGGGTTGGTGCCGGCCTCAAACTCCTCCCGGTTGGTGAATCCGTCGCTGTCTTCATCCTGGCCAGCCACCCCGGGATCCTCGATATCGAATCCATAAGCCAGCTTCCATCGCACCAGAATCTTGTCGCTGGTTTTCAGCTCCGGATCCAACGATTGAACCGGCTCCTCGGCCCGATCCGGAAAGAACAGGAGCAGCGGAGCCACAAAGACACGGTGGCCAGCCGGCAAATCCGACTTCTCTAGCGGCGGAGCAGGCCGGTTTTTAAGCAGCTTTTCGGCCGCTTCGGCCTTCTTCTGGAGGGATTGAAATTCGTTGGGTGCGGTCGAAGCCTGACCTTCCCCCCTTCCGGCAGCCCCGGGTCGCCACAGGCCGACCAAAATAAATACCGCGCCGGTGCCCAAAGCAGCCGCCAATGCCAAAGCTGGGGAGCTCCTCAAGGTTTGCCTCCCCCTTTTTTTGCCTCGGCGGCCCCCGCCGGGGCATTCCAGTCCAGATACTCCAGCTCCAGAAAAACCTCCAAGGCTTCTTTGCCCGCCAAAACTTCAATGAGCTTGGCGGACGATTTCGTTGGCGTTGGTTCTCCCGGACGATCCGGCGCTTTTTCGCTTTGGAAGGACTTCATCTTTTCACTGCGGGAGGGGAATTGTCGGACGGGATTAACCACCTCCATGTTTCGCGGCAAGAGCAGCCAGGTGTCACGCGTCAGCCGCGCTATGAATTCATAGAGGACTTCGGGGGAACACTCCAGGGCAAGCCGGAAGATCATCGGCGTCTGCGAGGCGCCCGGGGAGGAACCGCTCGTCGCTGCCGGTCGGGGTGAGTCCGGCGTTTTTTTATCCCGGAGAGCCGTGGGTCCCTCCATTTTTTTTAGACGGCACGGACTGCTGTAAGCTTCTGTGGAAGTTTCCCGGGCCCCCCGCAACAAATCCACCAGATGCCGGGCAATCTGCAGCTCTCGGGCCAACCCGGGGACCTCGGCGGCGTCCGGATTTTTTTGGCGAAAGGCGTCGAGTCCGAGGTAAAAATCGTCGGGAAATTCCACCCGCTTGGCCTTGGGCGTGTTGCGGGAGCGCTCCAAAAGCTCCGAGCAGGAACGGATCAGTTCGTCTTTCCAAGCCCCGGCATCCTTGGCCCAAGCCTGGTTTGCGGCCGCGGCTTTTTCCGAAGCCTCCTTCCAGCCCCCCGTGAATTTTTCCAGCTTACCCTCCATTTCTTTGTTGAGATCCGTGATTTTTTTGGAGTTTGCTTGGACTTGGCTCAGCCCGTCCGGATCAGCCAAAACGGAGGCGATGCCGGGCTGCGCCTGTTCCTCGTCCAACCTCATCAGCTCCTCCTGGGCCGGTGAAAAATGGTTCCAGCCCATCTGCCCCGCCGCCAGGGCGACCCCGACAGCCAACAAGGCTAGCAGGATCCGGGGATTGATTTTCGGGGAGGCCTTCACGGTTTTTTGGATTTGTCACCGGGAGGGGCCGGAGAGGTGGTTTCGCCGGGCCATTCGGCCCGCAGGCGAAAGGTCAGGGCCACCTGGTCCGTTCGGCCATCCACTTCCCGGGGGGCTTCCCGTTCCACAATCACCACGGAACGAAGTTGTCCCCCGGCTTCAAGTTTTCTCCGGAACTCCTCAACCGCCCGGGCATCCGCCTCCCGGGACCGGGCTTCAAACATGCCTTCGAGGACCACGACATCAGCCGGCGTCGGCCGCCCCGCCGCTCCCGGGGGCGCCGGTTCGCCTGGTTTCACCTCCAAACGGGTGATCCACATGCCGGCTTCACTTTGGTTGCGAAGCTCCTCCAGCAGCCGCGCCCACCGGTGCCGGCGTTGTTCCACCACCTGAACCAGTTCCATTTTCCGTAAAGTATCCTCCAGGTTTTTTTTGGCATCCGCCTGGCTCTTCACCGCCAAGTTCGCCTGGTCCAAAAGTACGCGGCGTTCCTCCAACTGCCCGTGCAACTTGGCCCCTTGCCAGAACCCGTGCACCCCCGGAAGCAAAAGCAGAAGCAAAAGGCTTATGATTCCCACGACCGAAGCCCCCTGGGCGTAACGATTTTGGGAGGGGTCTTTTTGGCGGGTTCCCAAAACATTCACGGGAGCGGGGGCGGACGGCAGGGCTTGCAGTCCTGCCCCGATTCCCGAGGCCCAAGCGGGAAAATCCCTTTGGATCAGGGCGGCCGAACCCTGCCCGGAAACCCCCAACCGCCGGAACGGCTGAAAAAAACGGGCCGGGATCTTTAACTTGTCCTGAAAAAAAAGATCCGTGTGGGGCAACAAGGCACCCCCTCCCGCCAGCAACACCAGTCCGGGTTTCCCGCCCCCCTGCTGGCTTCGGTAAAAGGTGATCGAACGCTCCACCTCGGTGTGCAGGCGGGTCATCACGCCACGAGCCAACTTGGAAATCCTGGACGCTACCGGATCCTCCGCGTCGGCATAGGAGCCTCCGGGATGGACAAAGCCCTTGGCTTTTTTCAGGGTCTCCGCACCGGCCGGAGTCTCCTGCAGGTCGGTAGCCACCGCCTGCGTGATGGCGTTGCCCCCCAGCGGAATCACCCGGGTGAAAATCCGTCCCGCCTCGACGAGGAGAAGATTAGTGGCCCGTGCCCCGATTTCCAAAATCAGGGTACAACCCTCCATCTCGGGATAATGGAAGAAGAAGGCGTTCAGCAGCGCCGCCGGCGCCAGCGTGACGCTGTGGCCACGCAAGCCGGCGGCAGCGGCGGCCGCCGTAATTTCCTCAACCGTCTCCTTTTTGATGGCCAGCAACATGACCTCCACCGTCCCGGGATCGACCGAGGGCAAAATCTGAAAGTCCCAAAGGGCCTGCTCGATGGCCGGGACGGTTTGCTGGGCCTCGAACTGAATTAGCTGGTCCAGCTTCCCGGGAGAAGCCTGGGGAATTTTGATCAGTCGGGTAAACACCGCCGGCCCTCCCAGCGTGAAGATGGCATCCCGGTGCCGGCCCGGCAGTTGGCCCAGCCCCTGCTGAAATCCAGCCACCAACAAGGGGAAAAGTTCGCCCGGTTTGGAAACATCCCCTGCCAGTTCCACCTCCGCCAGGCCGACCACACTTGGACGACCCCGACCATCGGGAGCCAACGCCACCATGCGGAGACAGGAGCCCCCCACATCCACCGCCAGGTGCCGGGTTAAGGAAGCCATCCCTGGGAAAGGCCGGTCAGGGCCTTTTCGGTTGCGGGTAGCGCTTGTAATCCTTGGGCCAAAAAGGGGTTTCCATCACCGGGAGTAGAATTCCGGAAACCTCTTGGGCGTCCGCCGCCTTGTGCCAGTCCGGATCTTTTTTGCCACCTCGCCCGCTGAGGCCTTTTTCCCGGTCGGCCATCAGGTCAAAAGCCTCTTCCACCGGCATCCCGCGGTCCGTGGCCTCCACCCGCAGGTTTAATTTCCGCCCGCTCCAGTCGTTTTCCCCGTTCGGCTTGAGGCCGGCAAACCGCAGGGTGGAGGCCGGGGGCAGGAACACGCCGGCAAAATGCTTGGTCCCCCGGGGCACGTCCCGGTAACTCACCTCCCCGGTCAGGACGACGAACTTTTCCGTGTCCTTGCCCCCTTTGTCTCCCTCCGCCACCTCGTACCCCTCCAGAAAGAATTTAAATTTAACCTCCGGAGTGATTTTCTTTTCCGTGGCAAACGGAACATCAACCCGCAGCCATCGCCCCTCCTGGGAGGATTTGCTGTCCGAACCCGTGGGAGCCGGCTTGCCCCCAGAACCCACGGAATCCGGAACGGTGACGAGCTCGATTTCGAGATCTTGAACCTTGCCGAAGGTGAGGTTGGGTTTTTCCTTCTCCTCCGCCCCCGCAGCGGCAAACCACCAAGGCAGTAGCGCCCCACCCAAAAGAACCGCAGACCAGTTTCGCATACCTAAAACTAGAATCCGCCCCCTTTGGGTCAATGGAATAGGCGGCAAAGGAAAAAAGGGATGGTGAAAAGGATGCCGAATCAGGATTGGGGATCGTACGCCAGGTTCGGCTGGAGCCACTTTTCCATCTCGGACCGCGCAGACCCCTTTCTTGTCGCATAATCTTCGACCTGATCCTTGCCGATCGGGCCGACGGCAAAATACCGGGCCTCGGGATGACCAAAATAAAGTCCGCTGACCGAGCTGGCCGGCGTCATGGCGCAGCTTTCCGTCAGCCGAATTCCCGTGTTCTTCTCCGCCTCCAAGAGCGCCATCAATCCCCGCTTTTCCGTATGATCAGGGCAGGCCGGATAGCCCGCGGCCGGCCGGATCCCCCGATACTTCTCCTCGATCAGGTCCTCCTTGGAGAGACCTTCGACTTTGCCAAAGCCCCACGCCTGCCGTGCCATTTCGTGCATTTTCTCCGCAAAAGCCTCGGCGCAACGATCCGCCAGCGCTTTCAGCAGGATCGCTTGGTAATCGTCGTGCTTTGTTTCCAGCTCCCGCGCCCACTCCTCCACCCCATGCCCGGCCGTCACCGCGAAAGCTCCCACATAATCCTTCTTTCCGCTCGAAACCGGCGCCACGAAATCGGCCAGGCACCGGTTTGGCTGTCCATCCGTTCGGACCATCTGCTGCCGCAGGGCATGCCAACGCGCCCGGACCTTCTTCCGGCTCTCGTCTTCATACAGGAGAATGTCATCCCCTTCCGAGTTGGCGGGGAAAAAAGCCATGACCCCCCGCGCCCGGATCCTTTTCTCCGCCAGGATGGTCTTCAGAAGTCCCTGGGCATCTTCGTACAGCTTCCTGGCCTCGGCCCCCACCACCGGATCCTCGAAGATCTTCGGAAACCGGCCGCGCAACTCCCAGGCATGGAAAAAGGGCGACCAATCAATGTACTCCGCCAAATCGGCCAGCGGGTAGTCCTCGTACACCCTCAGGCCAAGGAACTCCGGTTTTTCCGGGTTCTTCGACCAGTCAAACCGGGCGGCATGTTTCCTCGCCTCCTCGATCGGCAAAAGCTTTTGGGCGGAACGGCGACTTTCAAAATCCTTCCGGGCCTTTTCCTGGTCCCCCCGCGTTTTCTGCACAAAACCTGGCCCTTTCTCCTTGGAAAGCAGCTTCTGGGCCACCCCCACCACCCGCGAGGCGTCGACGACATGCACCACCGGGCCCGTATAGACCGGGGCGATTTTCACCGCCGTGTGGGCCGCACTGGTCGTCGCTCCGCCGATCAGCAGGGGCAGGCTCATCTTCTCCCGCTCCATCTCCGCGGCCACCGTCTC
>Ga0194118_10005236_pt1 | contig 13661 bp, 6 predicted proteins | sample TA2MahsurfametaG_2_FD_148662 | JGI IMG/M metagenome (GOLD analysis project Ga0194118, IMG submission 148662) | Freshwater microbial communities from Lake Tanganyika, Tanzania - TA2015013 Mahale N5 surface | ecosystem: Environmental > Aquatic > Freshwater > Lake | place: Tanzania: Lake Tanganyika...
ATATCTATTAACTGGCTCTTCTTGCGTAATAGGTATATATCTGTCAAATGTTTGTTCTCTTTTTAGTTTATCACTTATTTTTTCTTCTTGTATAATAGGCTGATATCTATTAACAGGCTCTTCTTGCGTAATAGGTATATTTCTGTCAAATGTTTGTTCTCTTTTTAGTCTATCACTTATTTTTTCTTCTTGTATAATAGGCTGATATCTATTAACAGGCTCTTCTTGCGTAATAGGTATATTTCTGTCAAATGTTTGTTCTCTTTTTAGTCTATCACTCATTGTTTCTTCTTGCATAATAGGTTGATATCTATTAACAGGTTCTTCTTGCGTAATAGGCATATATCTGTCAAATGTTTGTTCTCTTCTTTGTCTATCACTCATTGTTTCTTCTTGCATAATAGGTTGATATCTATTAACAGGCTCTTCTTGCGTAATAGGTATATATCTATCTAATATTTGTTCTCCATTTAGATTTTTATTTATTGAATCATCTTCAATCTTAGGTTCATTTTTACTATCTGCTTCTTCTTGCATAATTTCAAAATATTTTTTATAATTATCTTTTTCAATAATAGGTATATCTTTATTTATTTCCTGTTTTGCATTTTCTGCAGAGAATTTTGTATTTATTTCTCCTATAACTTCTTCAGCCATTTTTTTTGCATTTAATGCATTCGTTTTAGAAGTATTTATTTCACTTATAGATTTTGCACTTTGTGCATCAATTAATGCAGTATTTGCATCTGTACTTGCATTATTAGCTTTTTCTTCTTCTGATTCTATATTTATATCATCATATATAACTTTAAATTTGTAAATTGCACTAATTGCATCATCTGCTTCTTTTATCGCATCATTTGCAATATTAATCGCAATTTTTTTTTCTCTTGATAATTTTTCATTTACACTTTTTAGTATTTTTGATGCTTTTATTTTTGCTTCATTGGCAAATCTATTAGAATCATCCACTTTTGTTTTAAAATCTAAGGCTTTTGTCAAATTATTTTTTGTTTCAGCTAAATTTTCAATATCTCTAGCTGCATTTAAGTTAGTAGTTGCATTTTCTAGATTTGTTTCTATATCTTGAGTAATATCTTGTGAAATACTTTCATCAATAATTAATGCATTTCTCAAAAATATTTTAGTCTGATTAATAATTTGTGGTATTTTAAATATAATACTGGTTGCAGATGTTATTGCATCACCTGTTTTTATTATATTATCTCGTATTTCTCTTTCTGAATTTTCTTTTCTTGATCTAGCATCTTTTAATATTTTTTCAGAATCACTAAAGGCTTTATTAGCACTAGCATCAGCAATAGTTATAATATCTTGAGTAATTGATATTTCTTGCATTGTTTTTGCATTTTCTGAGTCTGCTCTATATTGAATTGCATTTGTTTCTATTGATTTGGCAGAATTTATTATAGATTCTGCTTCTGTTCTAACACCCTCAAATATATCAATTGCACTATTTGCATTCTGAATAGAATTTTCTAATTTTAAAATTATATCTTCAGCTTGTTCTATAAGATAAGTTTTAGCTTCTTGAAGAATTTGTTTTGCTGCTTCAAGATTTGAATTAGAATCAGAATATGCAGTTTCTACATTTCCTAATTCTTTTTTTATTATCTTCATTTGTTTATTTAAAAATGGTAATGTTTTAGCTTTACTTAAAGATTCTAAAATTTTTACAACATTATTTTTTGCATTTTCAGCTGAAATTTTAGCTTCTTGTGATGGAATAGTTGGAGCATTTGGAATATCTCTAAAAATATTCATAGTTTCATCAACTTTGCTTAATGTATTAGAAGCTTTCTCTATAATTTTATCTGCTTCTTGTTTTATATATTCTTTAGCCCTTAAAATAACTTGTGATGCTCTATCTAAAAGTCTTTCAGAAATATTTTTAGCTTTATCTATAATTTTAAATAAATTATCTATATTTATTTTTTGTTTATTTGCAATTATTATATTTTTGTATTCACCAGTTATAGATTCTAATGCTTTTTTAACATAATTTGTACTAATAAGCATTTTATTTGCTTCAGATATTTCTGAATTTATTGATTCTTCTTCTGAATTTACTAATTCTTCTTCTTCTTCATTAATATAAGAGTAAATATTGATAATTTGTTTTCCAGCACTTATAGAATAATTAATCATTGGAGTCATTTCATTTTTTTTTGAAATAATATATTCATTTTTATTCTTTAGTGCTGTTTCAGCTCTTTCTAAGAATCCTGTAAGTTTTCCTTTTGCTTGATTTATATTTGATTCTAGATCAGAAGTTATTCCAATTTTAATATTTGTATCTTTTAAATTTTTAAAATTATCAATATTAAAATCAATAACTTGTTTAACATAATTTGCATATAGAATTATTGTTTCTGAATAATTTTTATCTGAATTTATTGACTCTTCTTCTGAATTTACAACTTCTTCTTGTTGATTAATATATGAATAAATGTTTATAATTTTATTTGCATCTATTATAGAATTATTTGCTTTTGGAAGTGTTCTATTTTTTATCTCATTTAAATCTATTTTTTTATCTCTTAGTTCATCTTTTGCTACTTGTAAAGCAGCATCTACATTTATTCTTAAAGCAGAATCAGGTTTTAGAAAGTTAAATTGAGTTTCAGCCTTATTTTTTCGGGACTTTGCAGAATCTATAGTATCAGTAGTTGTTTTTTTGTAAAATTTACCATTTGCCCAAGTATTAACAACTGGTTGCATTTTTGTTAATTGAAATCCAGAAGGTGAATTTGTCACATAGCCAATATATGCAGGATCTGAATTACACTTATTCTTGGCATCATTCTCATTACTAAAAATACACCAAGCGGTTAAGTCAGCTCTTGAACCAGGAGCTCCTATACATGAAGATGAATTTTCAGGATCTTGAGCCCATATACCAGATAGTGATAATGTATAATTATATTTAATTGTAGTTCCATTTTTTATCCATTTTTTTTGTGTATTATCGAAAGAGTAATCTCCCATACCCCAATAACCACAATGCGATTTACTATCTAAAATACTTTTAGAAATCGGATCAATAATTCTTGTATCACATGTTTCTAATTCTTTGCAAGCACTAAATAAATAATCATCTCTTGTTGCACCATTTGTCGGATTTATAAATACAACTCCATTTCGAGTTTCTGAAATGCTTAATGGACATCTATTTTCTAATAATTGTTTAACTGTATCTTTATCTGATATTTGCACTACATCCCATTCATATTGAGTTTTTATTGAATTTTCAACATTACTAATATATTCTTTTAATTGATTTATTTGAGTAGAATATTTTTCATCACCATTATAAATAGCTAAAGCTTCTCTTGCTTTATCAATTATATCTATTCCAGCTGCATTTGTTTTTTTTTGTTCGGTAATCATTTCACTTTTTGCAGTACCAAGTGCTTTTTTTGCTGCTTCTAAAGCATTTAATGCTTGTCTTCGTGAATTATTAATAGTTACATTTGTATTTAATTTTACTTTATTATATTCTGTAGTAATTTTTTCTTTTTCTGTATTTACAACTTGTATTGTTGTTGCAGCTTGTGCTTTAGTATTTGCAGCATCTGCTTCACTAAGTGCAGATTCTGCTGCACTTTTTGCATTTATTGCTGCAGTACTATTACTATCAATCGCTATTGCATCAATTGCAATAAGTATTGTAGTAATTGCTTCTCTATCTGTATTATTTTTTTCAGTCTGTGCAGCACTTTTTGCATCAAAAAGTGCCCTTGAAACAGCAAATTGTGCAGTAACGCTCCCACTTGTATAATTTCCACTTGCAGCCTGTGTTGCAGTAATAGTAGTGGTACCTGCATTTACAATTGTAACCTCTCCACCTGTTGTTATAGTTGCAACAGAATCATCGCTACTTGTATAACTAAATGCACCAGTACTATTACTATTAGGTCCAGTAATATTAAACGATGGTTCCCCAAAATTTTTACCAGAAATAGTCCAAGGATCAATATTTGGTGAAATAGGTAAAACATCAAATCCTCCAGTAATTGTGTTACCTGTCCTTCTACCACATGCAACTGAACCTGTATCAACTGATGCAGAAAAAACAGCTCTGCCAGCACCTACAATAGTAATAAGTCTATCTTGTGTTATAGTTGCCACATTTGGTCGACGACTTGTATATTTAATAGGAATAACAGGGTACCAATCGCATCTCGGACCACAACAAGTTTCAGGTGCATCCATATAAAAAGGAGGATCCCCAAATCTTTTTGTTATGTTTTTATCTATTAATTCAATTCCATTAATACTCAAACGACTACTCTTAATTATACTCATTATATATATATAATACTTTATTTTGAGATGTAATTACGAGATTTTCTTTTGAATTTATATTAGTTGTTATACCTGGTATTTTTAAATTTATTATATTATTTACAGTAAATATTGAAGTTACACTAGCATTATTATGCAGTAATATAAGCAGTTTCAGCATCTATAATAGTAATAATTCCATTGGGTGTCACTATTTCAACATTTTGGATTTCTACTAATAAAAGTAAATGTATCATTACTATTAAATGATTCAGCACCAAAGTTTTTAGAAGGGTTAGTTAACCTAATGTTTGTTATAACGATGCTATTCTATGCATACATTTACACCGACCGAAAAGAAAAATGAGACAAAACATCATTATTTTCAGTGATGTAAAAGCACCTAAAAGGCTTGTTTCCACTTGACAGCTTTTACAGTGGTTGGAAACTTTTTTTCAATATTATTTTACCTTTCATTAGAACTTTTAGATTTTAAATATTACTAACAAAAGTTTATATAAATTAAACAATGTAACTAACTTATAATCAAAAAAAAATTTTTTTTTGATTACTAAATAAAAATTATGAAATAATTTTTATTTATAATATAAAATAATAAGGGAACTTCATAGAAGATAAATAATTTTAAACCACTAAAAATATTACCCCTAATGCAAGAAAAGGCTTAGTAATAGATATAGGTTCAGTCATAAAAACTTCGTTTTTATGACTAAAAAGATAAAAAGACGTAGTCTTTTTATCTGTTCTTCTCCACTAATATATATTATATTATTTTCTTTAAGCCATTTTTATTTCTCATTTTTCTTTTCGGTTGGTGTAATATATATTTTTTAATTATAAATACCAAAAAGAAAAATGAAAATAAAAAATGGATCGAAAATAATAATGTCTTCTCATTTTCTTTTTGATCGATGTAATTATATCTAAAAAATTTATAATTAAAAAGCATAATTACAAATATTGGAATAATAATTATATCTTTTCTATGAAATTTTTTATTTACAAACTGAAAATAAAAAATAAGATTAAAAATTTTATATAATTTGCTTAGATACACAAATTATTTATCTAATGGCTCATATTGCGACCATGAATTTTCTAATAGAACGGGCGCAGGTGTAAATATAGATTCATTTATAAATGCACCTAAACCTGATGTTACTATTATAGTATTACTATCTTGACCTCTTACACCAGATTTATTAGATAAAGCAATTTTTATTTCATAACTTTTTCCCGGAGATATTAGATCTCTTGAAAAAATAATAGTATTTTGATTTACACCCTTGAAGATTTAAAAAAGACTTTATAAAGAAATATATTTACTTGTTATAAATTTTAATTATCTAGTGGTTTCCATTCCGAATATCCACTTTCTAAAAGAACAGGCGATGGATCATTTTGTTCATTTAAAATTTTTCTCATCATTTTCATCTCATAATTACCACTATTATCAGTATCTGATTTTTGTACATTAGACTTAACAGGTGGTTTTACATTTCCATCATCAAAACGATACTTATTTATATCAGGAATTTTATTTGGCTTTTCAGTATTCTTATCGTCATTATCATTATTAAAATCATTAATAGTATATGGACGATTATTATTATAACTTACATTAATATTAACTGGATTACTAGTATCTGAATTATTATTTTTTAATCCATTATTTCCATCATCCATTAAATGTTTATTAATATCTGGTCTTTCTTCTTGATTACTCATAGCTTTTTTTGCTTTTTTGTCGCCACTTGGTGTCATAGATTTTTTTGAATCATCCTGTTTCTGACTTTTATTTTGATCACTTTCTACTGAAGCATATTTTTGGTACATTTCTTCTTCTGTAGTTTTATTAAAAAGGTTCAATGGATCATTTTTTTTAACATCATATACACAACCACAGGATGAACTTTTCATTCCATTTTTATCTATTGATTGATTGCAAACCCAAAATCCTTTATTTCCATTTTTAGGTGGGCACTGTTCTTTACTAATCAAATCTTTCTCAGAAATATTTTTTTCTATTCCACTATTAACTAATTGACCTTCTGACATACCATATCCTTCTTTTGCAGTTCTAAATTTATAAATTTTATTCTTACTAGATTCTTCTTCTTGTGTAAATTGTTCAGTTAATTGAGAACTAAAGCTATTATTTAAAAAATTTTCTAATTTATTTTGATACATTGATTTTGCTGAAAAATCAATTATTAAAAATAGTAAAATTCCGAATATAGGTATTGTGATTATATCTTGTTTTTGAAATCCCTTATGAATTGTAAATACAATTAAACAAGAAATAAAAATACAAAATATAAAATAAGAAATACGATATAACATAATTTGAGTCTTCATTTAAATTATGATAGATAAAAAAATTTATAAAAATTATGAATCAAACATATTCCATTCTGACCATTTATTTTGTAAAGTAACTGGGTTTGGATCATTTTTTATATACTTCATCGGTTTTTCTTCTTTACTTAAAGGATTATCTAAATATGCTGGAAAATATCTTTGATTTATATTATCTATACCTTGACTTAAAGATTGAAACATACAACTATTACCAAATCCATTATCAAATCTATATTCATTTATATCAGGTTTTTTCTCTTTATTTTTTACATTATTATTATCATATGAATTAGAAAAATCATTTAATGTTTTTGGTTTATTATCATTATAATTTACATTAATATTTATAGGATTTATTGTTCCTAAATTATTATTTTTAAGTCCTTTATTTACATTATCCATTACATGTCTATTAATATTTGGACGTTCATTATCCAAATAATTTACTTGTTCAACTTTATCAGATATAACTGGTTTATAATTTTTATTTTCTTCTTCACGTATAATTGGTTGATATTTTCTAATAATTTCTTCACGTCTAACAGGTGCTAATCTATTATATACTTCTTCTTGTATAATAGGTTGATATTTTTTATTAATTTCTTCACGTCTAACAGGTGCTAATCTATTATATACTTCTTCTTGTATAATAGGTTGATATTTTTTATTAATTTCTTCACGTCTAACAGGTGCTAATCTATTAAAAACTTCTTCCTCCATAACCGGTTTATATTTTTTACTGATTTCTTCCTGTCTAATAGGAATCAACCTACTAAAAACTTCTTCCTCCATAACTGGCTTATATTTTTTACTGATTTCTTTACCTTTTTCTACTAGATTTTTATTATAATCTTCTTCTTGAATTACAGGTGCGCTTCTATTATAAGCTACTTCATTAACAACAAAATTATTTCTAGATATTTCTTGTTTATTTTTTTCTATTTCTATTATATTGTTTATTTTATAAATCATTTCTTCAGCAATATTCTTTGCAATTAATGCAATATTCTTAGAATCTTTAGCTGATTTTATTGATCTCGAATTTTGTGCTGAAATTAATGCATTATTTGCAGTTTTACTTGCTTTATTTGACGTATCTATTTCCGTTTTTATATTTATTTTATTATACTTATTTTTAAATTTATTAGCAATATTAACTGCATTATCTGTAATTTTTATTGCATTTTCTGCAGTTTCAATTGCAATTTCTTTTTCTTTTTCTAATTTATCAATTACCATATTTCTTGTTTGTTCTGATGTTATTTTTATTTCTTTTGCTTCTTTATTATATTCTTCTGCTTTATTTTTTAATTGAATTGCAGTTTCTAAGTTATTTATGTTAGGAGCCAAATTTTTTAGAACATCTAATTTTTTTTCTATATCAATTATTTTTTTTCTAGTATTATCTATCAGATTTTTCGTATTAAATTCATCAATTTTAATAATTTCATCTAAAAAATCATTTGTTTCTCTAATAAATTGAGGTATACTAGATAATGCATTATTTGCCAAATCGATTGCATCATTTTTACTATTTATTATTTTTTGTTGTTCATTTTTCTCTTTAATTTCTTTTGCTTCATTGAATAATAGTTTAGCATCTTCTAAAGATTTTTCTGCAATCCCTAGCTCTGTTGTCATTGCTTCTTGAATATTTAATGCTTGTTTTATTGATTTAATATTATTTTCAGATTCTGCTCTAATTTTATATGAATTATCTCTTGCTTTTGTAGCAGTATTTATTATATTATTTGCATTTAATTTAATACCTTCATATACTTCAATTGCACTTTTTGCTTTAATAATTGCATCATCTGCTATTTTAATTGTATCTTCAATTTGTTCAATTAAATAATTTTTTGCAGATTCAAGGTTAGTATTTGCTGCATTAAAATTATCATCAGAAGCTAATTTTGCATTTTCTGCATTAATTAATGCTTTTCTTGTTATTTTCTTTTGATTATTCAAAAATGGTAATGTTTTAGCATTATTTAAAGATTCTAAAACTTTTAATGCATTATTTTCTGCATTTTCAGCTAATTTTTTAGATTCTTGTAGTGGAATAATTGGGGCATTAGAAATATCTTTATAAATATTCATAGTTTCATCCGATTTTTTTATTGCATAAGTAGCAATACCAATCACTATATCTGCTTCTTTTTTTATTTCTATTTTTGCCAAATTAATAACTTGATAAGCTCTTTCTAAAAGTCTTTCTGCGTTTTCTTTTGATTTATTAATAATTTCTAAAAAATTATTTACTTTTGATATTTCATTATTAACATCATATAAATTATCATATGAATCATTTATAGATTGTACTGTTATTTTTATATAATTCGCATCAACAAGTATTTTTTGTGTAGCAGATAATTCTGAATTTATTAACTCCTCTTCTGAATTTACTAATTCTTCTTCTTGATTCACATAAGAGTATATATTAATAATTTTATTAACCATATTCGTAGTATCTACTTCATTTTTAATTACATTTGCCTTTTTATCTCTTAATTTTTTATTTGCTTCAGAAAGTTCTTGTTCAGCAGTAGATAATACATTATTTACACTACCACCTTGTCTATTTGCAATATTTGAATTATTTAATATAGTATTTGCATTATCACGTTCAGCATTACATTGTCTCAATGTTTTAATATTGTCAGCATTATTTTTTATTGAATTTGCATTATTCAAATACTCGTCAGTTTTTAATTTTATTTGATTAACAGAATTTATATTGGGATTATCTGTATTTTCATATATTCTTAAAGTTCTGTCAATTTTTCCGACTGAAATTTCAGCTGCAGCAATCGCAGCATTTGCTTTCTGTTTTACTTCAGATATATAAGCAGCTAGTCCTTGGTTAGCTTTTACTAAATCAGAAGCAGCTGAATTTTTTAGAGAATCTGCTTGTGAGTATAGTGAATTAGCAAAACTAATTTCAGAATTAGCTTTTTGTATTGTATTTATTGTGTCATCTGCTTTTATACTATCAATTCTTAATTTTAACATATTAGAAGAAGTTTTTATGCCTTCTGGATTAAATCCCCAACCTCCGGATGTTTTCCAAACATCTTTTGCAATTTCAATTGTTGTATCACAATCTTCGATTGCTTTTGTAACTTTATTATTTAACTCTTCTTTTTTTGAACGTATTGTTTGTTTAGAATCAGAAAGTTGCTTTTTTGCTTCAGTTAAAGCATCACTTGCATTTGTTTTAGCAGTTCCTGCATTTGTTTCTTCTATTTCAGCTTTTTGTTTTTCTTGGTTAGCTATTTGTATTGTTGTTATTTCATCATCTGTTTTTATATTATTAATATTAGTTATTACATCATCAGCATTCGATTTAGCATTATTTGCTTTTATACTATTGGTATTATAATTTACTACATTATTGTAAATTACTAATGCATTATTCGCATCTTGTTTAGTATCTCCTACTTTAGATTTTGTACTAGTTATTATATTACTTATATTACTTTTTAAAGTAGAAAGATTACTTTTTATTGTAGTTAAATCTTCACTTATTTCATCATTTTTAGAAATTGCCCTAGTTTTTGCATTTGATGCAGTAGCCTTAGCAGATGTTATACTACTTTCATTATTAGCTAATCTTGCAGATTCTTTGGCAGTATTTGCATCACTAATTATAATATCTAGATTACTTTTTTTAAGTTGAATATCTACGGTGTTATCTATTTTTTTTATTTCATCTAAATCACTAATAGCACTATTTGCTTTTTCTATAGCTTCATTAGCAATTCTATTTATTTCTTCAATATCATTTAAGAATGGATTTGGCACAGATACTGGTTCAGGTTGAGTTATTACTCTTACAGAATTACTATAACTACTTGCATTATCTAAATTATTGATTATTGAAGCTTGTATTTCATATGTATTTCCTAATGTTAATTTTTCTTTTGGTAAAGTATATGAATTTACGACTGGTGTGACATTAATTAAATTCCATGTTCCTGTATTAGGAGGTGATCTAAATCTTATAAAAATAGATTTCATATTTATTGCATTATTTGTATTAATATTTACTTTAATACTATTATTTTCAAAATTTGCTGTTATACTCGGTGTTGGTATAGATGTTTGTGATGGAGTAATTGTTTGTGCAGGAGCAGGAGTGGATGAAGTTGATACTATTATAGGAATACTGTAATTACTCGAATTATTAAGATTATTTATTGTTGCAGCTTGTATTTCATATGTATTTCCTAATTGTAATCTATTTATAATATATGAATCAACTGCGTAATCTGTAGGAATTTCTACCCACATTCCTGTATTTGGGGGTGTTCTATATCTAATCGTAATTGATTTTATATTTACTGCATTATTTTTATTAATATTTACTTTAATACTATTATTTTCAAAATTTCCTGTTATAATAGGTACAGGTATTGTGCTTGAAGGTTGTTTTGATGGTAAATCTGTACTAAAAGATTGTATAGGTGCTGGCGCAGGAGCAGGAGCAGGTGCAGGTGCAGGTGCAGGTGCAGGAGCAGGTGCAGGAGCAGGAGCAGGAGCAGGAGCAGGAGCAGGAGCAGGAGCAGGTGCAGGAGCAGGAGCAGGAGCAGGAGCAGCAGCTATAAAATCACGATAATAATTAGGATCAACTCCTCTATAATAAGTAAAGTTCTCCCTAATATCTTTATTCATTAAATTATAGGAATAATGCATTAATAAAAATAATAAAATTGCAAATACAGGTATAATAATTATATCATTTTTCGTAAATCCTTTATGTATTGAAAAAATAATGAAACAAGATAATAAAAAACAAAGAATTAGACAACAAATTCTATAAAATATATTTCTTATTTTCATATAATTTTTATATATATATAAAATATATAAAATAAATAAACTATGGATGATATTTATAAAGGAGATGAAGTTAGAGAATTAATAAAAAAAGATTTTATTATAAAGAAAAAATCAAAGAATTATAATGTATTTATTAAAAAAAAAATAACAGAAGGTAATAATGGTATTTTAGTAATTTATGCACCATGGTGTGAAAGTTGTGTTCTTTCTAAAAATATGTGGGAAAATTTTGCTCGATTATTTAAATATAAATTTAAAATATATGCTCTTAATACTTATAATTTTGATAATATGAATCAGGATATGACTTTACCTTTAGATATTCATGTTTATCCTGATTACCGTTTTGTTAAAAAGTCAGGTGAAATTGTAGATTATAATGGAAAGAAAACGGAGGCGGAAATTGTTAAATTTATTGTAAAAAATATTTAAAAAAATATAAATTTCTTTTATATTTATATGTATAAATATATTGTAATATTTATAATAATATTAATAATTTTAGTAATTTTACTAAAATTTATAGATTATTATTTGTATAAATATTTTTATAAACTATACTTCTTTGAAACTAAATCAGATGATATACAAATAATTAATAAATTCAATACAAATAATAATAATAAAGTAATTAGTGTAAGTTTATTTGGAGATAATCCATATTATTACAATCACGCCTATAAGATGAAAGATGATTTACCAAAATATTTCCCAGATTGGGAATTACGTATTTATATTCATTACAAAACACCTTCACTTATTATTAAAAAATTTATTCAAAAGGGCTGTCAAGTTATTATTATTCAACAAGATAATATGACTCCATCTGATTCTACATTTTGGCGTTTCTTAGCTGCACAAGACAATGTAACATTTATATGTAGAGATGTAGATTATGAATTAAATAACTTTGATTATCAACAAGTTAATAAGTGGATAAAAGAAGATGACACATATTTTATGAAATATTTACGAACTGATTTATCACATAAAATAAAATATATATTATTAAGCATAAAATTATTTCATGCAGGATTTTGGGGAGGAAGAAATCGATGTGTTCCAAATATGTTGGAAAAAATAAATAAATATAAATATAGAAAACATTGGATAAAAGATGAATTATTTTTAGAAAATATAATCTGGGAAGAATATATAAAAAAGAAAGGAATTACAATTGTATTTGATTATAAAATGGGTAAATTAGCAAAAAAATTCATTCAACCTTACATAAGAATTAGACAGTTAGAATATGAGAATCCAATGGAAAAGTATTTAAAAAGTCAATCAATTATTGGTAGATTAAAAAAAGTTTTTGATTATTAATTAAAAATAATCTTATTATACATATGGAAATTCCAAAAATAATATTTCAAACATGGAAAACATATGATATTCCAGATAATTGGAAACATGCTCAAAAAACTGTAAAAGAGAAAAACAAAGATTGGAAATATGTACTATTGTCAGATGATGATAATTTAAAAATAGTCAAAAAACATTTCCCAGATTTTCTGCCTTATTTTGTAAATTTTAAATATAATATACAACGGGCTGATGCAATACGTTATATGGTATTATATTTATATGGAGGAGTTTATCTTGATTTAGATTATCAAGCAATAAAGCCATTTGGATCAATCAATTTGGAACATGGCAAAGAAGTTGGTTTAATAAAAAGCAGTAATATAGATTGTATAACAAATTCATTTTTATGCTCTCACAAAGATTCAAATTTTTGGCTCCAATGCATTGAAGAAATGAAAAAACCTTATAAATGGTGGTATCTTACAAAACATTTTAAAATATATTATAGTACTGGACCATTTATGGTTGATACTGTTTATCGTAAAAATAAAGAGAAAGCACAATTATTAGAAATTACTGTACCATGTAATATTTGTAATATAGATAATTGTGAATTTAATAAAAAATATTTTTTAAGAGCTATTTATGGTCAATCTTGGAATAGTTGGGATACATTTACAATTAATTTTATTTATTGCAATAAAAAAAGTATATTTTATGTTATATTAATTATTATTTTGACAATTATTATTATTTATCGAATAATGCGATAGATTTTATTTTTTGTTATTTTTTTACAATGTGATTGAAATATTTTGTCT
>Ga0194118_10005237_pt1 | contig 13659 bp, 13 predicted proteins | sample TA2MahsurfametaG_2_FD_148662 | JGI IMG/M metagenome (GOLD analysis project Ga0194118, IMG submission 148662) | Freshwater microbial communities from Lake Tanganyika, Tanzania - TA2015013 Mahale N5 surface | ecosystem: Environmental > Aquatic > Freshwater > Lake | place: Tanzania: Lake...
GAAAAAATCCCGATCACCGCGGCGCTGAAAAGGCATTTCCGGGACATCCGCCATCCGGCCGGCCGACATGACATCACGTTTGAAAATTCGCAGGCGCGGGAGCGCACCCAGATCCTCATGGATCTGGCCAACCGGGAGGGTGGCTTTGTCTTGGGGACCGGGGATCTTTCCGAAGCCGCCCTGGGCTGGTGCACTTTCAACGGGGACCACATGTCCATGTACCACGTGAATATCGGGGTGCCGAAAACGCTGGTTCGCTACCTGATCGACTGGTGCGCGGACGAGGAATTTGCCGGCGCCCCGGGTAAAATCCTGCACGACATTGCCGCCACGCCCATTAGTCCCGAGCTGCTGCCGGTGGACCGCCAAGGACGCCAAAAGCAGAAAACCGAAAGCACCATCGGTCCGTATGAGTTGCATGACTACTTTCTTTACCACTTTGCCCGCTTTGGGCTCGGGCCGTCCAAAATCGCCCACCTGGCCGGCCTGGCTTTTGCCGGGCGGTATGACCGGCCCGTCATTCTTCGTTGGCTTGAAGTTTTTCTGCGGCGCTTCTTTTCCCAGCAGTTCAAGCGTTCCGCCATGCCCGACGGCCCCAAGGTGGGCTCCGTGGCCCTTTCTCCCCGGGGCGACTGGAGAATGCCGAGCGATGCCGAGGCCGCCTCCTGGTTAAAGGACCTGGGCAAAAAGAAATAAAATAGGGCGCACCAAATCCGAGGCCCTTACGGCTTGCCAAAAATTACTAAAGCCCTAGCACGAAAAGCCTACCAAAAAACATGAGCAAAGCTTCCCACCCCAAATCCTCCATTCTGGTCACCGGCGCCGGCGGCTTCATTGGTGGCCATCTCGTGGCCCACCTCCGCAAGCAGGGCATCAAGAATCTCCGGGCTGTGGATCTAAAGCCTTTTTCCGAGTGGTATCAGAAGTTTGACGATGTCGACAACCATCAGTTGGATCTGCGGGAGTTGGAGGCGTGCCGGAAGGCTGCCCAGGGCATGGAATGGATTTATAACCTGGCCGCGGACATGGGCGGCATGGGCTTCATCGAGCTTCACAAGGCCGAATGCATGCTCTCCGTGCTCATCAACACCCACATGCTGATGGCGGCCAAGGAGGCGGGAGCCAAACGCTTCTTCTATGCGTCCTCCGCCTGCGTGTATGCGGCCGACAAGCAGACCACGCCGGAGAATCCGGGACTCAAGGAATCCGACGCCTATCCGGCGATGCCGGAGGATGGATATGGCTGGGAGAAGCTGTTCAGTGAGCGGATGTGCCGGCACTTCCGGGAGGATTATAAGATTGAGACCCGGATGGTCCGTTATCACAACGTCTATGGTCCGCATGGGACCTACGAGGGTGGGCGGGAGAAGGCCCCGGCGGCGATCTGCCGCAAGGTGATCGAGGCCCAGAAAAACAAGACCGGGGAGATCGAGATTTGGGGCGACGGCCACCAGACCCGCAGCTTCATGTACATCGATGACTGCATCAAAGGTTCCACGGACATCATGGAGAGCGATATCCGGGAGCCGATTAACCTGGGCAGCGCAGAGATGGTCTCCATCAACCAGCTGGTCGACATCGTGGAGGGCATTGCGGGGGTGAAGCTGAAAAGGAAATATAACTTGGGCGCCCCCAAGGGCGTGCGGGGCCGTAGCAGCGACAACACCCTGATCAAAAAACTGATGGACTGGGAGCCGGACACGAAGCTGAAGGACGGACTCAAAAAAACTTACGATTGGATCCGCGGCGAATTAAAAGTCTGAAACGACGGTTTTTGGAGAGGGTCGGCAAAATCCTGTTTGCCTTGGCCCTGGGCTTTTTTGTGGCGGAGATGGGGGGCCGTCTTTTCTGGCGGCTAAAAACCAAAAGTTGGTTCGATTCCGGTGTGGCCTGGGCGGGTAACAACTCGTTTGCCGCCCAAATCGGCGGCACATTGGCGGGTTACACGGCCACCCTCGCCGCCCATCCTTACCTTGCCCATGTGCACAAGGCCGGTCCCGGTATTAATCGGCAGGGCCTTTTCGGAAGGGATTTTCCCCAGCATCGGGATCCTAAAACCTTCTCAATTTTAGTGACGGGCGGGTCGGTCGCCTGCCAGCTAGTCGGGCTTCAACCCGAGAATGGTGCCCTAACCCAGCATCTGGAACAAAACTATCTTTCGGCTGACGGAAGGCCGGTGCGAGTTTACAATGGAGCCGATGGCGGCTGGAAGCTTCCGCAGCAAACTATTTTAATTATGTTGTACGCAAAATTGTTTGATTTGGTAATTTCACTTGATGGGTTTAATGAGGTGTACCGCCTAAAAGGAAATGTCCATCTGGAATTCCCTAGCCCCAATTATCGGACGGTAGCACCCCTTGATTTCACGTCGAAAACAGCCCTAATGGCTTATTGGCTAGCGGCAAAGCTCAATTTCATTTTGGGTCACAACGAATTCACCCGCTGTCTTTGGACCGGATACGCCTTGGCGCATGCCGCCATGAACTTTGCCAGATTCATTGACCGAGAAACGGCCCCACCCACTACTCCGTTGAGGGCATTTCAATACCAAGATGGGGAAAAAACTCCCGAAGAAAAAAATTTGCGTAGAAATGAAGTGCTGGGGGCAATAAAATATTATCTGCAAGTAAACGCAGTCCTTTGTAAAAAAAACGGCTCCCTTTATATTTCTTTTCTGCAGCCCGTGCCTGCGCTGGGTAAGCGTTTAAGCGAAAAAGAAAAAATACAAGCCGGCCCCCTTGATTATAAATCAGATTATCTCAACCTGGCAGCCCAGTACCACCTGTCCTCCCGGGAGGCGCGCTACCCTTACTATTCCTTGCTCGAGGTTTTTGCCAACAATTCAGGAGAAATTTATATAGACCACATTCACTGTGCTCCGGCGGATTCTGGGCCTGGCTATTCGATCTTGGCGGCAGAGGTTGGTAGATGTCTCACCAAGGAAAAAATCCTAATTCAGGTAAAGCACAGCCCTCCAAGTCCATGAGTCTTCCCAGAAAGAAAGGCCGAAATTTCCTAACCCAAAAAATATGTAGGGCCCATCCGAATCTTAAACTTATCATTGTGGATGTGGGTGCGAGAGGTGGCATCGAAAAAATCTGGGATATTTTTGGAGACCAGAAAGAAGCAGTCGGCTTTGATCCCGTGGTGGAGGAGTGCGAAAAAGCTAATCAAGGCAAACCAAAAAACACCTCCTACCTTCCCCTGTGGATAACCTGTGAAGAGCAACATCAGTTGGAGGTGGCTGTCAAAAAAGGCTTAGTAAAGCTGGCAAGCAATCAATCTTATAAAAGATCTAGCTGTGTGGAGTATCGCCGGATTTGCGGCGATCCCCGCCCCCAGCCAACTATGAAGACGCTGTCCGAAAAGAGGGAATCCCTGGATGCCTGGATAAACCAATCTGGATTTCCTCCCCCGGACTATTTGAAAATCGACACCGATGGCCATGATTTGCAGGTATTGTATGGAGCAGAAGAAACCATCAAAAAATCCGTTTTGTCCATCAAAGTAGAGTGCCAATTCCATGGCTACTCCCATCCTTTAGCCAACACCTTTGCGAATATTGATATCTTTCTGCGGGCAATAGGCTTTTCTCTTCTAGATCTTGATTGCCATCATTATTCAAGGGCAAGCCTTCCGGGCATGTTTACAAATTCGGTTTGTGCCCAGACGATAACCGGGCCGATCATGTGGGCCGATGCCCTTTATGGGCGGGACTTATGTCTGCCGGATTACGAAACCACATTCGATTTTGCGATAACCCAGGAAAAAGTCTTGAAAATGGCGTGCATTTACGAATGCTTTAATCTTGAGGATTGTGCAACTGAAATTCTTCTGAAGTATAAAAATTATTGGGACGCCAACACCATGCATGATTTATTAAACTGCCTAACTCCCGAGCTTTTTGGGAAAAAAAGTAGCTACGATGAATTCATAGCTTTTTTTAACAAAAACCCAAAACAGTTTGTGCCGGCCCCAAAAAATAAAACATGACAGATAAAATTATTAAAAGTTGGCTAACGGAAAAAATACGTGAACCCCATCCAACCTTTTGCCCAGAAAAAGCCGCAGAATATAAAAACGCAACCTTCATCCGCCAGTGGGCCAGCGGCTTTATCCGGTGGGCGACCCGCGACTTTCTGCTTAAACACGAGCCGTGGCCTGCCACCCCTTTGGCAGACATAATTCAGGATTTTGAAGACGACAAGGGTGGGGTATGGTGTGGAGGGGCAGCAACTTTCTTAAATAAAATCTATGAAATATTTGGAGTCAAAAGTGCGGGGTTTGATTTCGGCATCAACGATCCGAGAAAAAATTTTAGCCATTTAGCGAATTGCGTCCTTTGCATTTTTCAAAAAAAGGAAATCTTTTGCTACCAGGATTGTTATTTTAATATCGGGCTTTCAACCCGAGATGAAAAGCCGCTCGATCTCCGCCTTTTAATTCCCTTAGTTCAGTCTGGAAAAGTAAGTGAGATAATTATTCAGGAAGGAGAATTACCCATCGAGAAGTACGCGATTTTTTCCGAAAAAGAGTGCTCAGGATATACCAATTTTCTTTTTGGAGAAAAGTATAAAAAAGTCGAAAAAATTTTTCAAGACGGGCGGTTCAAAGTTAAAGTCAGATTTTACGGCACGGAGTTCCTCAATTTTATGCTATACGCTGCAAATGGAACACCTTTTCGCGAAAAATTGAGAAGCGAAAAACTACCCGTGGATATTCGCAGCCTTTTTTGTTTTCCGCGGGGATTCTCAGGCCAAAAAGAATTTCGGGACGTGTATGAAACACTTTTACGCCAAGCAGCGGCCTACCTTTAACTTTTCGGGGAGTGATAATGGCAGATAATCACTTTTTGATTTATTGCATGGGAAATAGCGGAGGTTCTTGGCTGGAAAGCGTTTTAAACTCCCGTCCCGATATATTGGCTATTGAGGAGGCAAATCGTCATTTTTTTCCGAAAGTCGACCATTCTTCCGTTCATTCATATGAAACCATGGCCCAGGCCGCCGAAGCTATTCTTAAGGCTTTTGTGGAGCTTGACAAAAATCCTAAGTATAAATCAATCGGCCTGATCAAATCGTTTTCTCCAGAAATTCTCGATTACGTAAAAAGCAGGGGCGGAAAAATTTTCAGCCTTTTCCGTCATCCCGTGAAAGTTCTGGATAAAAAATACGGAACCAAAGTCCACACAATTCTTAAACTTTATGGCGTAGAAACCTTCCGCTCCCAGGAAGAGCTTTTTGAGGCTCATGCTAATTATTACGCTAACCGATATTTAGAATACTTAAATTGGCATCAAAATGGCCAAGTCCAGTTGATAAAGTTAGAAACATTAAGCGCATCTCTGTCCTCGGACAAAAGTTTAATAAAAATTCTACTGGAACAAATATCTGGGGTGGTATGGTCCCAGGACCAAATCGAAAACATTGCGTTAAACTATGTCCCCCAAGGAGCCAGCCATTTTTCAGAAGACTTCTCAGAATTCCTGATCTGGGAGTCCTGGCCTGCTTGGAAAAGGGAAATTTTTATCCGGCACTTCCAAAAGGTTTTGAAATTAACGGGATACCAAACCGATTGTCCCCCCGAATTCAAGCAGGCAATCCAGGATCGCAAGGCCAAACAAAACAAAAAAACAACCAGTGTTGTGCGAATTGCCGAAAGCTGCATTCTTTCCAATGAAACTAACTACCAAGGGTTTCTATTTAACATAAGGTCTAATGTTTGTATTCCCTTGGGCCACCGAACGCCCCCAAAGTGGAAAACCTTGGAACCCTATTTCGCCTCTTTGGTAAAAGGAAAAACTTTTTTGGACATTGGCTGTAATTTTGGCTTTTTTAATTTTAAAGCTCTTGAGTGTGGGGCTACAAGTACCACCGGCATCGAGGCAAACGAAGAGTACTTCCAGGCGGTAGACCGAGCTATTCAACAAGCAGGCTTACGGTCGTTCGTACTTAAAAAAGGGAGATTTCCCGAGATCAAAGAAAAACACGATGTGGTCATGGCTCTTTCGGTAGTTCATCACATCTACGGGAAATATAGCTTGGCAGAAACGGTCAGTGAAATCGCAAGCTGTGTCAGTCACACGCTTATTATCGAATGGATTGATAACAATGACATAAGCATGAATGCAAAAAAACATAGTGAAAACAATGATTACAACAAGACAAACTTTGAAAAATTACTAAGCTCCTACTTTCCAAAGATAAAATCTTTGGGCCACGGCCATCATTTATCAAGGTTTATTTATTTAGCGGCAAGATAATCCTCTATTTCTATTAAACACAAAAATAAAATAATAGTAAAAGTTCATAAAAATTTAAATCTGATACAGTTTCTACAGATTTAAATTAAAATTATCTAAAAACCTAATAACAAATAAAAAAAAGAAAATGAAGCTCCTCTTTACGCATTCGACAAGAATAATGGATTTCAACCAGTGCCATCTTAATTATTTGACTAATCGCTATAAAAATAAAGACCGTCTTAAGATTCCGCCGGACTTGGCAGAGTCTGAAAAATGAGTACTGCTCAAACTATACAGGAGCCTTTTCCTGTTGGGAGTGGGGCAGAATCAGCGACGTTCCCAAACTTATTCGTTGGGGAAAAAAGAATTACAAGGTACAACAAGCTCAAATCCGCGGCAGTGAATTAATTATTGCGGGAACCGCTTTTCTGGAAGTTTACAAAACAATCTGGGATGATGTTCCCCTTTATCAAATCACTCATGATTTGATGGCGGGGAACCATCTTTTTGAAGTAATGCCGGATGGTGGACTGGTAGTTTCTTGCTCGGCATCCGATGCCATCTTGCTGTTTTCAAAAGAGGGGAAATTCCTTGAGTATTTGAGAGTTCCAGAAGAGGTTTACGGCCGAAACTACATTTTTCCGCCAAATGTCTCGCTGAGGGAACATTATATTCATAATGACCTCCAATTAACTCATATCAACAGCGTTCATTCCTATGATCAAGGATTTTTAATTAGCACGCTAATCCAAGGAGATATAGGTTATTTCGATGCCCAAAAAAAATACAAAGTAATTACTTCAGGGTTCGTCGGAGCTCACGGAGTGAATTCGTTGCCTAACGGAGACATTTACTTTTGCGATAGCTGCAACGGTTGTATCGTTATCATTGAAAAATCTGGTAAAATAAAAAAACGCTATAAGCTAGGATCATCTTGGTTACAAGATGCTCGCTGGATTCAAGATGAGCTATATATTTGTTCTGTTAGTGATAAAAACACTTTCGAGCTCTGGGATTTCAACGAGGATAAACTAATTTGGCAAATTAACTGTTCTGAATTTGGGGAAACCAGCGCGTTCATTTCTTTGCATGAAAAATAAAGCTCTTGGCAAAAAATCTGGAAAAACTGAAGACAAAGTTTATCGAATTTGGGGGAAAGCCCCAGAGCTCTGTAAACAACCTTTTATCACGATCGATGACTTCTGCGGCGCTGAGAAAGTTGATCGTTTAGATTGTATAAAAATTGATGTAGATTCGTATGATCTTGAGGTTTTGGAGGGCAGTCTTAACACCTTAAACAGGTTTAATCCTTACGTTGTTGTTGAGTTAAACCACGCATTGGCAAAAAGGAATCGCAGCAATAGCGAAGCGTTTGAGTTTTTGGCCAAACAAGGCTACGAGCAGGCCCTCGTTTTAGAGCACGAAAACTTTGTTTTCAAAAAAGGCATTTCTTTTAATACCCCTACCCAATTTATTCTTAAGTACGGATGAAGCCTGATTCCCTGCCTATCACCACCATAAAATCGGACTGCCTAGTGCAAGTCTTCGCCGGGCTAGGTGAGAGCACAAGCTTCCCGGCTGCTTCGCCTTTGACCGATTGGAATATGGCCCGGGATGATGGCCCGATTCTTGCGAGGATTATTCGCTGGCTCGCACCGCGTCGGCATCTTGAATTTGGGACGTGGAAAGGTTTCGGAGCCTGTTTAGTGATGGAGAATTCCCCCGCGACGGTTTGGACAATCAATTTACCTTCCGGGGAAAATAGGCCTGATGGCAGTTGGGCTTATAGTGAGAGATTGGCTGAGGGGGACACGAAAAAAAACAACGCGCCTACAATCTCATTTGGCCAGGACAAGGCGGGTGAACAAACTTACTACCAGACAGATGCCGGCGCAGCGATTGGCCAGCTTTATCGTGAACGTGGTTTGGGGCATCGGGTAAATCAGATTTATTGTGATTCACGCAGCTGGGATACCACCGCCTACCCCAAAGGATTTTTCGACACGATTTTTATTGATGGGGGCCATCAGGCGGATGTGGTGGCTAGTGACACTGCAAAAGCCTTGCCCCTTCTGCGAGAAGGAGGAGTGGTTCTGTGGCACGATTTCTGTCTCGATCAAGATGTCAGGAAAAAGTTTCCGCACGTCAACACGGTGATTGCAGGAGTGGAGGCGGTGGCCAAGGAAATAAAAACAAGGCATCTCTCTTTACTGGATCAACCCCAGTTGGCTATTGTGCGGAATTAAAGGCAATGACCCCATCCCCACTGCAAAAAGTTAAGCGCTATTGGAACCGGCGGCCGTGCAACATCCGCCATTCCCGAAAGCCACTCGGGACCAAGAGGTATTTTCAGGAGGTGGAGAAAAAGAAGTATTTTGTCGAACCGCATATTCCACCGTTCTCAGAGTTCCGCAAATGGAAGGGAAAACGGGTCCTAGAGATCGGTTGCGGAATCGGCACGGCCGCCGCTTCTTTTGCCAAAGCAGGGGCGGACTACACCGGGGTCGAACTATCCAAAAAGTCCCTGGATTTGGCAAAAAAAAGATTCGAAGTGCTACGGCTCAAGGGCCGTTTCTATCTCGGCAACGCCGAGGAACTTTCCAGATTCCTGCCACAGCAAAAATTCGATCTGATCTACTCCTTTGGCGTCATCCATCATGCCCCGAGACCGGAGAAAATCGTTGCCGAGGCCAGAAAGTATATGGATCGGCGATCGGAATTTCGCCTGATGCTCTATGCCAAAAACTCCTGGAAGGCGATCATGATCGAGGCGGGGCTGGACCAGCCCGAAGCCCAGGCTGGATGTCCGATCGCCCACACTTATTCCGAAAGGGATATCCGAGCACTTTTGCAGGGATTTCGCGTTTTGGATATGAGGCAGGATCACATTTTTCCCTACGTGATTCCGCACTACCGGAAGCATCGGTATGTGGTTCAACCTTGGTTCAAGGCGATGCCAAAGGTTATGTTTCAAGCTCTCGAGCGTAAACTGGGGTGGCACTGGTTGATCCGAGCCTCTCTGCATAGAAAGAATTAAGTTATCCCGGAACGGCAAGAACTTGGTAGCAGAGCACAAGCGACGGAGTACGGTTCGATCGGATCCCATAATTGCTAAAAAAATTGACTAAAAAATCGGCATCTCTATCCCCAAATGGAGGCATGGCACAAACCATCTCCATTTTCGGGTTGGGGAAACTCGGGGCCTCCATGGCGGGAGCCTTTGCCTCCAAGGGATTCCGCGTCACGGGGGTGGATATCAACCAAGAGGCGGTGCGGGCCCTCAATGAAGGGCTTGCGCCGGTGACGGAACCGGGGTTACCGGAGTTGATTCGGGCCCACCGGAATAACCTGAAGGCCACCCTTTCGCCGGAGGAGGCCATCCGGGCATCGGAAATCTCCTTCGTGATTGTGCCAACCCCGAGCGATCACGACGGTAGCTTCAGCCTGCAGTACGCCAAACACGCGTTTCGCGGGATCGGTCAGGCCCTGCGGGCCAAGCAGGCCTACCACACGGTGGTGATGACCAGCACGGTGCTGCCCGGGGCCACGCGGTATGGGCTGTTGCCGATTCTGGAGCGTGAGTCCGGCAAACAGTGCGGACGGGACTTCGGGCTCTGCTACAATCCGGAATTCATCGCCCTCGGAAGCGTGTTGCGGGATTTCCTCAACCCCGATTTCTATCTGTTGGGACAGTTCGACGAAAAATCCGGCGACATGCTGGAGGCCGTCCACCACCGGGTGTCTGAAAACCGTGCGCCGGTGAAACGGATGAGCCTGGAAAATGCGGAGCTAGCCAAGATCGCGGTTAACAGCTTCGTCACGATGAAAATCTCCTTTGCCAACCTGATGGCGGAGTTGTGTGAAAAACTGCCCGGCGGGGACGTGGATGTGGTGAGTGATGCCCTGGGTATGGATCGGCGCATCGGTCGCAAGTATCTGACCGGGGGCCTGGGGTTTGGGGGGCCGTGTTTTCCCCGGGATAATGTGGCGCTGGAATTCATGGGCCGGATGTTGGGCTTGGACGCCCGGCTTCTTCGGGCCAACCACGAGTACAACCGCGAACTGGCCCCGAGAATCTCAAAAAAAATCCTCACCCTGCTTCCCGCCGGAAGCACGGTGGCCGTGCTGGGTCTGGCCTACAAACCCCACACCCCGGTGGTGGAAGAGTCCCCGGGCGTGGCGATCTGCCGGGCCCTGGCGGACGGGGGTTTCCGTGTCATCGGCCATGACCCCCTGGCGGTGGGCGAGGCAGGCGGGATTCTTAGGTATCACGCGGTCCTGACCTCGGATCTTTCCGAGGCCCTGGAGAGTGCGGATGCGGTGGTGGTGACCACCCCGGATCCTGCCTACCTTCAGATTCAGCCGTCTGAGCTCCCGCGTAGGGACAAGCCCTTAATGATTTTGGATCCCTGGCGCTGTCTTCCTCCAACCCTAAGAGAACACCCCCAGGTTCGCTACATTCCCTTGGGGCGGGCGGCGCCCGGGGATGGGGAGCTGGTTTTGCGTCGAAGGTGGGGGCAGGGATGAGCCGCCCTTATTTGTCCGCTGTCGTGGCCACCCGGAACGACAGCCATGGGGGCGATCCCAATGAAAGGCTCAGGTTTGCCATGAGCCACTTTCTGGCCTCGGCCCAAAAGCACGGGGTTTCCGCCGAATACATCGTGGTGGACTGGAATCCTCCGCCCAAAAAACCGCGCATGGAAGAGGTGATTCGGAGCTGGAAATTGCCGGCCAAAGGCGCGGCAGTTCGCGTCTTGACGGTGCCGCCGGCCCTGCACGATGAGGTGGGCGGGGCCAAGGCGCTCTCTTTTTACCAGATGATTGCGAAAAATGTCGGGATCCGCCGGGCACAGGGGGAGTTTATCCTGGCCACCAACATCGATGTCCTGTTGAGCGAAGGCTTATGGAAAAAACTGAAGGAGCGCAGGTTTTCCCCTGAACGAATGTATCGGAGTGACCGGATCGACGTAAAATCGTCCGTTCTTTCTAAAAATCCGGCTGCGCTCAAGGAACACGAATTATTTTGGGCCACCACCCGGATCAACCGTCGGGCCTCGACGTTGAACTTGAAGTTCGCCCAGCAAGTAGAGGCGCTAGCGATGCACGCCTCCCGACCCAACAACCGCCGCAAAGAATTGCGTGAAAGAATCCGTCTCTGGCTTCGAAAACTCCGTTTGCCATCCTCTTTCCGGTTCCGTTACCTGCTGCACACCAACGCCTGCGGGGATTTTACCTTGCTGCACACCAACGCATGGAAGCATTTGCGAGGCTACCCGGAGTTTCCCGTCTTTTCATTCCATCTGGACTCCATCCTCTGTTTTCAGGCCCACGAAAACGGCTATCGCGAAAAAGTTTTACCTTTTCCGGAAATCCATTTTCACATCGATCATACGGATGGATGGGCTCCAGAATCGGGCGAGCAGTTGTTCAAAAAACTCAAGCGCAGGAAAATCCCGTATCTCGATTTAGAATACTTGGAGTTTGAGCAGATGTGCCGATATCAGTCTTTGCCGGTTTTGTTTAATGGCACTGATTGGGGTTTTGGGAATGTGGAAATAGCCGGTTCACAGTCTCTCTAGACCACCTGCTTAAGTTGCCCTCTCGGGCTTTGGAGCTGTTTAAGATTGCCGCCACTTATTCAGAGTGATCCTGAGCTGCTGCTTTAAACGGAAGAGGGCAATGTTTCTTGTAAGTCTTTGAATCCAGGCCTTTGGGAAAAGCCACCAGCCCCACCTTGGGTGAGGATCGCGAATTTGATCAAGGCCCAAGCAGGAGCGGGTCAGGGTTTCTGTCCAGGCTTTCTCTTCCTGGGACAGGTGCTTGGCCAGCAGATTCATGAGTCCGTAGGTTTGCTTCTTTTCGATGATACGGCTGATTCCCATGTCATGAATTTCGAATCGGGCGACCGGGTGGGGCCAGTACGCCAAGGTGATTTCGGACAGATGCTGGTACAGCCACGCGGTGTCCCCGTAGTGATGATAATTCAAGGGAAACGGGCGTTTCTTGAGCGCGGAGGCCCGAAAAAGACAGGAGGCGCAGGACCCGGTCAGGCCGCTGGCTCCCGAAAGGATCTGCATCAGGATCGCCTGGCGCTTGGGAATCACTTTGCCCGCGTAGGTTCGGAGAAGATCCGCGAAACGAAACAGGGGCCAGTGCCGCGACCTTTTGAGATTCTTCTTGGAGGGGGGATAAATGACCGGAGGGGAAATGGCCACATCCGCGCCGGTTTTTTTCAAAAGCCCGAGCAGGGTGGTCAAGCCATCCGCAGAAATCACATCCCCCACCGTGCTGATATAAATGGATTCCCCTGTGGTGGCGGCGATGCCCGCATTCCAGGCCGCATAGAGCCCCCGCGGCATTTCCAAGATGCGTCCACCCAACCGCGCGGCGGCCTCGCGGGCCATCCGGTCGGAGCCGTCGGGGCTCTCCGTGATGACCCAGACGATCTCGTGGACGCGGCCGGAGAAGGCCTGCAGGGACTGCAGATGGCGCGGAAGACGTTCCGCGCACTGGTATACCGGAACCAGCACGGAGACGGAGGAGAGGGGATCCACGCAGGAGGGTGATGGGGCCGGCGGTGTCACCAGTAGGCGCCCTTTTCCATGAGCTGGCAATTGGCGGGAGTCTCTTCCGGCAGGGGGCGAATCCAGCCTTGATGGTAATCGAAGCCCCACTGGTCAAACCGTCCCCCGCGGATGCCGAAAAGCAACTGGGTGGTCCCCCCCAGGTGGATGGCCTTTCGGCCGATTTTTTTGGCGTGGGCGGCCAAGGGCAGGGACCAAGCCCCCGCTCCGATCAGGGCGACATCGAAATCGAGGGCTTCCATACCCTTTTTTAGTTCCGCCAGGGCGGCGCACCAGTCGGGGTGCCTCGGCGGAACCATGTAGGAAAACTGCGGGCAGGCCAAGGTGAGGGTATCCTTGGCCCGCCTGGCAAGCTCGGGCCCGGAGCCTTCCGGATAGACGCCAAGACCGGCTAGGTGCGGCAGCTGGGCTTGGATGGTTTTGGCAAAGGGATGAATCACCAACCAGCGCAACCGGGTCAAAACGCCCAGCCAGGGCGCCGGCGGGTGAAGAGGGTGGATAAAATTCCGGTGGGCCCGCGAGGCTTGGGGAGCCAGGCGCGCCAGGGCCGCATCCTCCACGACCGATAGGTAGGTTTCCGGCGTCTGCCATTGGACCAACACATCCATTTGGCGCAGGGCGGCACGGAGCTCCTCCGCCCAGCGGAGAAAGATGTCCCGGCGGACGGGGAAGAGGCCGGAGCAGTCGTGGAGCCTTTGGGCGGGACGGCGCCAGCTGGCGGCGGCCGGCCAGGGAAGCTGGATGCGACGGTAGAGGTATTCGAGGCCCATCAGTTCCGTGGTGCCGATCTTGCCGATGGCGCAGGCGCGAGGGGACGCGAGAAGCTCCGAG